>Ga0307517_10011656_pt1 | contig 12163 bp, 14 predicted proteins | sample 23_EM_MG_FD_194515 | JGI IMG/M metagenome (GOLD analysis project Ga0307517, IMG submission 194515) | Populus trichocarpa ectomycorrhiza microbial communities from riparian zone in the Pacific Northwest, United States - 23_EM | ecosystem: Host-associated > Plants > Roots > Unclassified | place...
TAAAACGAGTCTTCCGAACACCTATGGTGACAACACCAACAAGGGCCTTAAATTTCAATTTTTAAATCTTATTAAGAGAATTCATCCTCATTTTCTCAAATCTTCTTTGATCATTGTAAGAAATCATATATCCCAAACAAAAAATATCAATCAGATTTACTTTAGAGGCTTCTATTTTTGCAAAAAACATACAATCGTTAAGATAAACCTCAACAACCTTAAAATCTGTATTGAATAACTCATTGCATTCATGGTCTATCCCGGAAGTTGAATCTTCAAAATTGAGCATCACCTCAAATTGTATGCTATCTTCAACTATTGAACTTACTACAGAATTTTCGTTTGCCTTTCTAAATTTTATAAGAAAATCATTAAAATAGTTATCCGGAAAATCAGTAATCAGGCCTTTATCCTGCTCATCCAACAACATTCTTTCCTCATCCGTCCCGGCAAACATCTTTTTTCCCCAGCGATTATATTCAGAGCGCTCCTTAATTCTATTTTCTAAATTTCTATTCCAATTATAAGATGAAAAGCAAATTATACCACCAAAATCACATATTGTTTTAAATGTAATGTTTTGGATATTCACAATAAGAAAATCAGGGTTACCTTGTGGCTCACTTATTGACACAGACCAAGGTTTGACAAATCGACTGGCCCTGATTAAATAGTCTTCTAACGGTTTACGAATTAACTTATCTACCAATATCTCAAAAGAAATTGTATTGCTCATTTTTGGCTTATATAATTTTTTACACGAATTAAATATAGGATAGGTAAAGCTGGTTAATTATATGCTGGCATAGTGTACAATATTAGTTAAGGCAATCTTAAACGGGTTCCGGTACCGCCCTCTCCTGCCTGATCTTTTCCCTGTGCATAATGCCCCATTCACTCAGGGCCGTTAAAACAGGGCCGAGTGACTCGCTGTACTCCGTCAGCTCATACTCAACAATCACCGGGGTTTGGGTAAAAACGTTCCGCTTTATAAAACCATTCATCTCCAGTTCCCTCAGTTCGTGCGATAATACCCTTGCCGAAATACCGGTGATGGTACGCTGCAATTCATTAAAGCGTTTATTTCCTCCTTTGAGGGCAATAACGACCCTCAATTTCCATTTACCGCCAACAACATAAAGTGCATCGCCTATCCCGGTTAATGCGCGTGTACACTCCTCTTTTGAATGAATATGTCCCATGATCTATATGCCTTATTAACAGCTTCGCTATACAAAAGGTTACTACTAACCTTTTGTATAGTACTAACTTTTTATAAGCAAATGTACATAGTTTTGCTCTGTCAAAAAAATAAAATAATGAAAGCAACTAAAATTACTTATTGGGTAACCACAGCTATTGTGAGCATAATGATGTTCTATACGGCCTATGCTTATTTAACGCAGGACACTATGGTACAGGCATTTCACCATTTGGGCTACCCGGACTATTTCAGGGTCGAGCTGGCTATCGGCAAAGTTTTAGGGGCTATTTTACTGATCGTACCCGTATCGGCGAAAATCAAAGAATGGGTTTACGCAGGCTTTGTGATCACTTTTATATCGGCCTTTATTGCGCATACCGCCTCGGGCGACCCTGTTAATTACCGTGCTATGCCGGTGATATTCCTGGTGCTGATGCTTGTTTCCTATTTCACTTATCACAAAAGTAACCAGCCTTTAAAAACCGCTTAATCTGATAAACTATTATAAAAAAAGCAAAATGAAAAAGATACTAAATGTTATATCCAGCGCAAGGGGCGCAGCCTCAAACAGCACACAACTGGCCAGTGCAATCGTTGAAAAATTGGCTGAGCAATACCCCGGAAGCACCGTTAAACTTCGCGACCTTGTTGAGCGGCATTACCCGCACCTGGAAGAATCGCACCTGAACGCCTTCTTTGCGCCTGCCGAGAACGCCACGCCAGAATATAAGGAAGCAATCCAGCATTCTAACGAAGCCATAGAGGAGGTATTTGAAGCTGATATCATTGTGATAGGCGTACCTATTTACAATTTCCATATCCCTTCTGCACTTAAGGCATGGCTGGATCACGTTGTGCGCGCAGGCAAAACATTTTCTTATCAAACCGGCCGGCCAGAGGGTTTGGTAAAGGACAAAAAGGTTTATCTTGCTATAGCATCCGGCGGTGTTTATTCTGATGGTCCGATGAAGACTTACGATTTTGCAGAACCTTATCTGCGAATGATTCTTGGATTTATAGGCATCACTGATGTCACTGCCTTCAGAGTAGAAGGTACAAACGTGCCTGATTTGAAAGAAACTGCGATGCAGAAGGGTATTGATAGTATTGCTGTGTAAGTATTGTCATGATTAAAAAACGGGGTGTCACACTGAGCTCTGTCGAAGTGTGGTGCGAAGAGGCCTCACCCACTATGCTTCGACAGGCTCAGCATGACACCCTTTTTTATGCCACTTAATTAAATACCATTTCCAAACAATAACCATCCGCCGGGGTTTTCTACTCATGTATACTATTCATGAAATTGCCAACGGTTTAAAAGAGATGGTAGGCGAACAAAAGTTTGTTGATGCCTACCAGCAATTGTTTTCTGACGATGCAGAAAGTATTGACCCGCTAAATACCAGCGGACAACCTTTAAAGGGGCTAGCCACATTGCTGGAGCGGGAAAAGGATTTCCTGTCCCGCATTATCGCCATAAATAAGATCACCCTGTCGGATCCGATCATTGCCGGCAGCTATTTTACGCTCAGCCTTAAAATGTCATTCGAAGTAGAAGGACAGGGGCATATGGAGGTGGATGAAATTTGCCTTTATAAAGTAAAAAATGGCAAGATCATCAGTCAGCAATTTTTTATAGGCTGACCTGGCTTGTTACCATGTCACAGAATTTCCTCAAATATTTTTAACATTGCGAAACAAAATCTATCGTGATGAGAACTACTATTTTGATGCTGGCATTCGCTGTTTTAAGCAGCTTGCATGTATTTGGCCAACTTCCGGAGCAAAAGTTAAGTCACTCTGTTGATAAGGCCGCCGGGGAGTTTATGCACAATCCGGAGCATGTTGGCTTATCTATTGGTATTGTAAAGAACGGGATAAAATACACTTATAGTTATGGGACTGTCGAAAAAGGTAAAGATATAAAGCCAAACGATCACACAATATATGAGATAGCATCGGTCACCAAATCATTTACCGGAATTTTATTGGCCCATGCCCTACTGGAAAAAAAGATCGGGCTGGATGATAAGGTAGTGAAATACATACCTTCATTGGAAAATTTAACTTACCAGGGCACCGCAGTTACGATTAGAAACCTCACCGATCACACGTCGGGCTTACCAAAGTTTGTACCCATACCCCCGAAGGATTCATCGCTGGTTAAGTATTGGATAAGCGAGGGCGCAATTTCTGAGCAACGTTTTTTAGATGATCTTGCAGGGATGAAACCCGGCATCAGGCCAGGCACCAGATTTGTTTATTCAAATGCCGACACTCAATTACTGGGTATCATACTGGAAAAAGCATACAATCTGAGTTATGCCGAACTGCTAAAGAAATACATTACCGGCCCGGCAAAGATGAACGATACGCGGATAGCAGTTTCTGAGCAGGACCAATACCGGTTTGCCAAAGGATACGACAGCAATGGTACGCCGACGCCAAAGCTTACCTGGTGGGACCGGATACCGGCAGCTGCATCGCTCAAATCTACCGTTGCCGACATGCTGAGTTATTTGCAATTGAACCTTAATGAAAAAGATCCGGCCATTGGGCTGGCACATCAACCGATCAGGAAAATTGAGGACGAAGGGGCTGATAGCATAGCGCTTTACTGGATGAATACAAGATCGAAAAAGGGTTACCCTGAAGTATTTCATGCAGGCGGCAGTGTTGGGCATACCAGTTTTTGCCTTATCTGTCCGGGTACCCAAACCGCTATCGTTTGCCTTACTAACGACGCGAGTCCTGATACGGAACGCGAGGTAAAGAAAATGGCTTACGCAATCATGGACTCGATTGATTGAACACAACAAGTTTTGGTTGTTCGAAAGATTAAAAACAGCTGGGGTGCCGAAACAAATTCATCATCCCAGAAAAATGGCAAGATCATCAGTCAGCAATTTTTTATAGGTTGACCAAGCTTGTTACTACATTATCTTCGTTGATAGTAAGAAGTCAACGTTTGACTAAACTCTAAATTGTCGTTGGTTTCAACCAACGGATACAAGTCAATTGGCAAATTTGGCCTTAGCCTAACAAGCAGCAGACATTTTTTGGCTAAAGCCCGCGCTTTGTCAAAAATAATCCGTTGGCTAAAGCCAACGGCAATGATTTGTCTTCTGCGACGACAAGATTATCAACCAGCAATTTTTTATAGGCTAACCTGGCTTGTTACCATGTTATCATTCTTTGGGTTTGCGCTTTAATATCAAGGCAGCCAGCAACGACATAATGATTCCTACCGGTAATATCTCCAGGTAAGTAAACATGGCGTTAAACAATGGATTTCGATACATTTCGCCATTACTTTTGTTAGTGGCCATCTGCTGTTGAATTTGTGCCTGGGTGGCACCATCTGCCTTCATCTCACGGATAATATGCGCTGAATATTTTTCGTAGAAATCCGGAATAAAAAAATAGTAGTCGATCTGCCACACGATCACGTAAATAGTAGATGCTATAAGCGTAATAAGCAAACCGATCTTTAATGATTTTCCAAAGGTGATGATGCCGGCGTTATGCTTATCCCTGTAATTTTTTATTCCGACAAATATCATGGAAAAGGCTATTACCATGCTGCTATAACCCAGCAGCATACTGCCTATGCCACCCTCAAAGTCGGAACCGGTAATACAACCGGAAATGGATGCCAGCATGATTGAGATAACTATCAAACCGGCTATTGATCCGCAAATAATAATGATCTTTTTCATTGTTTTAATGTTTTGGTTTGCTCAAAATTGATGATCTGCGCACTATTTCGGGTCATACTTTAGGGTGATTTTGCGAAAAACCAGGCATTTTGGTGCTAAAGTATGAGCTATTTAAGAAACTCTTCAAACTCAACTTAATATGAATCATGTCATTTCGACGAGTTTGCCGGACGGTGCAGGGGCCACGAGGAGAAAACTTATACACCATGCTTAGCGACGATGTATACCTTATAAGTTTTCTCACCCGCGCCATATCACAGGCCCATTCTGCGGGTTCGAAATGACATTGTTTTTATTTTTAGATAGTTCTAAGGTATTATACTCGAACGTTTGGCCATATCTACCGCCTGTGTACGGCGTTTCACTTCCATCTTCTCAAATATTTGCGCCGAATGGGTTTTGATGGTATTTAAAGATACAAATAAACGTTCGGCAATTTCCTGGTTGCTCAGGCCGCCGGCCATTAATTGTAAAACTTCCAGTTCGCGTTTGCTCAGGTTGAGCCGGCGCACTTCGTCTTCATTCAAAATAAAATCCGGGCCTGTTGCCAGGACCACTTTTTTCTCAATGATTATCGTCTCTACTTTTGGTTTTCTGATCTTCAATGCGAGCCATATACCAAAAGCGGTAAATAGTACTGCTATTATGCCTAAATAAATATCCAGCTGCTGATCGATCAGGATATAGCGGGTCTCGAGCCATTTCAATAAAAATAGTAAAACAGCCAATGCAATACCGTAAATGATAATTTGCTTGTTCTTTGCCAATGAATTCAGGATCAGTGTTTATAAAATTAATCGAAAATAGCTATCGGGCAAATTGAAATTTTACAGTTATCGGGGTGCTGTTAACCGGATATTCAAATTTAAGCATTTCACGTAAGAGAAGTGGTGACAGTGATTTGCCAGCACATTAAAGGTTAAATTATTTAACTATTGATGTGTTCCACATCGTTCCAGGTGTTTCACCCGTTACATGGAACACCTGTGTTAAAGTACCAACTGCGCATACAACTTTTCAAGTGTTTCGGCAGGGTCAACACATAAGCCCGGGTGCACTTTGGAAGTTTGTACCACCGTACTACGGGTAGCGCTCAGCCACCTGAAGCGGGATGGTATATCTAATTGGGCGATGGGACCGCCATCTTTACTGCCCCGGCATATTTGGGCAAAGGAGTGTAAGTGTGCTTTTATATCTTCAGTATCGATTTTATTTGAAAATGAGCATAGTCTGCCCTCGTCCACTGCACAAAGGCATTGCAGGAACTTTAATTTAGGGCAATAGAGGATTACTCCTACATTGAGGAATTCCTCGCGCTCCACCTGCGGCACCACGCGGATAACAGCATATTCGAACAGGTTATTCTCTTGCATGTTTTGCCCCCTCCACAAAAATAGCCGATGCTGTTAAACGTGTTTCTAAAAATTGTGCATAAACTGAGCGTACTTCATCGGGATCTTCCAGCCATTCGTTTTTGATCCAGTCATCGGGGATCAATGAAACTATCAAGCGGATCACATCCGGAGTTAGGATCGATTTAAATTCTTCATCCACCACATCTAATTCTGATGCCCATGATAATAGGACATGATCCTTGACCTGTAAAAATGGACGCACAGCCTGCTCTTTCCAGTTATCCCAGGAATGATGAAAATATAAGGCTGCACCGTGATCGATCAGCCATAGCTCTTTGTTCCAGGTGAGCATATTGGTATTGCGGGGCGTGCGGTCGACATTGGTGAGCAAACAATCCATCCAAACAATTTGCGATGCCAGATTGGAGTCGACTTTAGTTACAGCAGGGTCAAAAGTAATGGCACCGGATAAGTAATGTAAACCTAAATTTAAACCTACACTTGCTTTGAGCAAATCCTGAATTTCCTCGTCGGGTTCTGTGCGACCAAAGGCTGTATCCAGGTTAGCGAATACAATTTCGGGTACCTTAAAGCTTAACACTCTTGCTATCTCGCCGCCGATCAACTCAGCAATTAATGCCTTTACCCCCTGCCCTGCCCCACGAAATTTAAGGACGTACAGGAAATCATCATCCGCCTCAGCAATAGCGGGCAATGAGCCGCCCTCGCGCAATGGGGTTACATAGCGTGTTACATTAACTGCGCGTAATTCAGGTGTTTTAAATGTCATCGGTTGTCAACGGGAACAAATCTATAAAATCCCGGCATTAATACGGTCTAATAAAAAAAGCTGTCCGGAGATATACCAGGACAGCTTCAGGAATAGTAAGGATTAGTCTATTTCTTGCTATACTGCTGATCCAGAAACTGATACCGGGCAGTAGCAACGGGCTCCAGTTTGGTTTCCACGTTGATGTTTATGCTTTGCGTTACGCTTCCTTTATTGGCTTTCCATTCAGTAAGCCCTTTGCCGTTGGGGTTACCTGTTTTGATAAAGTTGGCAAAGTAATCTTCCATAGTTGCCGAAACTTTGTAATCCTCAGGTTTCCAATCATAAACCTTATTACCAGATAAGTTACCCATAGCGTACTCTATCTCAGAAGCATGAGAGGCCCCCGGATATGGTGCAGGCGCTTTGTTTTTTGCGTCATCGGTTCCACCCTTTATTACACCTCCTGCCAAACCAGCCTTGGCATTGCCCATAGCTGCCACCATTGCCGGGCGCGGTTTTCCGAAAATATAGACATATACTGGTTTCCCTCCTGTTTGAGCAACAAGATCTGCCCATTTCCAGGTGCTGTAAACTATGAATCGGTCGCTTCCCAATTCAGTTGCCGATTTGATGACTTCGTCCTGGTTTGAGCCTGGATACAATTTCAAAGCCTCATCAACCTTATCAGGATAAAATTGTTTTAATTTCTTCAGGTAATTTTCTGGGGTAGGTGCATCGCCCCACATAATTGCCTGGTAAGGTACTTCAGCTGAGTTCCATCCAACCAGTAAAGGCACGTGTGCCTGTTCACCTGCCGCTAAAACATCGTTAGGTAATTTTGTCAAAAAATATCCGTCCACCGTTGGCGACATAGGAGGCATTCCTTGCTTGGAAGCCATTTCCAACAACTGGTCTGCCGGGATAGCACGTAAAGCTGCAAGCGAAGAAGCATTTACTTTTTGTGCGAAAGCGACACCATTTTTTTCACCGTCAGCCAGCGGGATAGCAGGTAGAGTCGGAGCGATCATACCCCCGCTTTCGCCGATTGCTCCGGCGATCAGGTTTTTTGATAATGGCGACACCATTTGTGCGCATACCGCTATCGAGCCGGCAGATTCTCCGGCTATGGTAACACGGTTAGGATCGCCGCCAAAGGCTGCTATGTTCTTTTTTACCCATTCCAAAGCCGCATGCTGATCCAACAATCCGTAATCACCGGAAGCGTGGTGAGGAGATTCAGCGGTCAGCTCCGGGTGTGACATAAATCCAAACACCCCAAGCCTGTAGTTCACAGTAAGTGTCACGATACCTTTTTGCGCCATGCTTTCGCCATCATAGCGTGATTCTGAGCCATCACCCGCTACAAATCCACCACCATAGAAATAAACCAATACAGGCAATTTCTCTTTGGATGATTTTGCAGGTGTCCACACATTCAGGTACAGGCAATCCTCGCTCATGCCGGCTGAACGGAACATCATATCGCCGAACACATTTTTTTGCATGGCGTTATTACCGAAGTGATCAGCTTTACGAACACCCTCCCAGTTTTGTACCGGTTGTGGCTCTTTCCAGCGCAAATCCCCAACCGGCGGGGCCGCAAATGGAATTCCTTTAAAACTATGGATACCGGTTGCTGCATTGGTAGTACCTTCCAGCGTGCCATTTTCAATTTTCACCTGGTTGGTTTGTGCCACTCCATAGGTGCACACAAACATCGAAAGCACCAGTAAAACAAAGGGTGATCTTCTCATAAGTTTTTTTGATTATAAAGATTGGTTTTATCTAATTCAGATTATTATTGTAACATTGTGTTACAATAATAAAAACTTATACCGTAGTATCAAACAATTAATTTAATTTTCCGCAAAATATATGACAAGGAATCACCAGGCTGAAAAAGAATCCGTAGCCCAGGGCGGAAATTATATGCATGGCCTTGCCATTGATGCCGTGATATTTGGTTTTCACGATCATCAATTGAAAGTTTTACTGATGCAATACAAAAAAACAGGACTGTTCACCTTGCCAGGAGGATTTATTTATAAAAAAGAGAACCTGAATGATGCAGCGCAGCGTGTAGTATCCGAACGGACCGGGCTCGAAAATATCTATCTCGAGCAATTTTATGTTTTTGGAGACTATGGACGGTCTGACCCTAAACCGATGAAAGCAATTATGACCGCAAACGGAATAGCTCACGATGATAGTCACTGGCTGTTACAACGGTTTGTATCGATAGGGTACTATGCTCTGGTTGATTTTACTAAAGTTATCCCAATGCCTGATATTATATTTGACGGCTGTGATTGGTACGACCTGCCCGGCATTCCACAATTAATGCAGGACCATAATTCGATCGTAAAAAAAGCTTTGACCGCATTACGTAATGACCTTGATAATAAATTGATTGCGTTTAATCTTATGCCCGAAGAGTTTACTTTGGGCGACCTGCAGATCCTGTATGAAACCATACTGGATAAAAAACTATTACGCCCGGCTTTTCAACGCAAAATCCTCAGCCTGGGCATATTAGAACGCATCGCAAAAAAATGGACTGGCGGCGCACATAAGGCGCCCTATCTCTATCGCTTCTCTAAACCTCTTTAATACTCATTTCAACACCGTATACTCTTGTAGAGACGCAATGTGTTGCGTCTCTATATAATTATTTTTTAATTTTATAGTACTATGTATTGGATAGTACTAATATTTTACATATGTTTGTTTTGATAATTTTAAATGACCATCAAAAGAAAAGATATGGAAAAGTCAGGGATCGCCGTTTTAGTGGCAGGTATGATATTTTTGGCCGCATGTACGTTCGGAAAAAGGCATACAACTATTGTTGAAAAAAGTGATAACCATTACCTCAGGATAGAGTATGCAGGCCATGTTAGTTTTAACGATGACGGCACCGCGATAAGAAGTATTTCAAGGGATGGCTACGTCGAGTACCAGAGGGATGACAAAAAACTGGAAGCAAAAAATAACGGAAATGGCGGTATTAGCTATGAACTATATGATGGCTACCAAAAGCTTTCTATGGATGAAAGAGGCCGGGAGTTTATTGCTGAAGCAGTAAGGGTAATGATGCAAAAAACGCATCATCCATAAGTTTCTCACTTATAAAAGCCCCAAAATGTGGATAAATACATTGCTTAATAATTAATGTGATTGTAACCTTTTATTAAGTCTGCCGTTACAGATGCGTATGAGGTCAGTATTGTGCACTACTTTTGTCCTCCTTTTGCTATTATTTGCAGCCTGCAGTAAGAAGGAAGGAACCACACCAGGAACTAAAACGGGTTCTAACGGTACAAATGGTAACACCACCGGTACTACAAACAACGGGAATGGAAATACAGGTACTGGAAATACCTGCAATGTCCAATTAGCTGACGCCGAAAACATCGCCATTTTTCCTGCCGACAATCCCTGGAACCAGGACGTTTCGGGTGCTTTGGTTGATCCTAACAGTACCCAGATCATAGCAAATTTCAGCTCATCAAAATTAAAAGCCGATTTTGGCAGTGGTTTGTGGGATAATGCTCCGATAGGTATACCCTATACTGTAGTTTGCAGTAGTCAGCCAAAAGTAACTGTTACTTTCCGCGCCAATTCAAATGATGGTAATTATGGCAGTGAAAGCGATCCGGGCCCTTATCCTATTCCATCGAATGCACCAATTGAAGGTAATGGCCAGGGTGATTCTCATGTACTCGTAGTAGATAAGGACAATAAAATGCTTTACGAGCTATATAATGCCAGCTATACCAACGGTCAATGGCAGGCGTCAAGCGGCGCTATTTTTAACCTGGCATCTGATGCGTTGAGACCGGATGGCTGGACATCGGCCGATGCTGCGGGCTTACCTATATTTCCGGGCCTTGTACGTTACGAAGAAGTACTGAAAGGCACCATTGACCATGCTATCCGTTTCACACTACAGTCAGCAAACGTAAAGCCCAACTCTTACATTGCCCCTGCAAGGCATGGTGTAGGCAGTAGCGGGGGACAATATTCTTTACCTTTTGGCGCCAAAATACGTCTAAAAGCCAATTTCAATATCAGCGGCTATTCTGCTAACCTGCAAATCATACTCACTGCCATGAAAAAGTATGGCCTGATCCTGGCCGACATTGGCAGTAATATGTATATCAGCGGTGCCCCGGATGAACGCTGGAATAATGATGATCTTCAAAAACTCGGTCAAATTGCTGCTTCTAATTTCGAAGTAGTTAAAATGAATTGACCCTATTTATAAGATTTTAATCCTTGGTCTTCAGTCGTTGCGGGTTTAATGCTCACTGAAGCTCCGCCGCCATTGGCTAATTTCAGATTAAGCTTAGTCTTATCGTTCACAAGATATTTTTTGATCTGATAAGCTTCAGGATTAGTTTGACAATCAGCATTATCAGCATCCGCATAAATAGTAGCGACATACTTTTTACCCTTATCCAGGAAGTTTAATGTGAAAGCAGCATTACGGCTGTTCTCATCAGTGATAGCGCCTATAAACCAGTCAGATGTACCTTTTGCTTTGCGGGCAATGGTGATATAATCTCCGGGTTCAGCTTCCAGTATTTTTGTATCATCCCAATCCACAGCTAGATCTTTAATAAATTGGAAGGCATCCATGTGTTTTTCATAATTTTCAGGCAGATCAGCCGCCATTTGTAATGGGCTATACATGGTGATGTATAATGCCAACTGCTTGGCCAATGTAGTGTGCAATTGCCTTTTAGGGTCAGGTGTGTAGCCTTTTAATTTGAATATACCCGGTGTATAGTCCATCGGGCCACCTATCAGGCGGGTAAAAGGCATAATGGTTTCGTGTTCGGGCGTAGTTCCGCTGCCAAAAGCGTTGTATTCGTTTCCTCTCCCCGCTTCACAAGCCAGCCAGTTGGGGTAAGTGCGCTGTAAGCCTGTCGGCCTTACCGGCTCGTGTGCATCAAGCATGACGTGATAATCAGCGGCCTTTTGAGCCACACGTACATAGTGCTCTACCATCCATTGCCCGTCATGATGCTCACCGCGTGGAATGATCTTACCCACATAACCAGTTTTAACCGACGTGTATCCATATTTATTCATAAAGCGATAAGCAGTA
>Ga0307517_10011657_pt1 | contig 12162 bp, 10 predicted proteins | sample 23_EM_MG_FD_194515 | JGI IMG/M metagenome (GOLD analysis project Ga0307517, IMG submission 194515) | Populus trichocarpa ectomycorrhiza microbial communities from riparian zone in the Pacific Northwest, United States - 23_EM | ecosystem: Host-associated > Plants > Roots > Unclassified | place...
AAAGGGTTTTTTCATTGGCTTTATTTTTATTTTTTTCTTTATTGTAATTTTAATATGGTATATTTTTTTGGAATTATATTAATCATATCTTTAACAAGATATTAAATTCTTAACAAGATAACTACATGTTCATGAATTCTAATTTTATCATCTTTATTTATTTGATAAAAATTAAATATTTAGTGTAGGTTGACTTTTACTTGAAAGAATATATTAAAATATAATATAAATTATATCTTAAAAATTTTAGATGATTCTTTTAAAAAAAATTAATATTAAATTGAATTAAAATGGGATGACATTTAAAAATAAAAAAAAATATTCAAAGAAAAAGAGAGGTAAGAGCAGATGTAAAATCATTGTTTTGTTATTTCTCTTTCAGAAGCTGGCCTCATTCCTTTAGACCTTTTCGCGCAAATCTTTCTTTATTTATTCGATTCGCCTACTTTGTTTGAGGCTTTTTTTGTCTGCTCTGTGAATGGCTTGACATGTGAGTGATCTTGTTCTTTTCTCGAGTTTGAGCACTCGTTTTGTTTTAGTTTTTCCCCAGCTCATGCTGTTTTTGTTCCTTCATGCTCCTCGGTCTTTCTTTGTTTTTTTCGTTTTTTTTTCCCTTTTGTCACTTTCTCATGGATGTTTGTCGTAAAAGGGAGTTGTTGGCTGCTTGAATATCTGGCGTGCTCCATAACTCAGGGACGTTCCTGATCCTTCTTCTCCTCTCCACATCTTCCTTCAGCTGTTTCCTAGCTTCTTTTAAAAATACAAAGGTTATCAAAATCTCGTTAATTCAGTTATGGAATATTTAATCTCACTAAGCACATCTTGTACATATTTATATATATTGCTCTCATAAATATTTACATATATTTTATATCCATATTGTTAAAACAATTCAATTAACACAAATAAATACGAACATGAAAGGGAAGGAGGCTATAATTCTCCTCAGTTGATTTGTATTGTTGTTCTTTAACCTAAATACAAAAAGCGCATATATAAGTTAAGCTGAAAATACTATTTTACCCTTAATAAATAAAACATGATAAATATATTATTTAACATCTCCCCTCAAACTCATGATGCGGCAGCTACAAGCATCGAGAGTTTGCCAACTAGAAAACGAGAAATGGAATACGACTTGGTAAAGAAATATGCAATCTGCAAGGAAGAAGAAACAAAAGGCAAAGTAATGGTGCCATGCTTGAGATGATGATGAGTAAGATGACAATCAATCTCAATGTGCTTAGTTCGTTCATGAAAAACTGAGTTCTGAGCAATCTGAATAGAATTCTGATTGTCACAATACATAGGAGTAGGATGAGAAGGTGAAACTCCCATATCCGCAAGTAACCAGCGTAACCAAATAATCTCTTTGGTAGTAGATGTCATAGCATGGTATTCTACTTCGGTTGAGGATTGAGAAACAATAGATTGTTTCTTACTCTTCCAGGAGATGAGAGAATCACCTAAGAAGATACAAAAACCAGTAACTGATTTGCGATCTGTGGGATCACTGTCATGATCAGCATCAGAGTATGCACACAGCTCCAAGGAAGAGGTGAATGAAAGTAAGAGGCTCTGAAAGACTGTACCCCGAAGATATCGTAAATTACGAAGAACAATTGCCTAGTGGACAGTAGTAGGAGAAGCAACAAACTAACTAACAACATGAACAACATATGCAATATCTGGACGAGTAATGGTGAGATATACCAAGCTTCCAACAATAGTATGATATAAAGTAGGATTTGTCAAAGGCAAACCATCAAAAGAAGAATACCTTGCGTTAACTTCAATGAGAGTATCTACAGTCTTGTTATTAGTAAGTCTAGCCCACTCAAGAATATCTGCAATATATTTCAATTGAGAAAGAAGGTAACCTCTAAGTGAGTAAGCTACCTCAATACCCAGGAAATATCGAAGAGAACCCAAATCCTTTATTTCAAACTGTCTAGCCAGCTCTGTCTTTAAAACTGAGATACCATCAATATCATCACTAGTAATAATCATGTCATCAACATATAAGGACAAAATGATACGACCTGCATCATTGCTCTTAATAAAAAGAGCAGGATCATTACTACTAGAAACAAATCCAAGAGATGAGATCACAACATAAAATTTATCAAACCAAGCACGAGGTGCTTGTTTGAGACCATATAACGCTTTCTTGAGCTTACAAACATACCCAGAGTCATGTGAAACACTAGGAGGAGGCGCCATATAAACTTTTTCTTGAAGATCTCCATTCAAGAAGGCATTTTTAACATCAAGTTGTGATATGCCATTGACGAACCGAAGCTACAACAATAAAAGTACGAATAGTAGTTATTTTTGCAACAGGGACAAATGTCTCCTCATAATCCATACCATACTGTTGAGAGTATCCTTTTGCAACCAACCTAGCTTTGTATCGCTCAATAAACCCATCAGAGTTAGTCTTAATCTTATACACCCAACGACAACCAATAACACTCTTACCAGGAGGTTAAGGAACCAAGTCCCAAGTATCTGTCTTATGCAAAGCAGAAAGTTCCTCATCCATAGCTTGCTGCCAAAGAGGATCATGAATTGCCTTTTTATAGAAGAGGGCTCAGAGAGCCAATGAATAGAAGCTAAAAAGGAAGTAAATGATGAAGAATAACAAGAATAAGCAAAATCTGGTAGTTTTGTGGACTTACGAATGCGTATGGATTGACGTAGAGATGGATTCACAATCTCAGACGAAGCTTGGGGGGCTGTAGATGAGAATGGAGCTTCAGGTGTGCTAAAGAGTAAAGTGTCAGTACCTACAGGATGATGAGTACAAATTGGTCGAACATGGGAAAGGGTATCTGAGGTACTAGGAACCTGTGATGATATATTATCAGAATCCTCAGAAAAAGGATCTATACGAATAATATCAGGTCTAGTCAAGTAATGAGTAGTGGATGGAATAAAAAAGAAAGGTATATGCTCAAGAAAGACAACATGATGAGACATATAAAGTTTATGAGTTATTGGATCAAAACAACGATACCCCTTTTTACCTTCACCATAACCCAGAAAGACAAATAACAGAACGAGAGGACAACTTACTGCGTTCTGCATGAGGAAGAAGAACGAAACAAGTACAACCAAAAACTCTAAAGGAGGAATAATTAGGGACATGCCCATATAACTTTTCAAAAGGAAACAAAACTGAACTATGAGAAGATGAGATTGTATTAATCAAACTTACAACAGTGAGGACAACTTCTTCCCAAAACTCACTAGGAACAGAAGCAGACAACAAGAGAGAACAAGCAGTTTCAACAATGTGCCTATGTTTTCTTTCAGCAACACCATTTTGCTCAGGAGTATCTGTACATGAAGTTTGGTGAATGGTTCCATCTAAAGCAAGCAACTGACAAAATTTATTAGAAGTGTATTCCGCACCCAAATCACACCTAAAGCATTTGATTACAACAGAATGTTGAGTTTTCACAAGAGCTCGAAAAGCTGTATATATCTCAGAGAATTCAGAACGTTGTTTCATTAAATAAACCCAACAATAACAAGTATGATCATCAATAAATGAAACATAATATCGAGACCCTCCTTTTGTGGCAATAGGAGAAGGTATCCATACATCAGAATGAATCAAATCAAAAGGTGAAGAAGAAACAGAAATAATTCAATTAAAAGGTAAAGCGGAAAATTTTACCAGTTTACATCCACTACAATCAGAAATATCACAAGTTTTAAAATTTCCTAAAGCTCCTGTGGATGCCAAAAATCTTAAACGAGAAGACGAAACATGACCTAGATGAGAATGCCATAAATAAAAACTAGAAGATGAAGGACTCAAATGAAAGGAAGACAAATCAACAGTAGTAGTAGCAGCGGCGACAGCGGCAACTGACACTTTTAACTCATCCAAAATATATAGTCCATTCTCCCTATGGCCTGTCCCAATCAGCTTCTGAGAATGCAGATCCTGTACACAACAAAAAGAACCAGAAAACATGACTAAATAATCATAAGAATCACATATTTGACCAACAGAAGCAAGATTCAATTTGAGGTTCGGAATAAGATAAACATTAGTGAGAGACAAGTGAGGTGTGACAACAGAACCAACACCTGCTAAAGGCATGGGAGTGCCATCAGCAGTCATAACAGGAATGGAGGACGAAGGAGACACAGAGGTAAAAGATGAAGAATCTAGAGACATATGATGGGAAGCACCAGAATCTAAGACCCATTCAGAATGTGACATACCTGAGAAGCTATGAGGCAACTAACCTATAGAAGAAGAAGTAGACACTGCTTGTGGTTGTAAGGATAGAAACTTCTGAAATTGCTCAGCAAGAGTACTAGGATCGGTGATAGAGTTTGATGAAGCTACTGCTGCAGTATTATGGTATGATTCTGTTGCCTCAACTTGGGACACTAAGCCTTCCAATGACCTTTCTGCTTACAGAAACTGCACTCATTAAAGCCAACTCTTGTGTAAGGCTTATTCTAATGATTAGAGAATGGCTTAGAGGGTACTGCTAGTATAGAAGGATTCAAAGCAGAAAGAATTCCCTTTTCAGAATAAGACTGAAGACATATTTCCTAATAACTCACTGACAATAGAGTCAACAGAAGGCAGTGGAGAACGATGCAGAATTGAACCTCTAAGTCTTTCAAAATCACTGCGAAGTGCTGTTAAAAACTGTACCAAACGTTACTGCTCTTTACGCTCAATAAAGGCACCACATGCCTTTAATTCTGCCGATCTGTAAGAGCCAATTGATCCTAAAGATCTGTCATAATAGAATAAAACTCTTTAATACTCATATTCTTCCGATGAAGAGCTCATATGTCATTCTCTAATTGATATTGTTTTGCAAAATTTGATTGCGTGAATAACCTTTGTAGATGATCTCAAACCTCCTTTGCTGTCTCATACTTCGCCAACTACGTACCTATAGAATGCTCAATAGAATTGTTGATCCAAGTAATGATCTTTGCATTGTTTGCTTCCCATGTATCTATCAAAACAACATCCCTCTCCTCAGTATTCTTAGGTATCACATAAGTTCCACTAACATACCCCTAAATCTTCTTACCCTTAAGGAAATTTCTCATTACATAACTCCAGTACGAATAATTCTTTCCATCCAACCTCACACTCACAAATTGAAGCGAATAATCTCTTTCGGTAGCCATAATTAACAAACAAACAAAACCAAAATGCAAAAGCAGCGAAAGACAAAGTACCAGATTGCAGAAACTGAACATCTATCATAGATACTCAACAAATATCTTTTCGAAATTATACGATTACTTCAAAACACAAAACAAATTGCAGAAGATAAAATACCAAAATAATTGCAGATACAGAACAAAAATACCAAATTGTAGAAGCTGAAGGAAAGTTAAAATGCCAGATTTTGCAGAAGCGGAAGACAAAATATCACTAAAAAAAAATTCAATTAACACAAAAATAAATACGAACATGAAAGGGAAGGAGGCTAGAATTCTCCTCAGTTGATTTGTATTATTGTTCTTACTTTAACCTAAATACAAAGAGCTTATATATAGGTTAAACTGAAAATACTATTCTACCCTTAATAAATAAAACAAGATAAATATATTATTTAACACATAGTAATATGTTTTGTGCTCTAAATTCTTTTCCATAATACTATCAATACACGTTTATTTCACATTATTATCGACATTCAAATAATTTCCTAAATTCAACTTATTCCTATATAATCATTACATAGCTTAACATTACATATAACCAGTTCTTATATATTTTTAATCCATAATTTTCTTCAAAATACCATTTCACACATAAAACTACTAGTTGATTCTAACAATTGCACATCATTCAAATAATTCTACCCATATCATAAAACTACTAGCACTTTTCTAGCAAGTTTCTCTTTCAATTCTCTTTCCTCCTTCACTTTTTCTTACTTCTCTCACCTAGTTCTTCACTTTTCATCTCCTAAAAACTATCTCACACCTAGTTCTTCACTTTTCATCTCCTAAAAACTATCTCACACTTGATTTTATTAGGAAACAAGGAAAGAAACCCAATTTCTCACTGTCTGGGCTTTTCTTTCAAATGAAAAAGAAGAGAAAAAGAGGAGTAAAACTCAAAACTTCCTTCTTTCTTCCCTGTATGCTGGCCGATTGTTTTCAAGGAGAGAAATAAGAGATTTTTGCTCCATTTCCAAAAATACCCTCATTCTTTATTTATGTGTTCTTTTGGTATTTCACTCGATGATCGATAGATTTCTTCTACTTTTTTTTAATTTAATGGTAACTTTATTCCAACCTATATGTACAAGAAAAAAATAAATTTCTCTTCCATTTATCATTAAATTATTTTATTTTTGTCAAAATTCTGTTATAATTTCAAAGATTTGAATCATGGTTCCCAATTTCCATATACAGGCTTCGATAAATCCGTTCAGATGAATACACCAAATAAACTTTTAAATTTCCCATTTTCATTCATCTTATATCCTTCCTATATTGCATTATTGTTTTATTTAAATTATTTCTATATTTTAAACATGAGAGTTTGAATTTGTTTTGGCCGATGATTTACATTCTACCCTCCTTATATAAATTTTGTCCTCTAAATTTATTTTCATACCTACATTTGAAAACAAGTTTTAGTGCTTCTTCATCATTTCCAACTCCTTCTCCTAAGTCTCCTCTTCTATTTATGAATTTCTTCACAATACTTTTACTAGAGGAACTTTTTTACTTCATAGAGCTTTCTTGCTCCGATCCATATTTTTTGCTGATTTTACCTAAAGTGTCAAATCTTCCTTAACTTTAATCAGTACTTGTGGAAAGATATGAGAAGGACTTACTTCAGCCTTTTGAAGCAATGAAACATGAAATACATCATTTGTTTTAGACAAATTTCCAGGCAGTGCTAATTGATAAGCTACTGGCTCTACTCTCTCCATAATCTCAAACGGGCTAATATATCTTGACGCCAATTTGTCTTTCATTCCAAAATGAATAATGTTCTTCCAGGGCACGCCTTTAAAAAAATACTTGGCTCCATTTGTGCTTCTTTCATCCTTTTTTTAGTTATTTTTATCTTGTTAGTAGTAATCTAAACCATTTTTTTGCCTCAATAACTTTTTTTTACCTACTTCATCCCAATATAATGGAGTCTGACATCTTCTACCATATAATGCCTCAAATGGATTCATTCCTATAATAGCTTGATAATTGTTATTATATGTGAACTTCACTAATTGTAGATGATTTTTCCATTATCTTCCAAATTCTAGTATAAAAGATCTTAACAAATCTTTCAATATCTGAATAGTTCACTCTGATTGTCCATTTGTCTGAGGATGAAAAGCTATGCTTAGATTCAATTTCATCCCCAAAGCCTTTTGTATACTTTGCCATAGCCGAGAAGTAAAATGGGGATTCCGATTAGAAACAATAGATATTGGGACTCCATGTATCCTGACTACCTAATTTACATACAATTTAGCCAGTTTTTCTACCAAATCAATCATTTTCATTGCTAAAAATAAAGCGGATATGGTCAAACGATCAACAATTATCCAAATGACATCACTTCCTTTTTACCCTTTAGAAGTCTTTATACAAAATCCATCGTAATATTCTCTCACTTCTACTTTGGTATCGAAAGAGGTTGCAATTCACCACCATGCTTTTGATGTTCTATCTTCACCTGCTGGCAAACTACACACTTTTCTATGAACTTTGCTACCTTTTTTTCATGCTTGGCCACCAGTAATGTCCCTTCAAATCTTTATACATCTTTGTACTCCTGGGGTGAATCATTAAACAAGTTTTATGAGGTCCTTTAAGGATCTCCCTCTTTAAACTTTCATCATTGGAGATATACATTCTATTTCTCATTGCTAAAACACCATCATCTATGATCCTAAAAGAAGTCCTCTTTTTAGATCTTATCATGACCTTCATCCTTTCTATCTCTAAGTCTTTATGTTGAGCTTCTCACACCATATCTTTGAATGTTGATCTTATGGTTAATCATGCCAACACCGATTTCTCATATCCTATACTCAGTTGTACCCCTATCTTTCTCAATTCCAAAACTTCTAGTTGACCTTGAACTTGTAAATAATTTATTCTAACACTAAACTTACAGTTTAAAGCATTTGCCTACATTAGCTCTCCTATGATGGTAATCAATTAAACAATCATTATCCTTAATCAGCTTTACCCATCTCTGTTGATCCATGTTCAATAATTTTTTTTATTTCATCAAGTATTTTAGACTTTTATGATCAATAAAAATTTGTACTTGAGCTCCATACAAGTAATGCCTCTAGATTTGTAAGGCAAAACAATTATTGTCGGTTCAAAATCATGCTCCAGATAATTTTCTTCGTGCTTTTTTAGTTGTCTAGATACATAGGCAATCACCTTTCCATGCTGCATCAATACACTACTCAGACCCTTCCTCAAAGCATAACTAAACACCATTAATTCTCCTTATCCTTATAGGGAAGTTAATACTAGAACAAATGTCAATTTTTTCCTCAACTCTTGAAAGCTTGCTTCACATTCTTCATCCCATACAAATTTCACTCATTTTTGGGTCAATCAAGTCATTGATCCTTCTATGAATTGTTGATAGTATCTAGCTAGCCCAAGAAAACTATGAATTTCCATCATATTGGTAAGTTGTTCCCAATTCAACATAACTTCCACTTTTCTAGGATCCAAACTTATTCTTTTTTTGGATATCACATGCCCTAAAATACTATTTTATCTAACCAGATTCACACTTACTCAATTTTGCATACAATTGATTTCTTTTCAAAATTCCTAATAGTATCCTGAGGTGTTGCTCATACTTTTTTTTATCTCTAGAATTTACTAAGATGTCATTGATAAAGACCACCACAAACTTGTTCAGGTATGGTTGAAAAACTCAATTCATTAAATCCATAAACATCATTGGGCCATTAGTTAGACCAAAAGGCATTACTAAAAACTCGAAGTGTCTATATTGTGTTCTAAAAGCAGTCTTTAAAAACATCATCATCCTTTATACTCAATTGATAATATCTCGTCCTTAAATCAATATTTGAAAATACTATTTCCCTTTTCATCTGATCTAATAGATCATCTATCCATGGAAAAGAATACCCATTCTTCATCGTCACTTGATTTAGTTATCTATAGTCTATCCAAAGTTGCAAGGTCTCATCTTTCGTCTTTAAAATAAGATTAGAGCTCCTCAATGAGAAATATTAGGTCGTATAAACCTTTTATCAATTAATTCTTGCAATTGAATCTTTAACTCTTTCAAATCCATTGGAGCTATTCTATAGGAAGTCTAAGAAATGGGTATTGTCCTTGGGAATACATCTATAAGAAATTCTACTTATCTCTTCGGAGGTAGTCTTAGTAGTTAATTTGAGAAGATACTAGTATTTTCGATAACTCCATAATTGTTTTTTTCCAGTGTCGATAACATAAGCCAAGTAGGCATCACATCCTTTCCTCAACATTTTCCTTGACATTATTGCTGAAATAACACAATTTAAAATAACTCATCTCTCACCCTTAAATTCTACTTCTTCTTCTTACGTCTTAAGGGTCATTATCTTTGTAAAACAATCCTTACTTGCACGATATTTGCTTAGCCAATACATTCTCAAAATGATGTCAAAATCACACAAAATAAATAAATTAAATATTAGTCATAAATAAAATTAACTGGTTTATGGCTTTATTTATTGATGTGTATTTGCAGGTAATAAATTTTTAAGTAATCTCCCATATAGAGGAGGTGTTGTGATTTCTTTCTCTTTTTTTTGAAAAAAAAAATAGGATATAGTGATAATGTTATTACTTTTTTTTATTATCAAATTTGTCTAAATAATAAAGAGAAGATCATTAAAGAATAACACATATAGGAGCACTACTGGTTCTTTTGGTAGCACTTTTGATGACCATGAGCCGCTAGGTGTTGACCATGACTAGGCACCTCAGAAACAGGCACCCTCTTTCGATGCAAGTTTGTCGAGTGCAAGAGCGACTCATAAAGGGGGTGTCCCTTCTGAGTAGGATGTATACACTATGAAATATATTGCTTAGTGGAAGCCGAACCACAACATGTAAGTTTGTTTTCTTTTCATGCACTAAAAAAATAAAAAATAATGGATAAATTTTTAATAATTAATTTCAATGAACAAATGGAATTTTAGATTTACAAAGGCTGCTCGCACGTTAACATCGACGATGAAATTGACAATGAAAATGCCTTTGTTTTAGTGGAGTCAGGTTTTCAAAAATCCTAAATGGAAGACTATGATTGATGCTTTGTTCGAAAATTTCAAGTTTAGTATATACATAAACATTTTTTAATATTTAATTTGGTTAGTTTTTTTAATTTGAATAACTAATTATTTTATGAAATTGATGTGTAAGAAAAATATTTATATGTAGGAGGCTAACAACGACATTACCAAGAGAGTGTGGGAGAATCATAGCGCCATTAGGTAAGATTGAATTCAAATTGTGATATTTTATTTTAAATGGTAAAATTTTATTTTATGTAATCTAAATCGATGATTTTTTTCTACAAACTAGGTTGCGTGATTTATGGTACGAGGCCCAAAAAAGTTAAAGAAATATGCAAAAGATAAGGTCTTTCAAGTTAGGAAGACATGGCCATATAGAGGGATTTCAGACATCTACATGTCTTGAAGGATATCTAGGACGCTTAAATCCAGCATGTGATGTATGAGCGTTTCTTATGGCAATTGCAGTTCGGTGCAGAGAACTGGAACATGAAGATTCATGGTACCATTACCACACACACCGACGAATCCATTCTGCTTATTTCACATGAAAAAATAATGGTAAGATTTTGTTTTATCAAAGAAATATGCAAAAGATAAAGGTCTTTCAAGTTAAGAAGACATTGCCATATAGAGGGATTTCAGAACTCTGCATGTCTTGAAGGATATCCAGGACGCTTATATCTAGCATGTGATGTATGAGCATTTCTTATGGCAATTACAGTCCGATGCGGAGAACTGGAACAGGAAGATTCATGGTACCATTACCACACACACCAACAGATCCATTCTGTTCATTTCGCATGAAAAAATGATGGTCAGATTTTGTTCTATCATGAAGCCCATGTTTCAAAATAAATAACGTCTAAAGATGAAATTGAAAAAAAAAATAAGTGCAAAAAAAAAATTATCAACTCGTGTTAGCTTTTCAAATATATGACTCAAGTTACTAAACCATAAGTACCCTATTTGAAAAAACCACGAAACCTAATTCCCAACAAATCAAAAGTTTAAGGATGAAAAAAAATCAATTATACAAAAGGATTCAAAATAAAAATAACAATTAAAAGAATGAGGATCGAATTTGAAATAAAAAATAAATAAGAGTACAACATATAATTTTGAATTGAAGGGGGAATTAAAAAGAAAAATAAAATTCACAAAGGGATCCAAAATAAAAATCAAAAGAATCAGGGTTAGATTTGAAAAAATAACAAATCACAATTACAGATTCACTGATGAAATTGAAAACAAATCAAAATTTAAAAAAGAGCCAAGAATAAAATTTAGAAATAAAAAAATTAGGACGAAAGTTGAAATATCAGTAAATAAAAGGACAACTATGAAATTTTGAATGACTAACGTGGATTTCTATGGGGAGAGAGAAAGGAGAAAAAAGAAGAGAGAAAAGGTCATTGATGACACATCTCACATAAACAACAATACACGTCGCCCTAGCAGAAGAAGATGTCTTCATCATTGTGAAAGTTGTTGTTTGGACCCTAGGTGTAACAACCCCGATTTTTCTACATTCTTTTTTGCAATATATTGGAAATATTTAGGTAAATTTTTTTTTTTGATATACAGGTTCCACCAAAATTTCTACCAAAATTTCGGCAGAGTCTCCCCTATACTGGTGGGTCCCAAGTTATCGACATATACCCTATTTACACTTCTAATATCTCACATCTCATAACTCAAAATCACGACCCAATCATCCTGGATCTCAACCCAACTCATTCTCATCAACACAACACATCTTATTCAATAACATCATATAATGTAGTTCAAATAAAAGATTCAATTTCAACTATAAACATGCATGGTCAAAAAGGTACTAAGAGTTTCAACCATT
>Ga0307517_10011658_pt1 | contig 12161 bp, 15 predicted proteins | sample 23_EM_MG_FD_194515 | JGI IMG/M metagenome (GOLD analysis project Ga0307517, IMG submission 194515) | Populus trichocarpa ectomycorrhiza microbial communities from riparian zone in the Pacific Northwest, United States - 23_EM | ecosystem: Host-associated > Plants > Roots > Unclassified | place...
CCTAAAGTTCACGGCACAAGTTTGCAGACGCAGAACGGGAAGTCCGGCTTTCCCACTCGTCCGAGGGGACTCACGGAAGATCTCATCAGTCGTGCGACGGGCCTTAAACACTTCAAGTGTCCAAACCCCGAACTACACCGCCGAGGGACCGGTGTGTTAGAAAGCGGGCTCTGTGATCTGCAGGACACTGGGACACAGAGCCGTCCTTTGGTCCGGTCTTGGGTGGCGATGCATCAGAGAAGGTGATGCTTGAGGCTGGCGGGAGACCGATCCAAGCGGGTACTTACCGGTTAACGGTGAGCATCACGTCGCGTTGACACGGCTAGGCGGGTGATGAATCAATGGTGACGATGCGTATGAGCGAACCAGGTGCGCCATTCGCAATCCCCGGGGTGTCTATGTACGCCCTGGCCCTGTCCCCATCCCGTCCCCTTCCCCTCGTCCTCGTCCTGTTCCTCGTCGAACCTTGCCTGTGGATTCTTCCATGGTCCCGCTGACAATTTGTAACTCTTGGACGACTTTACACCTTCAAGTCTCCCGTGAGGCACTTACGATTTCGTGGAAGCTGACTCTGTATTTTCCTGATGGATCGGAGGCAGTCACACCCGATTTCGTTCCCCTGTATACCTGGTCTGTCCCATGTTTGCGTCGGGAGACGCTGTAATCTGGATAATAGCAATCGTGGCCAATTCGCAAGCACCGAAATGCAGATGTCCAGATACGAGTCTCCTGCGTGTTTATACAGCGAGCAGTCCGACATGCAATTCTGAGGATCACCAGTGTCCTGCCTGACCTCTAGCATTTCTACCTCACAGTAGCTTCCAACAAACTCTCCCTGGGGTTCGATTTGCGCCTCTATCTCAATGGGAGGAAAGATATCGAATTACAGAAGCCTACCCACGATCATCTCCCAGTACTGGGACTTGGTGGTAACAAAAATCTGGTGGGAGGAACCCTCAGTCCACCCATGGGGCAAGAAATTGAAACCCTACCCCTTCCCACAAACCCCACGGCCATCATAATGCGGCGAAATGAGGAACACGAGTTCATGGAGTGTCGGGGAAGACATTTGCATTGGATCGATACGGTCATCAGACAACATCTACAAGACAATCACAAACCACACAAAACACCAAACCAACCCGAGAGAACAGTGTACAGAGGAGGCAAGGTGCCACAGCCCACCGCCCTCAAAACACCCATGGGAGGTATTTAGGATTCTAACCTAGACGCCTCTGGATTCATCCCCAGAAGTGATGTCCGGTTGCGGTTTGAATTCCAGATTCTGAGCGATCAACGGCCAGACTACGAGATGAAACGAGGTTAAGCGCTGTCCAAACGGGTATGGAAGTGGGTGGATACAGACCTTCTTCGTATCCTGGGTGCCTGCCCAACCTAATTTGCTGCCAAACATTCTTCATCGCATCGGAGGCTCGAATCGCAGACCAGTTGTCGAGGAAATACTTGACTTGCACCTACGCGACGTAGGGGTTAGTACGATCGGGGATCAGGCTGGTTTTCCTACCTTCCTGACTTCCTCGAACGCAGCCGAGAAAGTCGAGAACACCTCGAACGGGACGTTCTCCACGGTGAGTGATTTAATGATAAACTAAAAGTGTACGTAGGGATGTCAACGACAGGAACTAGCCACAAAAGTAGGAATCGAACTCAACTTGAAATGCCCTTTGTTTCAGGTCGCTCAGGTCAAGACCTACGCCGTGAGTTAGCAGGGGAGAAGGAGAAAACGAATAGGTATCGGTGCCGTCCTTTGATCTCCATTCAAGGAGCATCCGAAGAAAATAACGTACGGTCCGCAAGACGGTAAACAGCCTTCGCCGAGCATGGGCTAGGCATCCCAGGATGACAATTCTCCCAAACCTTGATCCACTCCCTCCGAGACTTTGCCCCAGAAATCACGGCGGAGTCGATCGACTGACTCGCTCGAACGTTGCTCGAGTTTTCTGGTGCTCCTGTGGAAGTTGTCAACGCAGATTGATCTGGGGTAGTGTGGCTGATGAATGAGGAGGACAGTGGAGCGAAAACGATGTTATCGGTATAGATCTGAAAGACTCGGTGTTATGTCCCACCCTCTGCTGAAAGGTGATGACGGACACTTACATAGTACAGGACCGAGCGGTAGGTGGAGTAGGATGCATCGCGAACGACCACTCGAGTCATTGGCCGTGGTGGGTACTTGTCAGTAGGGGGATCGACTGACAGTGCAGTCGTCGTCGCTCGACGAGGCGAAGAAGGGTGCACGACCTTTTGCCGTACATTCCTAGGCTCCGTGGTGTCTGTCTCTACAAGGCAGGCGTCGGATTCGTCTTCAGTGAAATTGGTGGAAAGGACAGAAGGAGCGGTGGGGATGCGACTGTGAGTAGTTTCTCCGTCGCTAAAGTCAACCATGCTTTGCTCGTCGTCAGTGTCAAGCACAGTGTCGTCATCCTCGTCGTCGGAATCTGCGTAGCGTCGGGAGGCAGGAGAGCCGGTAACAGCATACCCATCATCCACATCTCTTCCCCCGAATGTCATCACGGACTCTGTAGCCTCGGCGAATCCAGAGTTGAACACTTGTAAAATTACGTTAAACTCGGACCGTAAAGCTATAAAAAAACCAAAACACACTGGTGTCAAAGTATTCCACTCTCTGTAGCAACTTTTTGGCAGCCTTGATTGTCTTGGCACCTTGCAGGGAACCCCTACCCCGACGAGGTAGAACGAACTCGATATCCGAGTATGCAGGATCGTCCAACATGGTACCGACAGAGAATAGGAGGTCCTTTGGTACGGGCAACCGTGGTATCTGCGGTGGCTGCACGGGCGGAGCGGGCGATGAAGTGATAGTGCATACAATTAGGAAGGCGTCGGGGCCTTTGACGCTATGGGGTTGCCAGTACACCGCATCTCTCCTCGCGAATTGAGCCCTACGACAGATCGTAAGTCCAGTCGGAGCCCCCAGAGCATATAGTCACTTGCCATCCCCAGTTGACCGTCTACGGTGCCAAGGCGTCAGCATAACGAGACGTTGAAAAAGTGAAAGGTCGCACGTACCTTGAAGGAGAAAGAGTGATCAACGGCCTCCTTGCTGTTAAAAAGGACCGTCCTGTTCACGCTGGGGAAGAACTGTTGTCAACGGTCAACATAATGACGAGCAGACAACCCCCTACTTTCGTAGCTCGAACCCAAACTTGAACACTCCCTCACGGATCCATCTTATCGCAAGATCAGCACGAAGCACACGTGCATCCGATACACATCAACGACGTACTTTCCGTTCACAGAATTTGCCCTTTCCTCAGCGGTCGGCTAGACAATCACAAAAATGTCACGTCTTGAGCAACCGCGAGACGAGTCTGATCACATAATGTTTACACTCACTTCACATGAGAGATACAAGGAAATGAACCCGTCCTCGTCGCCCTCATTCGTCGAAGTTTCATTAGCTCCGGAAGCAGCAGTTCCGGAGACACCGGAATTTGCATAGAACAGGACTTGCCACCTGCCTCCCCCGAACTTTACGCTCTTGGTGACCTTGGACTTTGCCTTCCCTCGACTGTGATGACGAGATACGGAGAATCAGCGCTCAGCCACCGTCCAAAGATCGTGGAAACTGATTTGGGTGTCAAGGAACGGAAGTGGCCGCACCTGGATTCGAACAGCTGCTTGAGACCGCCCAGTGTCCACTCGAACCTGATAGTGGTGCTCTCCTGGAATTCCTGAACGTCGTCCATCTCCATAGCGGTGAGGGACGATGATGGATTGCGGCTTAGAATTGAAGCGCGGCGTGGATAAGGGCCCGTTGAAACGTGGGACATTCTCGGTACATAAGCTACTCCTTTTTAGGGAATGTTCATCGTCCCTCTCAGATGATCACGAGACATCTCGAAATAGACGCCAACAACCCTTCACCCAAGCATCTTCCTAAAATCATCCTGCCCCTTCTGCGACGACAACCCATCTTCAACTGAGGTGGATGTGGTGGTAGGGGGGCGGGCCCCGGGTGTTTTCTTCGAACCGATGCCAGCCCTGGGCTTCGAGGCAGCTGTCCTTGGGACAAATACATTCGGAGCCCCTTTTGTCGGCTTCCCTGCGCCTCCAGGTTTCTTCTTGATCGCCTCCTCTTGAGAGACGCTGAGCTCTACGCCATTGAAGACAATAGGCTCAGGGCGGAGCAACAATTTCCCTGCTTCCTAAAGTCATATTAATCCACAATTCACTCACGAGAGGTGGATTGGACGCACCGAGATATTCTCAAGCTCAACAGTGGCCTGGTTGAGTTCTTCAAAGACCTCGACTCTTTTTACGATGGCATGCTGTTCTAAGGCTTGTTGTAGGAGACCCTCCTGAGTTCCAGGGGGCAAATTCTTGATCCGTACGGACCGGCTCAGGGCGTCCTCCAGTCTACCCAATCCGGTTTCTGCCTGGACGTTCCGATACTTGCCCTTTACTCGAGTATCAGCCAACGTGACAGCTATTCTCCTTCGCTTCAGTTCTTGGTTGTTAGCTGAAAGGGCAATCCTTGCGTCTTGCTAAAAACGGGATCAGTCAGTCTCTAATGCGAGTTGAACAAAGCACCAGATTTCTTGCCTCATTCTCGAACTCTACAAAGGCGAAACCCTTCGAATGACCATTCTGATCTGTTGTCATTCTCACTTCTCTCAAGGGACCATACTATAAACATAGGCAGGTGAGCACACGCCACTTACGAGAATAAAAACGATCAACTCACAGTCTTGAAAAGCTTCTCCAGATCATCTTTTGTTACGAATTTGCTTAGACCCGCAACGTAAACTTCCCTGTCATTGGCATCCGCATCCGTTCTCTCTTTCTTGCGTTCGGGATTCGAAATGAACACGTTCAATGTGAGATCATTGGCCATCTGAGTTCCATGAAGACCTAACGCTGCCTCGGCCGCGTTCTGAAATAGCGATGAACAATGGAAGGGGAGGAAATGTGGAAGACTGTACGGACCGGAGATGTATACTGAACGTAGCAGAATCTCCTTGTGCTCTTAAACTTCTTACTCGGCCATCGAACGTCAAACAGAGTTCCGTACTGTATTAAATTATCGTCAGCAACAGATGGAGGGAGGTGAGGGTGCGACTTCACCTTTCCAAAGAGTGCCCGCATACCCGAATCGTCCATCGAAGGAGGAAAGTTAGTTACATACAACGTCGACTTCCACCCAAGGTGGACCGCAATCTCGTGTTCGTGGATCCGCTTCTTGTCCTTAGTCAAGGCGGCAGGGATACTCTCCTGCGGAGGTGTCAAGCTAACCAGCCAAGAGTCTGGGAAAGGGCTCCCCTCACCCGTTCAGAAAATTCAACAGTGGCGACTTGGAAGTTTGCAAGTTTTGTTATCTTAACCTCTCGGATATCCCCGCACTGGAGGCAAAACCGTCTGTGTTTAGCTCGATTTTCAAGCAGAATAGAAAGGTGAGCGCACATCTTTGAACAAGGTCTTCAGGTCGTCCTCCATGGCACTTCCCGGCAAGTCAGAAACGAATACTGTGCAGTTCTCTCGATCTCTGCAACTGCGTGTCAGGAGCTGGAGGACCGAGGGTGCGGTAGTCGAGTTCACCTTTTCAAAGGAGCAGTGGCAGGTTCTACAGACGGCTCGGGTGTCAGCCGCCGATACGTGAGGTAATGCTATGAACATACCCATCCTCTGTTTTTTGAATGCAGACTCCGTCTCTTCACCAGCCTTACGTTTGATGCCGCCGTGACCCTCACCCACGGTTCCCTGCGCAGCGGTGTCCTCATCAACATCCATTGTACCTGTCTCGGTAACACTTGTAGCACGTTGGACATGTTGAACGGGGGCATTGGCGGGAGCCTGCCCGGCTGCGACTTGTGTGCTAGCGTATGCGGCTTGTTCCGCTTCCTGGAGGCTGTGGGTGAGGCTCCGTCTCAGAACAACGGTCGGTACCTTACCTTGACTCGCCTCGCATTCACAAATACTTGGGCCTTCTCCACTTTTGTCAAACACTCTTCCAAACTCTCAACATCTCCGTACAGATTTTCGAAGAAAATCCACGAGTCCCAGACCGTTTCGGGCCAATCGATCTTCTTCTGGCAAATATCCGAGAATACCGCCCGGACCTCGTCGTATTTCTCCAATTTTGTGATAAGATCTGTGTACCCGATCCAAGCGAGGTAACTCGACTTTTGAAGCTTCACGACCGCTTTCCAGGTATCAACTGCGCTGTCACCCAAGCCAATCTTTGTGTACTAGAACGAGGTGAGGGCCCATTATCAGTTGTAGATCAACGGACACGGTATATGTACCCACCACTTCACTGAGATATCGTTCGAGACGGAGCCTGGGATCACCTGTCTTTTGGGCTATACAGATAGAGTTAAGCGCACCAGAAGGGTGGGGCAAACTGAAGGATGAATCACCAGCCCGAGCCATTGCAATCCCCTCTTCCAATATTTTGATCAAAGAAACCCACACCTCCTGATCTATCGGTCAACAGAGTCAGAATCCCCACACTTTGAATCAATACACAAAATCACCTTCAGGGTTGGCTTCTGCCTTCCTCCTCTCTGCACCGGCCCTGGCGAGCACGATCGCGACAATTTGTTCGACATCTTTCTGGATCAACCCCGTCGAAAGGGCTCTCGTATACACACCTACATCCCCCGCTGTCAGGAAATCCAGCGATAGGGGTTGTCGTGCGCTACCCACTTGAAACGGTCTCTCCTCCGTCCATAGGATCATCCTCCTCTTCTTTGGACTCCTAAACAAATGAGGTCATTGTGGTGCAGAACACCGTAGATCGATACGAACCAGAAATCGGATGAATCGCGCCCAAACCTCTCCCGAGCCTGGGACGCTTCTCGACGCGCGAGTGAACACTGTCTTCTCCGCTTCTCCTATCCTCTGAAGTTTCGGCACGTTCTGGTCACTAGTCCTGTCGCATCGGGTGGGATGGAACTCACCAAGGTGTCGATGTACCCTCCCCAGAATACACGAAGGGCGACCTCAGCATTGAGGTCACCAGCAAACCTCCGCTTGGCGGCTTCGGCTATTGCGCGCTCATATAGAGCAGGAAGAGCGAGCATATCCAGCCTTTTTCCCTTCCTTTCCTCCGAAATATAGTATGCATACGCTTCTAACGAGAAGTTTTGTTGAGTCTACCCATGACCAACAACACCAACAGCCCATCGCAACGAGGTAGAGCAGGACATGGGTGAGGAATCATAGGATTTATATGTAAAGACTTGGATTTGAGAGATCAGCGTGAAAGGTAGACGATCGAATGGATATTGCGTACGAGGGTGGCCTCACGGGTTTCTTTCCACGCGTACGATTTGACTGCGCCCGAACGAGCCTTTGAGGCTACAATCAGCAAGCCTTCGTACTCTGTGGGAGGTTTGTAGTTTGTCGTGAATGAGGAATATGCTTGGAACGTCGTGTCATTTTCTGGGGTTGAAAGGCATGAGTCAGTTGGAAGCAGGGCGAGATTGGCCGGACCAAATGACGTACCTGGGTGCGGCTGGCGCAGTCTCGCCAAGAACATCTGCTCAATGTACGTAACGTGGGGAGACCTATGATGATATGAGCGACAAGTACACCCCGGGTTCCTCGTATCCTACCTTTCGTCTGGGGTCAAAGATTCCAACACCTCGAATTCCCAGTCCCGGTGGAGATCCCAAAGTACGTGGCCCTGCACCGGATGCTCCAGTCCCCCGCCTACGTAGAGTCTATACAAATACTTACCTGAGAAACGTGACCAATACCCTTGTCAACCACATCCTCAATGGCCTCGCGTGTCCACTGGATAGAGAACGGGTCTTCGCCCACAGGAGGGGTCCTGCGCTCCCTGAACGTGTTGTACCTATCGATCAACAACTCCAGATGTGACTTGAGAATTTCAATGGCTGCGAGAGATTGAGAACCAGGAAAATGGCGATAGATGTATGGGGCTCACATAGATAATCGTCCTCCGCCTTCTCATACACCTCTAGTACCTCCGCCACTCCTTCCTCTGTATCCATATCAACGGTCGATTTCTTGGCGTTTATGAGGGGAAACCAGACTTCCTCGCCGGCGGCCCAGAAGCCGGTCATCATTTCGCGAGCAGAGAGGGCTTGGTCCTGCTGACCTTCACCCAGGGTTTCTGCGACATTGATGTGTTGGACATGGAGAGAGAAATCGTAAGGAGTTTCCGAGATGGACGTGAGGATGTTGGAAAGGGCTTCAAGAGATTGTGCCTCATCCATACTACTGCTGTGGTGCTGTTGGTAGTGTCGTGGGTGATGCCGATCGCGACGGCATACGCGACCTCAACGACGTCAACGCATCTCTCGCCGGATTTTATTGACGTTCTGTTTCACCAGACTATCTCTACGTACGCGCTTTCAAAGTTCACTGGATGACCGAAGAAAAGTCCGCATGACCCAGATGGGGATGTGTCATCGGATCCCACTTTGATCTCAAGGGAAGAGCCAACGACGGAGACCGCCCAACTAGCTCGGATATCAGGGGATGGCGAAGTAACATCGTTTTTTTTTTCCCATAGGGAATGGAACGCCGCTGGCTGTTCTTTATCTTTATCTCCGTTCTTCACGTCTGCCGGGCCGAACAATGGCATTTCTCTCCAGGGTTGCGCCCGGAGAGCCGAGCATCCTGTCGCACACGCGAATTTGCAAGATTGGAGGGAGACACAGACGGGGGACCAATTGTCGCTTGGGCCAAGTTGTACAATTCAGGCCATCAGCGCGCCGGTAGTCCCTGGTGAGCTGTTTACCCGCCGTGCCATTAATCGGATGACCCTCACCGACTGCCACCCCTGACGTATAAAGACTGCCCTGGCTTTGACGTACACCATGCTATCTCTTTGTCCCTGACTATGTCGACCCTCAAGAGGTCCCGCAGGAGAGAGCTTGTGTTGACCCCCTCGTTCGCAAAGGTCATCAAAGCAAAGATCTCCAACGCCATCAGCATCAGCAAGGCTAACCCTAAACCCATCGCTGGCTCTGCAGGCAGATCACTCTCGTCGATATCGTGAGTACAAGATCTCAGCTGAACTTTGTTTATCCTCCCTCGTGTTAACGGTGATCATACTCCAAGTCGGGGATCTAAACCAAGTCTAATCTCGAAATGCGCTTCCGTTGATCCTTCACAATCACATCATGTTCGCTCTCCATCCCACAACTCCGCCGGAACATTGGTGGGCAACCACAGGATGAGACCTGTCCGCACCCATCCTCACTATCGCCCTCACCCGATCCACTTTCTCCCGCCTGAAGTCCTCGCGCATATATTCCATCTCGGATCATGCGATCCCTCAGAACTCGGCGTACTCTTCCCTCTCCGCATGTCCCACGTCTGCGGTGCATGGAGGGACCTCGCCTTGAGCACGCACATCCTCTGGCAGCGCATCACCCCCGACTTGCGATACCGGCTCTGGAGGCAGTATATCCGGCGATCAGCAGCATGTTTGATCGACGTCTCATTGACCCGGCCCTCGTCCGTCTCCACATACGAGTACAATAAAGTTGGCGCTCAACGGGTCCCGCCTTTCGATGCAAACAACGTTCAATGGTACATGGGCCTCGTTGCGCCACACATCCGCCGCTGGAGGTCCCTCACGATCAAGTTCGATCAATACTCCCCCTTCCTCTGGAATGCCGCACTTAGTCCGTGTTGCGCCTCTGGTGGAATCTCTTCGACATCTGTTCAAGCCTGGAATCTCGAGGAGCTGACGTTACTATACCCTCGGAACGATGACACCAAAGAATTCCTATTATTCGGCGGCATTGCTCCCAGGCTGGCAAGAGCAACGATTGCAGGCATACGCCTCGACTGGAGCCCGGGATTATTCGCCAACCTGGTATATTTGGACTACTGCCACCACGGATCCACGAGCGGATGGGAGAGTGTAGCCGAGATGTTGAATATGTTGGATGTGTCGAGGAAGTTGAGGGAGTTGAGGATCACGTTCCCTTCTTCGAGTGGCACCGTGGGAGGGGGAGGGTGGGATTATTATCCCACCACCTTCCCTCTTCAACACCTCGGCATGCTGTACCTCCAGCGCTTAACCATCCGCGCCAAGTACGATATACCCCTGGAGGCGTCGACGATCTTTGGGTATCTCCATATGCCGGCCCTGCGAGTGCTAAGGTTACGAGATAGCGGGCGTGCGAGGCGGGTGTTTAGTGGTCTCAAGGGTTTCTCGAGATCCTTGAGACGACCGAGAACGCTAGAGGTTGTCGATATGGAGTACGGATGGTACGAGAAACGGTTCGTGAGGACTTTCGAGCAGGTCGGGACAGTCATCGTGAACGGCGTCTACTGTTGAACAATATCTTGCAACGTCTCAGTTCAGTAGTTTATGTATGTATACTTTCACCTGCTCCGTGTTGTAGCCATATCACCTGCATGTATATGTCGAATACTGTATGAACTATTAATATTTAATATTCATCTTGTCCTCTACCGCCCACCATCTTCCCTGAAGTTTGACGGAGAAGTCTACCACCGCACTCTAGCCATGAGTTCGCATGCCCCAGGGGAGGGCGGAAAGAATGCTCCCGTACAAATTACAGAAGGTCCGTCGATAATTCCTGCCATCCGCCGCCGCTTGTTTCGCGCGGGGTCGTGTCGTTGCCACTGTTCTGACCTGGACACCCATTTTCCGTGGCCACCTCCGTCATCGACGCGCCACTTGCTCTTCAATTCGCGTTTTCGTGCCTGCACGCTTCTTGCGGACATCCTATCACTGGATAACAGCCGAGGCCGCTCTGTATGATAGGCAAATTCGGTTATGGGGACTTGAAGCTCAACAACGGTACGTTTCATTCGCTACGCCTCTTGCAACACTGGTCATGGTGATGTTGGCTATCTAGGATGCGAAATGCCACCATTCTTGTGCTTACAGTCCGGGGATTAGCGACAGAAGTTATTAAGAACATTGTCCTGGCTGGTATAGGGAAGCTCATTATTGCAGACAACGAGGACGTAAAAGAAGAGGACCTTGGCACTGGGTTCTTCTTCAGGGACGAGGATGTTGGACGGAAGGTACGTTTCTCAACTGAGTGCATTCTAGATGCCTCTTCCCTCATCTTTCGGATTACCGGGGAACTTACGTATCCATATCAGAGAGTCGATGCAGCCAGGTCGAGGGTGGAGAGTCTTAACCCACTCGTGACTATTGAGGCAGTTTCATCATACGATGATGAGTCACTAGTCAAGTTGATTGGACTGGTGGATTTGGTATGCGTGACGGAGGAAACAAGAGATACTATCGTAAGTTCGACCCCGTAACCACCGTTTCAGCTATGTATGACCCGAAATTAATAGGTGAGGCTGAACGAGACATGTCGGTCATTGGGCAAAAAAATTTACGCCGGAGGAACATACGGCTTACTCGGATACATATTTTGTGATCTTCAGGATCACGAATTCATCTCACCGTATGTCCTGCGAGCGTCACGTTGCCAATAACTTAATCGCGGTATCTTCAGGGATCGCTCGGGAAAGAAGGATGCGAAAAATCTCAAGCTTACATCTCGGTTTACCTCATTGCGAGAAGCACTGGAATGGCAGTGGAACTTGAAGGCCAAGCGTGAAGTGAAGGAGATTAATCCCCATCTGATTTTCACGTTGCTGGGTACGTGATTTATCCATCGCCCCGCGCACCGGATGCGCGTGTACGCCTCATTTCCAGACATGTCCTGATCGGTTCCGTGCCGGATTCGGTCCATTTCTGGGTGCTTGGATATAGCCCTATGGGAATTCCAAGCACAACACCGGGGAGAACTGCCGTCGCAGCCAGAACAAGCGGTGGAACTCGAGTCCATCCAAGGGACGCTGATCAACGAGAGAATTGCGAACAAATCGTTACTCAAGGGATCGTCCAAAGATTTGATCGCGTTAGTTCAACTCTCTCAATCTGATCGTGGAGAAACTGAGACGATCCTCCGCTCTTGGTGCTCATTTCTAGGTCGCTCTCGACAACTGCTGCGCACGAGTTCTCGCCCGTTTGTGCCGTGGTTGGCGGAGTACTAGCACAGGACATCTTGAACGCGCTGAGTGCCCGGGAAGCACCAATATCTAATTTGTTCGTGTTTGACGGGACAACGGGCAGTGGGCATGCTGCAATGCTCATGAGCCCGCCCTCGCAGTAGCTGCTACCTATGCTGTATCGCAAT
>Ga0307517_10011659_pt1 | contig 12161 bp, 9 predicted proteins | sample 23_EM_MG_FD_194515 | JGI IMG/M metagenome (GOLD analysis project Ga0307517, IMG submission 194515) | Populus trichocarpa ectomycorrhiza microbial communities from riparian zone in the Pacific Northwest, United States - 23_EM | ecosystem: Host-associated > Plants > Roots > Unclassified | place...
GGAGGGATGCGCCCGGAAGCGACGAGCGAGGATCCCGGGTCCGACATGAAGGTGCCCGAGTCGCGAGCGCTGAGGACGCAGTCCCGGCAGGCGGCCCCGACCATACGACAACAGCAGGCGCACACCGGCCAACCCAGCCCGTCCGGCGCTTGAGGACACGCCCGCAGGGCGTTCAGGGGGCCCGGGGGCGCAGCCCCCGGCGGGTCCGGGCGAAGCCCGGTTTCGAACGGAGAGGTCATGACTGAGTGCACACCCAGCGCCGCCACCCGCGGCGGCCGCCTCATCGGCGGCTGGGAGGACCGCGAGGTCGCCGTCTTCCGGGGTATCCCGTTCGCCGCGCCGCCCGTTGGGGAGCTGCGCTGGCGGCCTCCGGAACGACTGGAGCCGTGGGACGGGGAGCGGCGGGCGTACGAGTTCGGGCCGGCGCCGTTGCAGCCGCAGCCGGCGGCGGACTCGGTGATGTACCGCAGCAACTTCGCGGACAGGCGCCCGCTGGTGATGAGCGAGGACTGCCTGTACCTGAATGTGTGGACTCCGGAGCCCTCCCCCGCCACCGCCGGGCTGCCGGTGATGGTGTGGGTGCACGGCGGGGGCAACCGGTACGGCCACGGTTCGCAGGACATCCACAACGGGAGGTCGATGGCGCGGCGCGGCGTGGTCGTGGTCACGCTCAACTACCGCCTGGGGGCGCTGGGTTTCCTGGCGCATCCGGGGCTGGGCGAGGCGTCGGGGAACTACGGACTGCTGGACATCGTCGCGGCGCTGACGTGGGTGCGGGAGAACATCGGCGCGTTCGGCGGCGACCCGAATCGGGTGACGCTCGCGGGGAACTCCGCCGGGGCCGCGCATGTCTGCCACCTCATGGCGTCGGCCGTGGCGCGCCCGCTGTTCCGGGCGGCCATCGGCCAGAGCGCGAGCGGCGTCGGCCGGGCGGAGGGACCGTTGCCGGGGCAGGAGGAGGCGCGGAAGCAGGGCGTGGCGTACGCGGAGGGGTTCGGCGGACAGGATGCGGCCGGGCTGCGCCGGATCTCGGGGGTGGAGCTGATCGTGCGGGGGCACTTCGGTCCGGTGGTGGACGGCCGCGTACTGACCGAGCCGACCGATGACGTTTTCGACTCCGGCCGCCAGCACCCCGTGCCGCTGCTGACCGGCAGCAATCTCGACGAGGGCACGGTCTATGCCCCCGCACCGGACGCGGCGGAGGTCGGGGACTCCCGGTTCGTGCGCCCGGTACGGCACTGGGCCCGCCTGCATCACGTCACCACGGGCGCGCCCACCTGGATGTACCGCTTCACCCGCAAGCCGCCGATGCCGCCGGGCCTCCCGGATGCCGGGGTCTATCACACCGCCGAACTCCCTTACGTGCTGGACACGATGGACCGGCGCCCGGACTGGCCCTGGCGGGACGCCGACCGGCAGCTCGCAGCCACCATGGCGGACGCCTGGGCGCGCTTCGTGGCGACCGGGGATCCGAACGGCGGTGCGCTGCCGCGCTGGGAGATCTTCAAGGGCGTCGGCGACGAACACGCGATGGTCTTCTGAAAGGACTACGGCCCATGGCACGACTGCCCGGCACCGACGGCGACGGCGAGATCGCCGACCGCATCCGCGAGCGACGCGGCGGCGCTCTGCGCCCCCTGGACCGGATGCTGCTGCACAGCCCCGAACTCGCCGACGGCTGGAACAGCCTGCTCGGGGCAGTGCGGCAGCGCATCTCCCTGCCGGCCGGGATACGGGAGCTGGTCGTGCTCCGCGTCGCGGTGCTCAACCGCGCGGAGTACGAGTGGCGGGCGCACGAGAAGCCCGCCCGCGAGGCCGGTCTCGGCGATGCCCAGCTGGCCGCGCTCCGCGACGAGGACGCCGGGTCGCACCCAGCTCTGGACGGGCGGCAGCGCCGGGTGATCGCGTACACCGACGCGATCACCCGGGAGATCCAGGTCCCGGCCGCCGTCTTCGACGCCGTACGCGCCGAGTTCGGCACGGCGGAGCTGGTGGAGCTGACGGCCACCATCGCCGCGTACAACATGGTCTCGCGCTTCCTGGTGGCCCTGGAGGTCTAGTGGTGTCGGTTCAGGAAGCGCAGCAGGACCGTGTTCCAGGCGTGCGGCTGTTCCCAGTGCGGGTTGTGGCCCGCTTCGCGGATCACGTGGGTCCGGCCGTCCCGGAGGTGCCCGGCGTTGAGGCGCATCACGGAGGGCGGGCTGTAGAGGTCGGCGTCGCCGGTGATGAGCTGGACGGGGAGGTCGATGGTCTCCAGGGCGGCCCAGGTGATGGTGTTGGCGAGTGACTGGGGGAAGGAGTCGGCGGTTCTGGCCCGTTCGTGGATAGCGAGCCAGGCGGCGACGCCGTCGGGGTCGCCGGCGCGGTAGGAGGGGCCCAGTTCCTGGAAGTCGACGGGCATGTCGCCGAAGGGGTCAGGGCGCAGGGCCGCGGTCAGGGCGGCGTACTCCGGGTCGCTGATGCCGACGACGCTGCCGGAGACGGTGAGGCTGAGCAGCCGGTCGGGGTGGGACAGGGCGTAGTCGACGGCGACGGGGCCGCCGGCCGCCGAGCCGGAGAGGTGGAAGCGGCCGAGGCCGAGGTGGTCGGCCAGGGTGTTGAGGTCGCCGGAGACGGTGTCGGAAGCGGCTCTGGTCCCGGCCACGGAGCCGTAGGCACCGCGCCGTGAGTAGCCGATGACGCGGAAGCCGGCTTCGGCGAGCACGGGCTGCTGGTAGGGCCAGCTCTCGCCACTGCCGGAGCCGGGGTGCAGCAGGATGACGGGCCGGCCCTTGCCGCCGGTGTCCCAGCACCACAGGCTGCCGCCCCCGGCGACCGGGACCTGGTACTCGGTCACCGCCGCCTGCGCGGGCACGGGTACGGGCTCCCAGGGGGCCTCGTCCGAGGCCCCGCCGCGCCCAGCCGCCTGGGCGACGCCGGTGCCTGCCGCGAGCGCGGCCAGGGCCGCCGCGCCACCACTGACGAGGGCCCGTCGGCCCGGTCCCCGGCCACGTCCTGATGTCGTACGCTTTCCGCTCATTACGCCTCCTGTGTTTTGCGTTGCCTGTCGACAGACCACCCGGGATCCGCTGTGAATCGCATCGAAAACTTGAGATAGTGTCGACACTGACGAATGGAGAATCGGCGCATGACCGATCAGGACACGCACCTGGTACTGGAACGGCTGCTGCGGCTGCGGGACCGGCGCGAGCCGCTGGTCGCGCAGATCGCCGAGTGGGTCGGGGCCGGGATCATCGAGGGCCGGCTGCAGCCGGGCCAGGACCTCAACAGCGTTGATCTGTCCCGGGAGTTCGAGACCAGCCGCACCCCGGTGCGCGAGGCCCTGATGCTGCTGGAGCAGGAGGGCCTGGTGGAGATGAAGGCCCGCCGCCGCCCGCGCGTCGCCGCTCCTTCCCTGCAGGACATCCGGGACATCTACCAGGTGCGGCGCCAGCTGCTGTCGATGCTCGCCGCCCTGCTGGTCAAGGACGCCACGGACGAGGAGATGACCGAGCTGCGCACCCAGGTCGTACGGATGCGGAAGCTGGCCGACGACGGTGACGTGGACGCGTACTTCTGGAGCCATGTCCACCTGCAGGAGCGGATGACCGAGATCGTCGGCAACGCCACCCTGAAGCAGATCCTGGACTCCCTGGCCCTGCGCACCCTGATGCTGCGTCATCTGAGCCTGACCCGCCCCGGCCGGCTCGCGTACAGCATCGACGACCAGGAGCGGCTGATCCAGGCCTGCGAGGAGCGGGACGCGGATCTCGCCTCCGCGCTGATCGCGGGTGCCACGGTGCGCGCCCTGCGCGCGGTGGAGGAGCAGTTGGAGCGCGATGCCCCGGGCACCGCCAAGCCGGCCCGGAGGCGACGCGCGGCGTCGTGACGGGGGCGGCTCAGCCCGCCATCACGCCGCCGTCGACCGGGAAGTTGCCGCCCGTCACCCAGGCCGCTTCGTCGGAGGCCAGGTAGACCGCGCACCAGGCGATGTCCTCGGGTGTGCCGACCCGGCCCAGCGGGATGCGGGCCAGCAGGGCGTCGCGGGTACCGCCCTGGTGGGCCCCGGCGGACTCGGTGGCGGGGGTGAGCACCATGCCGGGCGAGATGGTGTTGGCCCGGATACCCAGCGGGCCGCCCTCGACCGCGAGCTGCCGGGTCAGCCCGAGCACGGCCGACTTGCCGGCACAGTGCGCGATCATCCCGAAGTTCCTGCTGCCCCGAAAGGCGTTCACCGAGGCGAAGTTGATGATCGAGCCGCCGCCGGTGGCCGCCATGTGCGGCCAGGCCGCCCGGCACGGCAGGAAGGCGACATCGATCTCCCCCCGGATCGTCGGGGTCCACTGCTTGTCGAAGTCCATCTCCGCCGCCGGCGCCATGTGCGGCGGTATCGCGCCCGCCGTCACCAGCGCATCGATCCGGCCGTGCAGCGCCATGGCCTCGGCCACGAACCGCTCGGCCCCCGCCGGATCCGCCATGTCGCACGGATGAACCATCGCGACACTCAGCCCGCGCTCCCGCGCCAGCTCCTGCGTCCGCTCGGCGGCGGCCGAGTCGATGTCGCAGCCGACGACAGCCGCGCCCTGCGCCGCGAACAGCAGCGCGCACCCCTGACCGATACCGGCGCCCGCGCCGGTGACGAGGGCGACCTTGCCGGACAGCCTTGCGGAACCAAGCACATCGTTCTCCTCATCGAGCCGGCGTGCGGGTCACCGGGCGACCTCGCGTGAACCTTCTTAGTGTCGACACTATCGCCGCGTCAAGAGCTATGTACCACTTGATAGTTGACATCTGTCGACACAATGGTCGTACGAGGCGGCAATCACGAAAGGACCCCCAACCCTCCCCTCCAGGGCACCTCAAACCCCGGACGGCGCAGATTCACCCGGACGAGTGAATCCACGCCGTCCGGCCGACCGAACATTACCTGCGGTAAATCTGCACATCGCGCATCCGCACGACACCCGGACGGCCGTGCGACGACCCGGAGCCGGCCGCCGCCGGGGTCTTTGGTCCGGAGTGCCCAAATTCCGCGCCGCGGAGCCGGTCGACGGATGTGAAGAAAGTGCCAGCAATATGTGGACGCAACCCCACACCGGTGAAGCCGCAAAGTCGGCATCGAATTCGAACAGCGCGTTGGCCAATTGGCCGTCCGAACTGTGAGCGTGCTTTGATCCTGCGCAGTGGCGGAGAGCTCGCCCCCCGAGCGATTCGCCACTCGATATCTGTCCTTATGAAGGGAAGCCCCATCATGAACGTCACCCCCCAGGTTGAGACCCGCGAGATCTCCGACGCCGACCTCGACAACGTCTCGGGTGGCCTCGTCGGTCAGCTGCTCGGCACCGTGACGGGCACCGTCGACTCGGTCGTCCCGGTCAGCGGCGTCGTCTTCGGCCTCGTCGGCACGGTCGAGGGTGCCACCGGCATCAACACCTCGGTCGCCACCGGCCTCGTCTCCGGTCTCTGAGACGAATTGCGCCGTGGGCCCCGGAGCCGTCCGTTTCCGGGGCCCACGGCCGCCCTTGCGGCGTTGTGTCCGAATAGCGCAGAATGCAGTCGAGGGAAGAATTCCGTGCAGTTTCGCCAAAAGGCCCTCGCCAAGCTGCAATCCCCCGAAGAACTCGACCTGCCGGTGCGATTCGCGCGCCCGCAGGGCTGGCTCGTGCTGTCCATAACCATTGTGGTCATGGCCGGTGCGAGCTTTTGGGCGTTCACAGGTTCGATTTCCTCGAAATTGAGCGCGCCCGGAATTCTCACCCACGGGCAGGGCAGTTACGTCCTGCAGAGCCCCGTCGCCGGCCAGGTCACCCAGGTCCTCGCCGAGCAGGGCGAGCAGCTCGCGGCCGACGCGCCGCTGCTCAAGCTGCGTACGCAAGCCGGCGCCACCACCGTCGTCCGCACCCTGGCAGCGGGCCGGGTGACCACGCTGGTGGCCACGATCGGCACGGTCGTCACCACGGGGGCGGATGTGGCGGCCGTCGAGCGCGTCGCCCAGGCCGATGACCCGATCGTGGCGGTCCTGTACCTGTCGGCCGCGAACGCCGCGTCGGTGCCGCTGGGCGCCACGGTGGATCTGACCGTCGAGTCGGTGGCGGGGAGCCGCTACGGCAGTCTGCGCGGCCATGTGCAGTCCGTGGGCCCCGCCGCCCAGACGCAGGCGCAGATAGCGGCCTTCCTGGGCGACAGCCAGCTCGCCGAGGATTTCTCCCGGCAGGGGCGCCCGGTGCCGGTCCTGGTGCGGCTGGGCAGCAAGGCGGCGGCCGCCGCGAAGGCGATCGGCTCCATGACCCCGGCCACCGGCAGCGTCCGGCTGGCCGCCCAGCGTCCGATCGATTGGCTGCTCCCGTGACCGCGCCCGCACCGTCGTCCTCCGGCCGCCGTGCCGCACGCCCGCAGCCGCACCGCCAACCCCACCGGCAGCAGCAGCCGCAGCGGCGGTCGAAGCCGAAGGCGCGCAGGCCCCGGACCGTACGCACCCCCACGGTGCTCCAGATGGAGGCCGTCGAGTGCGGCGCCGCCTCGCTGGCGATGGTGCTCGGCCACTACGGCCGCCACGTCCCCCTGGAGGAGCTGCGGATAGCCTGCGGCGTCTCCCGCGACGGCTCGCGGGCCAGCAACCTCCTCAAGGCGGCGCGCAGTTACGGTCTCCAGGCCCGGGGCATGCAGATGGAGACGGCGGCCCTGGCCGAAGTGCGGGCGCCCGCCGTCCTGTTCTGGGAGTTCAACCACTACGTCGTCTACGACGGCATGGGGCGGCGCCTGGGCCGGCGCGGCGTGTACATCAACGACCCGGACAAGGGCCGCCGGTTCGTGCCCGCCGAGGACTTCGACACCAGCTTCACCGGCGTCGTCCTGACCTTCGAACCCGGCTCGGGCTTCAAACGCGGCGGCCGCAAGCCCGGGGTCCTGGGGGCGCTGCCCGCCCGGCTGCGCGGTACGACCGGCACGATGGTGGCGGCGCTGATCGCGAGCCTGCTGCTGGTCGCGGTCGGCGCGGCGCTGCCCGCGCTGAGCCGTACGTACATCGACATGTTCCTGATCGGCGAGCAGACCTCGCTGCTCGGCGTGCTGTTCGCGTCGATGGCCACGATGGTGGCGCTCACCGCCGTACTGACCGGCCTCCAGCAGGCGAACCTGCTGCGCGGCCGCATCATCTCCTCCACCCTCGGCAGCGCCCGCTTCCTGCAGCATCTGCTCAGGCTGCCGGTCACCTTCTTCACCCAGCGCAGCCCCGCCGACCTGGTCCAGCGCCTGCAGTCCAACGACGCCGTCGCCGAGACCCTGGCCCGGGACCTGGCAGCGGCCGCGGTGGACGGGGTGGTCGTCATCCTCTACGCGGTGCTGCTGTGGACCTACGACCCCCAGCTCACCGTCCTCGGCATCGGGATCGCCCTGCTGAACATCGTCGCGATGCGGGTGGTCGTACGGCTGCGGGCCACCCGTACGCAGAAGCTGCGGGCCGACAACGCCCGGCTCACCAACACCGCGTACACCGGTCTCCAGCTGATCGAGACCATGAAGGCCACCGGCGGCGAGAACGGCTACTTCCGCCGCTGGGCGGGCCAGCACGCAAGCACGCTGGAGGAGCAGCAGCGGCTCGGTGTGCCGAGCGCCTGGCTGTCGGTCGTCGCGCCCACGCTGGCCGCCCTCAACAGCGCGCTGATCCTGTGGATCGGGGGGCTGCGGGCGGTGGAGGGCCATATCTCCATCGGTCTGCTGGTGGCCTTCCAGGCCCTGGTCACCCGCTTCACCGCGCCGGTGACCAGGCTCAATGGCGTCGCGGGCCGGATCCAGGACTTCGCGGCGGACGTGGCGCGCCTGAAGGACGTCGAGAACTTCCCGGTGGACACGCTCTATTCGCGGCGCGAGCCCGAGGCGAGCACGCGGCGGCTGAAGGGCCATGTCACGCTGGAGAACATCACCTTCGGCTACAGCCCGCTGGACAAGCCGCTGCTCTCGGAGTTCTCGCTGTCCGTCGCCCCCGGGCAGCAGGTCGCGCTCGTCGGCGGCTCCGGCAGCGGCAAGTCGACGGTCTCCCGGCTCATTTCGGGGCTCTACAGCCCCTGGGAGGGCACGATCCGGATCGACGGGACGCGGCTGAACGAGATCTCCCGCAGCGCGCTGGCCGCCTCCGTCTCCTTCGTCGACCAGGATGTCTTCCTCTTCGAGGGCACCGTGCGCGACAACGTGGCGCTGTGGGACCCGTCGATCCCCGACGACGCGGTGGTGAGCGCGCTCCAGGACGCCGCGCTGTACGAGGTCGTCCTGCGGCGCCCCGGCGGCATCCACAGCCGGGTCGAGCAGGACGGCCGCAACTTCTCCGGGGGCCAGCGGCAGCGGCTGGAGATCGCCCGGGCGCTGGTCCGGCGGCCCAGTGTGCTGGTGCTCGACGAGGTGACCAGCGCACTGGACGCGGAGACCGAGCAGATCATCATCGACAACCTGCGGCGGCGCGGCTGCGCGTGCGTCGTCATCGCCCACCGGCTCTCCACGGTCCGCGACAGCGACGAGATCGTGGTCCTGGACCACGGCTCGGTGGTGGAGCGCGGGCGGCACGAGCAACTGGTCGCCGCCGGGGGCGCGTACGCCGAACTGGTCAAGGAGCACTGACCGTGATTCCCGCCTACGACCAGGGCACCGGTGAAGGCACCGGCACCGCCTTCGAGGCCCCGGCCGACCCCGTCCTCGCCGCCCTCGGCGGCCTCGGCACCCGGGTGGACTGCACGGACTTGCGCAACCTGCCGCTCGAAGGCCCGTACGTCCTGTGGCTGGTCGTCGCCGGCGCCCTCGACCTGTTCGCGGTCGACGCCGCCCAGCAGGGGCACTGGCACTTCCTCGGCCGCCTCGAACCGGGCGCTCTGCTCCTCGGCCCGGTGGAGGGGCCGCAGCACACACTCGTCGGCCGCCCGCTCCAGGGCTGCGTCGTGCACCGCGTACCGCTGCGGGAGCTGTACCGGCCCGAGTACGCCAACGCGCACTCCTACGACACCCAGGACCAGGCCCTCAGCCTGCTGGAGCACGCCTTCGCGCTCGGCGTGGGCCGGGGCCAGCGGGTGCTGTACGAGGCCCCGCTGGACGGCCGGTCGGCGGCGGGCGAGGACGCGGTGGCCGACGACGACATCCTGTGGCTGCCGGTGCTGCCGGGCAGCGTGCAGTACGGGGCCGCGTACTCGGCGGAGGCGGCGGGCGATCTGCTGGTCGACGCCGCGATGTGGCAGAGCATGGTCAACCAGCAGCACCGCCTGCTGTCCACCCTGGACCGCTGGATCGAGCGGCTGGAGCGTGCCCACGAGGACCGCACCGCCGCCGGCATCAAGGCCGGGGAGGCCGTTCGCGAGCAGGCCGACCAGGCGCTGCTGGCCTCCATCGACACATCCCGCAAGCCGTCATCGCGTACGGCGCGGACCTCCGACGACACCACGTACGCCGTGTGCAAAGTGGTCGCCCAGGCCTCCGGGATCACCCTGGCGTCCCCCTCCGAGAGCGGCGCGACGAGCGACCGGATGGACGCGGTCGAGCGCATCGCGGTCACCTCACGGGTCCGGGTGCGGCCGGTCCGGCTGGTCGGCCGCTGGTGGCGGGAGAACACCGGTCCCCTGGTCGGCCACCGGGCCGCCACCGGGGTGCGGGTGGCGCTGCTGTGGCGCAAGGGCGGGTACGAGGCGGTCAACCCGGTGAGCGGCAGCCGGATCCGGGTCGGCGCGGACAACGCGTCGGAGTTCGCGGAGCGCGCCGTCATGTTCTACCGGCCGCTTCCCGACGAGCCGTTGAGCCCGCTGCGGCTGCTGCGCTTCACGATGCGCGGCACGGGCCCGGACCTGCGCAACCTGATCCTCAGCGGCCTGGTCACCGTCCTGCTCGGCTCACTGGTCCCGATCGCGACCGGGCAGGTGCTCGGCACCTTCGTGCCCGCCGGCGACACCGGGCTCATCGTCCAGTTCTCGATGGCCATCATCGTCACCAGCGTCGTCTCGGCCGCCTTCATGCTGCTGCAGAACCTCACGATCCTGCGCATGGAGGGCCGGATCGAGGCCACCCTCCAGCCCGCCGTCTGGGACCGGCTGCTCCGCCTGCCCACCGCCTTCTTCGCCGACCGCTCCACCGGTGAACTGGCCAGCGCCGCCATGGGAATCAGCGCGATCCGCCGTGTGCTGGCCGGAATCGGCCCGGTCGCCGTCCAGTCGGTGACGGTCGGTGCCATGAATCTCGTACTGCTGCTGGTCTACAGTGTCCCGCTGGCCCTCGCGGCGATCGGCATGCTGATCCTCATCGGCGCGGTCTTCCTCGGGCTCGGACTGTGGCAGGTGCGCTGGCAGCGCCGGCTCGTCGAGCTCGGCAACAAGCTCAACAACCAGGCCTTCCAGACCCTGCGCGGACTGCCCAAGCTGCGCGTCGCCGCCGCCGAGAGCTTCGCGTACGCCGCCTGGGCACGGGAGTTCGCCCGCAGCCGCGAGCTCCAGCAGCGCACCGGCCGGATCAAGAACCTGACGGGTGTGCTCAACGCGGTCTATCTGCCGCTCTGCTCGCTCATCATGTTCATGCTGCTGGCCGGCCCGGCCCGTGGCTCGCTGTCCGCCAGCGGCTTCCTCACCTTCAGCACCTCCGTCACCATGCTGCTGACCTCCGTCACCCAGCTCACCGGCGCCCTGGTCTCGGCCGTAGCCGCGCTGCCGATGTACGAGCACATCAAGCCGGTGCTGGAAGAGGCCCCCGAGGTGCGCGTGGCCAGCACCCAGCCCGGTGTGCTCTCCGGCGGCATCGAGGCCCGCAAGCTCTCCTTCCGCTACACCGACGACGGTCCGCTGGTCCTCGACGATGTCTCCCTGGAGGTCCGGCCGGGCGAGTTCGTGGCCATCGTCGGCCCCAGCGGCTGCGGCAAGTCCACCCTGCTGCGGCTCCTCATCGGCTTCGACCGGCCGGCTTCCGGAAGCGTCCTCTACGACGGCCAGGACCTCGCCGCCCTCGACCAGGCCGCCGTCCGCCGCCAGTGCGGCGTCGTCCTGCAGAACGCCCAGCCCTTCACCGGCTCCATCCTCGACTGCATCTGCGGCACCGACACCTTCACCCAGGACGAGGCCTGGGAGGCCGCCGCCATGGCCGGGCTCGCCGAGGACATCAAGCGGATGCCCATGGGCCTGCACACCATGATCTCCGGCGGCTCCACCATCTCCGGCGGCCAGCGCCAGCGCCTGATGATCGCCCAGGCCCTCATCCGCCGCCCCCGCATCCTCTTCTTCGACGAGGCCACCAGCGCGCTGGACAACGAGACCCAGCGCGTCGTCATCGCCAGCACGCGCGCGCTGCGCGCCAGCCGCGTCGTCATCGCCCACCGGCTGTCCACGGTGATGGACGCCGACCGCGTGTTCGTCATGCACGAGGGCCGCGTCGTCCAGCAGGGACGCCCGGCGGATCTCCTCGCGGACACGGGCGGGCGGCTGCACGAGCTCGTACGCCGCCAGATGAGCTAGCCCCTTGCGGGCAGGCCCTAAAGGAACGGCGTGCCCGGGTCGAGCCCGGACAGGACCCGGCCGTAGACCTCCAGGTTGGTGGCCGGGTTGATGAACGAGTGCAGGCTCAGGGCGTGCACATCGCGGATGATCCGCTGGATCGGCACCTCCTCGCGCAGGGAGGACGCGCCGGAGGCGGAGCCGATCAGGTCGACGGCCTCCTTGCACAGCCGCGTCAGATAGCCGCCCTGTCCCCGGATCCTGGCGCGTTCGAGTTGCGTGTACGGATCGCCGGTGGCGGCCTTGGACTCGATCAGCTCGACCATCTCACCGGCCAGCAGCTCCGCGCAGTTCAGCTTCAACGCCGCCTCGGCCACCTGGAGATGCGTGACCGCCGCCTCGTTCTGCCGCTCGTAGAAGGTGTAGGTGATCCCCCGCTGTGTCATCCGGGCGGTGAACTCCGCCAGCGCCGCCCGCGCCAGGCCCAGCGCCTCCGGCGCCGCCCAGGCGCAGAACAGCAGCAGCACCGGCATCCCGTAGAAGGGATCGGCCGCGTTGGTCTTCGACGGGAAGCTGCCGCCCAGCAGCGGCCCCACCGGCAGTACGCGGTGCGCGGGCACGAACACATCGCGGGCGACGACGCTGTTGCTGCCGCTGCCCGCCAGACCCGACACATGCCAGTCGTCCAGGACCTCCAGCTCGGCCATGGGTATCGCGGTCCACAGCGGCTCGGCC
>Ga0307517_10011660_pt1 | contig 12161 bp, 6 predicted proteins | sample 23_EM_MG_FD_194515 | JGI IMG/M metagenome (GOLD analysis project Ga0307517, IMG submission 194515) | Populus trichocarpa ectomycorrhiza microbial communities from riparian zone in the Pacific Northwest, United States - 23_EM | ecosystem: Host-associated > Plants > Roots > Unclassified | place...
AAATTAAAAAAATATTAACATTAAAAAACTAAATTAAACAAAATAAAATTTATTAAAAGAAAAAAAAAACAAAGAAAGAAAAAAAAGAAGCTAAAGGCATCAAAAAAGAAAAAATTAAAAAAAAAATGAAAAAAAATAGCTTAAACTAAATTAAACAAAACAAAATTTATTAAAAGAAAAAAAACAAAGAAAGAAAAAAAAAGCTAAAGGCATCAAAAAACAAAAAATAAAAGAAAAATGAAGAAAAATAAATTAAAAAATGAAAAAAAAAAAAAGAAACAGCTCAGCCTTTAACTGTGAATTGCTACAGTGAAAGGCTGAGCAGTTTTAGTATATTTCTAATAATTTTTTTTTTAAAATGAGAGTTCAATGGTATTGATTTTGCTCACTACTAGAAAAACTAGAAAATGCTAACGGAATATTCTGTTGCTATTTAGGCAAAATTTCATGTATGATGTAGGTAAAATGGTGTTGATTTTGCTCATTACTAGAGTCCAAAAATGTTTTGATTGACTATATTTGTTGCATTGAAATGCATGTATGAAACATGTATAAATGCTTAAAATGATCTAATCAACAAGCATAAATATTTAGAAAGTTATATTCAATGACTAGTTTGAGCTTTTAGCTTTATAAAAACCCATTTCTTCATAAAAATGAAAAAAGAACATCCAAATTAATATTCTTATCTCATTCATTCTCATATACAATCTAATATAACCTTTTTTTTTATACTCTTGATTCATCCAAAAACAAGGATGAAGTGTTATTAGTAAAATCCCTCCTACTTCATATGCTATTCATTCAACTTTATTAAGAGTGTAATATTATGAAAAGTGTAAGTGACACAAATACTTGTGAAGGGTTTCTAAAGGCTATTTGAATTGTTTAATATTTATCCATCTATAAATATTATTAAGAAAGGTTTTGATCTTTGACTTAGGAAAAAGATTGTGGTATGCTTGATCCTTATCCTGTAAAAGGATTGGGTTTCAATCTTGAGCTCAAAAAAAGATTCTGTTAGATTTGATTATTAGTCTATAAAAGGACCAGGTTTCAATCTTGAGCCTGGAAAAAAAGATTATGATAGGTTTGATCCTTAGCTTGTAAAAAGAACCGGGTTTCAATCTTGAGCCTGGAAAAAAGATTGTGATAGGTTTGATACTTAGCTTGTAAAATGGATCGGGTTTCAATCTTGAGCCCGAAAAAAGATTGTGATAGATTTGATCCTTAACTCGTAAAAAAATTGAGTTTAATCTTAATCTCGGAAAAGATTATGTAAAGGTTTGGTCTCACCCGCTAAGAAGACCGTGTATGATAGAGAATACTTAATCTAAGGTTCAAAGAGTAAAGTATGTGATTTTTCAAACCACCATAAAAATAAATCTTGGTCCACACTCTCTTAACTTTATCTCCTCACTTATTGTGTTGATTTTTTTATGTATCTTTAAGCTTGTCTCCATTATTGTTTCAACTTATTTGCATTGATCTTCAAGTTGTGTTATATATTATTTTAAGTTAAGAAGAAGTTTTTAATGGGAAACCCAATTCACCCCCCTCTTAGGTTCACTTAGGATTTTTAAATATCACAATAACAACTACAACAACCACCACTCCACCACCACACCATTATCGACCACACCATCACCGTTGTTTTTTATCAATATAATCATCATTTTATCATCAACTCATCATAACTTTTTTACACATCCACCATCAAAATAATTACCTCCACCATCACTAGTTATTGTCATCATCCTACTACATCATAATCACTACCACTATCACCATTACCATAACAATCATTATCATTACCACCGATACTATTACTATTATAAATACCACTATAAAATTGTTTTTTAATTTAAAATAAATTTTAATTTAATTTAATCGTTACATTACTATTTAACAAATCATCTAATCATTTTATACTTTTTAAATGAGATTATATCTTCTTCTTTTTTGCTTATATTTGCAATCCTTTTTTTAACAATTATATATGAGCCTAACATTACACATTAATATTAAATGGAAATTAAACAGTCATTTGATGGTTTTCACGAGTTAAGTATTCTTTGATTTTTCTCATATTATCACATAAAAAATTATGAATCTTTTTTTTGTTTGAAACTTGCTATTTGCATTATAATGAGTGTTTTTTTATAAATACATGCTACTAATAAAAAACATATTTTCATAAAAAAAAAAACAATAAGTTAAGAAGGAAATGGGAGTTTTGCATCCTAAAATAATCTCACTCCTTTATTTAATTTATTGAGATTCTTGTAAATACCTTTTGATTTATCTTAGATTTTTATTACCAAAATCATTGTTGTTAATAAATAAAATATTTTTCATCAAAAAATTTACAAATAAGGATTAGGGGTTTCAATTTAAAAAATGCATTTTCTCTTCCAAAATTTAATCTTTCAAACTCTTAAAATTACTTATTGTAATCATCATATGATGAAATAAAAATTTTCTTTAAAAATTCATGTGTATAATGCGGGCATAAAAGCTAGTTGAATCTCTAAAAACAAATGTTCACTTTCTGGTCCTTCGAAACCAAGATTTGGATCCTTCCTATATATAAGAGAAATTACCCTTTAAATTCACTAGCAGAAAATTGATAAATACAAACATAAATATCAAGGGAATATTTTCGTTAGTAAACTGCCGACGGATTTTACTAACAGAAATATCCCTCGATATTTACCGAGAGAATTACAGTGGGAAAAATAATAATTAAAACAAAGCAAAAAAAACGATGACATGCTATTTTTACCAACAGAATTACTGATAAAATTTATTTTGTCGGTAAAATCCATTGGTAAATTCGTTAGTAAACTGTGAACACTGTTCATCATGTCAATAACAAAGTGAATCACCAACAAAAAATTCCATTGGTATTTTCCAGAGAGCTCTGGAACTATTTACTTCTCAATTGCACTGTTAATTACTGTTCTTTAGAAACAAAATCACTGATGGACTGAAAAGTTGTCGGTGTTATTTGGTGGTTTTCTGAAAAATTTTGATTAAATTAAAATTCTAAATTAAATATTACAGACGGAATCACCGAAAGATTGAAAAATCATCGGTGATATTTGGCGGTTTCTGAAAAAATTTTATGTAATTAAAATTTTAAATAAAATATTACAGATGGAGTCACCGACAGAATGATTAGAAATATTAATATTTAATTATACATCGGTTAAACATCCCAATAAAAAGCCTAGAATCCATAATTTCACAATAGACATGGCTCCTTTCTTCTTCTTCCCCATATGTAAAAAACATTAATATCCATTTCTTTCTCTTCTCTTCTCAACTCCTTCATTGTTTTTGTTCTTAATAAATGTATGAATATTGTTGTAGGATTTGTTTTTCATATGATTTTCTTCTTGTTTTTTCCAAGCGTTTTGAGTATTATAGAGTGTTGATTTATATTAATTTAATTATTTTATAGTTTTGTAAAATGGATTTTTTTAAAATATTTTTAAATAATTACCGACAGAATTACATACGGTATTTTTCCAAGGAAAATACCGACGGAATGAAGCGAATAATTTTTTTTGCGCTCCTTTTTCGTTAGTAAATCCATCAGTAAAAATATTTTTTTTTTATTATCAATGGACTTACCAACGGAAAAAATACTACCGATAAAAAATTCACCGACAGAGCATTTCCATCGATAATTTCGTTGGTAAATTAATTATCAACAAAATAATAATATAAATACCGACAAAAAATTCCATCAATTAATAGTGATTGATTATGATAGTGATTGTTCAATGCGTGTGCATGGGACCAGTACATTTTATTTTTGCCTAAAATGGTTTTGAGGTTGCTGGAGGGTACATTTTTCATAATTCAAAGGTTTGTTTAAAATTAATATCAAGCAAAACTATCCTTGGTATTGTGTAGTTTGATTCATCTTTTTCTTATAAACTTTGTAACTTGCGTAACATTTTATATTCTTTAAAATAAATAAATAAATAAAATCTGATTATTTTTATAATTATCATTATTTTTTATTTAACAACTAAAAATATCTTGTATTAAATATTAAAAGTTTGTTATTAAATTTTTTTAAAAAAACCTAACAACCACCCTTTTAACCCAAACTTGTATCTCCAACAGCAAAAACAAGGAAATGATCTGTTAATAATGTAGGAAGAAGGGATTTGGTTGGTTGAGGTATATGGGTGGTGTGTTTGGTGGTTTACGGTGGAGTTGATGAGAAAACAAATCAAGATAAAGAGTTTGTTTGTTTTAATATTTTAAAAATGTTTTTAAAAAAATTAATTTTTCAGAGTAAATCAAATGACAATCTCTCCCATGGTGGCTGACTGGTTATTTGAATTCGATTCTTGTTTATCATGCAGCGCTCAGGTATTATACAAACCCCAACTCCTCTGAAGCTTCAAAAGGCATCCAGCCAAGGCAGAATGGGCGCACTTGGGAGACGCTTTCTACCATAAAATCCAATTGTGGCATTGAGCTTGCTCTTGACGAGTGCGTTGCTATTCTGAACTACATGCATAGACTCAAAAGGATTGCTGAGAGAGCACGCTGTTGTTGAGAGAGCTGAGTTTACAGAAAATGAATCACATCAAATCGCTAGAACAAATTTAATAACTCTAAGTAATATCCCATGATCGGTGCGCACCACAGCCAGTCGCAAAATGATTACTAGCCATGATTTGAACTATGTATTGTTGTCTATTATACAATCTGATATAGATTTGTTTGTCAAGGTTTTAGGTCAACGACCTCTCTACCTCCATGTTGTATTGGGCAAGGTCAATATAAGGAAATATATAACCTCTACTTTCAATGTCCCTATAAAACTTAAGGCATACATAATAATAATCAAGCATATCATCATATTTTCTTTGTAGCAAGCCAGCAAGATGCGTGAATCGCAACTTACTTGTCATTTAGGGTTACTTCTTGTCATTCTCCATTAGAACTAGCACGGCCATTACACGCCACACAAAGAGGAACACCGAGCATAAAAGAAAACGGATGTGGAAGGGAGATTTCATGACGCCACCACGATAGGAGGTGCTTCAGAGTTTCTTTTTCCTTGCCTTTAGCTTCTCCCAAGATAATGCGTTTGGGAATTATTGTAGTGTTCTTTCACATGGTTGGTCACGTCATCATTCTGGTTTCCCATGCGGCCACGCCATCCCACCCTAAATTCAAAGTACATTTCTTCAATAATTTGCTACGTTCTGTGCTAGTAAAAGATTTACGGCCATTATTGAAAGGCGAGTGCACTGAGAATCCGTGATCGAATCCTAATTTATTATATATTACTATGGGAGAGGATGATTTTGCTTTCAGTACAGCTTAATTTCCAATTGAATATTGATGGAGTGTGGACTCTTGGTTTAGTTGTCGTCTTCATTGCGGCTATGTTTAACTCTTATAGTCAATAACAATCCTTCCTCTACAATCAACCTAATTTTCTATTAAAGTTTACTTTCAAATCGAGGAAGGGACATATTTAGATTTTTATTGATTTTAGTTCTAGAAAGAAAAAAAAATGATTAAAAACTCAGGAAAATAATAAAAAAATAATAATTTTTTTTTAGACTAGAAAGTTTTATTTATTTATTTATTTTAAAAAGTGAAAGGCAAATAAAAAATTGAATAAAACTCTATTTGCTATGTTTTACACGTTTTGGTTCTCATAAACTGAATAGCTAGTAGTTATCATTAGGGCCTTGTGAATCAAAAGATGATCTAATAACATTCAATTACGGACGGCAATTTAATCCTATCAATTGGTTATTCGGTTGTATTAGATTTATATTTGGTTTGATTATGTTGAAATCGAAGAAAAGTAAAATATAATCTAGGTTGAACGAGTGCGTTGGAGGTGGGTGAGCGGCGTATTTGTGCATGGAACAATCCTTGAAAAGCTGGAGATATCCCCGAGTGATTTTTGCTTGGCAGATTTAAGACTTGTGGTTTATGCTGCTGGCATGATTCCTGTTGGACAAATTTGAAGAGCTGGAGATTTTTGCGTTGAATGATTGCTAGCTGCTGAAGAATCAAGACTGAAGATTGATTATGAATGCCTGCTTCTATTCTGTAAAATTGGTGTTTCAGAATGAATAAAACGACGTCTTCTTCTTCGAGTTTTTTTTTTTTTTTTTTTTGGTTTCAGTTTAAAACAACGATGCCGTTTCTGGAAAAGGCTTATAATTCAGTTGGGTCCTGAAGTTTTTCTTCCTTTTTCATTGCAGTCCTTATATATTTTCGATTTTACAATTTTCATTCAATTATGTTTTAAATTTTTTAATTTTCTTTTAAATTTAATCCCTAAGTAAATTAATTGACCCCTTGAATATGGACACTTATTCTAGTTTAGTCCTTGCTCTTCAAAATTGTGCATTCTTGGTCAATCTCGCTCTAAATCCCATTTTTCTTTTTCTTTTTCATTCCTAATTGTATTAATTGTACCCCCTAAATTTAGCATCTTGTTACAGATTCATCCTTAGCTCTTTAATTCTTTTAATTACAACCAAATCACATCTTGTTTTCTTATTTTTTTCAATGATATCCCCAATTGCATTCTAAATTATTCTTGACATTTTTTTTACCTTCTTCAACTTAGTTTTTGTCCAATCTTATCCCCAATTGAATTTTATATTCTCCTTTATTTTATTTTTTTACATTTTATATTTTTTAAAATTATTTTCTAGATATTTTCTTATACACAAAAATTAAATAAACACAAGTGGAAAAGAAAACGATGATTAAAATTGAAAAGGCTTTTGTTCTTATTGATTCGATCCGGGTTTATATCTATATGTCCTCTGGGCGGTACAAAGCACACCTCTTCCATATAGAGATAAGTGTTGTATAAAATCAAGAGGGAACATCACATGACAAGGAAAAAAAAAACCCACAATCTTCGCAGGTTTCTTGGAGTTCATGCTCAAGACTAGAATAATATTTAATTTTGAAAATACACTAAATTAAATGCTGATATGAACAATGTTTCTTGGAGTCTGGGTTTAAGTTTCATTAGGGTTAGGGTTAGGATTTGAATTTGAAGTATAATACATTTCAAGATAAAACACTATTAATTAGGATTTGAATTTGAAGTATAATACATTTCAAGATAAACCGATTCTAAACCTCGAATTAAATTACTGGATTTATTGTTTTAAATAAACAACCAAGAACTGCCGTGGGTTTTACAAATGAAAATTAATGAGAGCAATGAAGGGCAGGCAAACAATTTAAGGCGACTTCCAATTCCTTGACAAATTTTAAATCAAAGCTTAAAGAAGAAAATCACAATGGATTAACTTTCTTTTTTATAAATAAAATTAAGAAAGGCTCGAACTAGCTGATCAGATCCTTCAAGAATAGGACATGAAGAACAGCTGAGCTGCAACATTCAATGAGCAAGTAAACTAGGAAAACATAGATTAATTTCACTATGATACTGGCAACCACATGATCATGATCGAATCAACAAGTCATCAAGATCATCCCTTTCTAGTCACGGAAACAGTCACATTGACAAATTCAGTCTTCTCTTTTGACATGCGACTGGCCACAATTTCTCCATACCTAGAGAAAACCTCATCGATAATTGCTTCACCGAAGTGGCTAACAAGCAAGGGCTCTGCCACAGCTCTCATGCACTTAGCAACATTGTATCCACCATCTTCAAAAGCTGCAGACTGGTAAACTTCATTATCGTAAGCATTCCAATTGACTTGAGATACCTCCAAACGATCAATGGTAAAGGACCCTTCCTTTTTAACTTGTGATTCCACTTCAAATGGAGATGGAGTGTATTGAGGAATGTTGAAGGAGTCAAATTTCTCTTCCTCTATGATCCCCTGCATTGTTTTGTTCTTATTATTTTGATCTTCTCTAGTTTATATATATATATATTACTCATCAATAATTTACCTCTAAGACCATTTCATTGAGAGCCACAGCCAAAAGCTCCCAGATGTAGCAACACTCTTTGCTGGAAGGATCTTCGCTTCTTCTACCCAAAATTGTTAAAACCATGCGCCCTCCTGCCACCAGCTCCTCCGAGCGACACTTCAAAAACAGAGTAAAATCCGTTTGGAACTGCATGTAATAAGCCTTAAGCACGCTTGGTGGACTTGTGCTGGCCATATAAATGTTCCCCTTGTTACCCTCCAGCCCTTCAGGGACCTATAATCACGAAGAAAAAATTATAAATTAAAACTTGAAACCATAAACATAATTCTATATAATCTTGTTTTATTTTCTTTATCCCTTTAATAATTAGACTTGCTTATTGCTATCTTGCCTACGGAATTATTTGAATGTAAAAGGGCGTGTAAGCCGGAAATTTTATGATGCATCCTCTGTAACTAGTGACATATAACGATGCCATACCCGAGACAGCCACATGAGACTGTAGGAAGAATGGACAAAATGCAGGCTCTTGGCACGGAAAAGCCTGCAATAGAAAGAACCAGGGACTCCGGCAAAAAAACATGGCCCAAACCCATCTCCCATTTGTTTTTTCAGATTTTCTTGGAAGCCTGCCAATGACTTGAAAATGGCATTGAAGTCATTGCCTGGAAGATCATTCAACAGCACCTGATATTCTGGTGATTGATGGCCTAGTTTTCTGCGGACCTCGTCCACTACTTTGACAAGTTCAGACACTGCATATAGAGTGTTTGGTCCTGATGAACATCCCAAGTCTGCTATGGCTAAACTTGTAGGGAAGGTGTTGCAGTAGATATTGGTTATGGCTTCTTCTGCGATTCGCATTGTGATGGATATCACCTTTCGCTGCATGTCCAAAAATACAAAGCAGTAATCTGTTAAGAAAAATAGCTTTTTCTCTCATTTAATTCAAATACTTCTAGTTATTGAAGAGCTATTTGGCCGTGCTTAATAGTTTCCCCAGCAAGCGTAGGATTTTTTCAAGTTCTGGTTCAAAATCTTAGCTAATCACTGCTAATTATTAAGATAATAAAGCATATTAACTACACTGACTTGTCTCTGTGTACATACGTTGTTCCTGGTATGATTAATAGTATCATATTTCTAAAAAATGCACTCGTTCTAGAGGTTTAAGATTCGGGTCTATTTTTTGTTAAATATATATTGTGAGCAGTACACTTTCAAATAGCGTTCGACGACTATTTATTGTTTTCTTGCTCCTGAGCATATATAGAAGCATATATATTCAGATAATCTATATAATTAATTACCTGAACCAGTGAGTTCTGTGCATAACTTGTCTCTCCCCTTCCCCCATTCATGTGAAGCACTTGAGCAACCTCCATTCCTCTCCCTCTCTCTATCTGTCTCACTCTCTCTCCCCCTCTGGTGTGTATATTTGAGTTATTGTGTTTAATGAAGTTGCATGTTGGCTCTATTTATAGAGGCCTCCATGCCGATGATCTCGCTGTAGAAATGGTAGGTGAGCATGATTAATTACTTCTCTTACAGTCAGATTCACATCTGGTGAAGGTTAACCAGCCAACAATACTGTAAATAAAGGGTCGTCGCTTACAAAGAAAGAGATAGCGAGTTTAATTTATTTTTTTAGAAAATAAAAATAAAGACTTCCGTAGACCAAAATAAAAAATAATCAATCTATATCTTGAAGGAGAATGTCTTGTTCTAATTCAAAAACAAGATTTGTAACGGATAAATACCTTTTATTTTCTTTATTTATGAGAATCAATGAGATTGAGGGACCGGATTACAACGCTTCTTAATTTTTCTTAATTAATCATAATTAATGCATAAACTCTACAGTCATCGTCTAACCAGGGATTATAACACTCCTTTCTTAAACTGCAAACGATGTTTTTCATTGAAGTAAATTAGACTGGTTCTTCCCATTAGTCATCCACTCTTAGTTCCTAGCTAGAGTACTTGTGTACTGTTAATATTCCAGGACAGAAAGAAACGACAGATAGATAAGAACAGAAACTTGTTTGGTTAAGAGGATAAAAATATTTAGAAACAATAACATAAAATAAATTTATTCATGATAAAAACGTTTAAGTGAATTTAAATCAATTTAAAATAAAAAACACAATTAATGTGAAATGAATGGTCTATCTCAATCTTGCAAGCATGATCTCTGAGCCAGATTCATGTATGTGGTGCTCAATTTTCTTGCAACCATTCATGAATCTGGCATTTTCATTCATCCTGCATGTGTAATGAATGGACAAGGGCCTTCGCTGCTATTACACCAGATTTTTAGGACAAGTAACACGCAGACGCAGATCATTTGTTTTGTCAATTAAATCCTTGTGATTCAAGAACTACAATCGACTCCTTGAGATTTGACAAACATGACATCATTGGCCCACGGACACACTCGAAGATGAAGGATAATGTGGTTTATTATAAGTTAAAATTCTCAAAAAAACCAAGAATATTACAATAATGATCAAAATAAATCTTCTAAACATAGGTTAATCATCCAAACTAAAAACCCTTGAAATCATAGACGTCCTGAGTTTAATAAAAAAACTAAATTATCAATTTAATATTAAATAATGAAAAAAATATATATATCAACATGTGTCGCCTGCAAAAGAAAAGGATCTCGAATAGAAAATCTAATAATCACGCCTATTATATAATATTTTTTGCATAGGACTTAGGTTCTTTTTTGCAGAGGACTTGGGTTCTTTTCTTTTTTGCAAAGGACTTGGGTTCTTTTATCGTTGACCAAAGATCAGAAAGACGGAGACTGCCTTAGCACAAGTACGAGGATCTCCTTCTAGGTTCGCGTTTATTTGTATGTTTTTAAAAAAAAATTTAAATTTTTTTTTAAAAAAATACTTTTAAAACACAAAAATAAACATAAATTTTTATTTTTATTTTATTTTTTTCTTTGTTTAAAATTAATATTTTTTATTTTTTAAAATTATTTTGATGTGCTGATATTAAAAATAATTTTTAAAAAATAAAAAAAATATTATTTTAACATATTTTTTTAAAAAAAATACTTTGAAAAACAATCACAACCATACTCTCAATCACGCAATAAAATAATGAATTGTTGCCGTGAAAAAACCATTTGATACGTGAAGGACATTTTTTTGGGAAAAAAAAGAAAGAGTATAAATTCATTGTTTGAATGCTCGGTAAATCACACCTATTATATAATATTTTTTTAAAATAATTTTATATTATTTTAAGATGTGTTTGGGAGTGTTTTTATTTCTGTTTTTGGATTTTTTTAGTTTGAAAGTATATTAAATTATTTTTTTAATGTTTTTTTTCTGATTTTAATATCTTAATATAAAAAATAAAAAATATTTTAGTATATTTTTAAATAAAAAATTTATTTTAAAAAATGCTTGAACTACAGTTCAAAAAATACACTTATTAATATTTTTGTTGAACAAAGATAAGAAAGACGGAAACACCGATGTGTCGTACTCTCTCGAGGAGGTCATCATAAGAAAGCAAAATCTTTCCGGTTCAAGTCCGTTGAGTGAAGAATTGGGTTTAGGAAGAAGAGAGCGATGGGGAATCATCTCTGTTCTGCTGCCTCTGCCGCTTCTTTTCTTGTCTTCCTATGCAACTCTTTCTCGTTTCTACTATGATAGAGAGAGGCCTGGTCAGGTTTGTTTGGCATCTATGCCTCCTGCCCTCCACCAAACAGTATGGGAGCCTCCTCTATCACAAGCATCGCCTTCTCCAAACAGTCTGCTGGGCCATTCATCACACGTTCATCACGACGTTCTTGTTCGTATTAGAGAGTCGTCAATGGCATTAATTCATAAAGAAAAGAAAAAGGTATTTGTGACGGATAAAATACCTTTTCTTGTCTTTATTTATGAGAATCAATGAAATGTCATAATGGAATTATGAGACTACACGCTTCGTTATCTTAATTAAGCATAAACTCTATAGTAATCCTCTAACTGTGATTTAAAAAAAATATTATTTTAATATATTTATAAATAAAATACATTTTTAAAAAACAACTATTATCACATTAAAAAACCCACTCAAAAAGATATTTTTCATTAAAGTAAATTAGACTGGTTGTCTTCATTAGCTATCCACTCTTAGCTTCTTAGAGTTGTGTACGGTTAATATTCCATTCCATGATAGAAATGACATATATGAAAGGGAATTTGATTAATGTTTCGAAATAA
>Ga0307517_10011662_pt1 | contig 12160 bp, 5 predicted proteins | sample 23_EM_MG_FD_194515 | JGI IMG/M metagenome (GOLD analysis project Ga0307517, IMG submission 194515) | Populus trichocarpa ectomycorrhiza microbial communities from riparian zone in the Pacific Northwest, United States - 23_EM | ecosystem: Host-associated > Plants > Roots > Unclassified | place...
TAATTGATTTATATCCTTGTCTGAAGTTCAAAGCGAAGGGTACCAAAAAATACGACACCAAGAAAGAGGGGACCTTTATAGCTGTCGCAAGTTCTTGGAGTGTTTTGGTTAAGGGTTTTGCCAGAAGAACTGCAATAGCAGTTCCCAGAAGGATGAAGTAAGTGGCCTTACTGTAATTCCATTCATCGGAATTCTTAGAATCCTGTTGTTCAGCCTCCCATATCTGCTGTTCTTCTCTACTTCCCTAGCAATATTGCAATTGGTTATTACTGTTCCTGAAACTCTTAGCTTTTGGGAAAGGACCTGAGAGTGGATGAGCATATACCGGTAAATTACTATTGAACAATTCTGTCTGGTTTCCGTTGTTTTCAACGCCATTAGCCTCATCAAGCCATTTCGATATCCCTCGAATAAATTCTTCCTTGCTTATACCATGATCTCCAGAGAAGTCAAACTCTGCCATCACTTTTGATACACAATGGTCTCCAATCAAGCCAACCACTCCTGCTTCTATTCCCACTAAAAATGCTCTCACTTCATCTTCTGATATTTGACCATTTTTATTCAGATCAATCTTGTGAAACAACCTGAAAATATATCGAGGAAAGGTTAATCAATGGTAAGTAGTGAACTCTCAAGTGGAAATAATAGCCTATAAAAAAGTGATCAATATATGAGTTAGAAAATTTACTGTCTTATCTTGAATTCAATGGGCCTCCCATAAGGATTGCATAGAGATTGTAGTAGGTTCTTCTTCACATATGACAGAATCAAATACTCGAGTGTTCTATCCTGAATCCATGGCTGGAATACCTGCACGAACATATTTTCTTAACTAGTATAGCTCTTAACAATCTGTATAGCAGGTGCCATTGCTATATCAGAAGGATGGCAATCAATGATTAAAGACCAATATTTCAATTTCTATTAGCTACTTTTTAAAGCATACGCTTCTAGTGATTTATCTTCTTTGCTCTTTTGATATATTCCGAAATGCATTTCATAAGAGTGCGCATCATATGTTTCGAAGTTATGATCATTCTGTTGAATTAAATCTGTTACCTGGAAGGTGCAGTAAGTCACCAGTAAAATAACTGTAACAATAAGAGCAATCAGGACTCCTGCTCGTGTTGCTGAAGAAGAATTGAAAACTTTCGACAGTTCAAGTATTAAATATGGGATCATTGACAGAAGTATGATTCTTGCAGTATACTTGGTAACAATGTCAGTTTTAACACCATAACCTGTATACCAGAACACACTTGAATTTCATTTTACTTAATTAGAAAAGATCTTTGCATATTGGCTCAAGAAGACTGGAAAAAAAAAAAAAAGACCATTGGAAAGGCACGGCGTTTTGTTTTCCAAGTTTGAGGAATTAGTCTGTTGAAGATCATAGCTTCCGAAAGCAATAACAGAACCCCAGATTATTGTTAGGCTCATCATCGTTGAGCCTGCAAGAAACCCCATTGACATCGATACTGCTGATCCGACAACATTTTCACTGGCTGAGAGCAAGGTCACTGAAAAAGAACATTCATTTTTATCAAGCAGTTCCTGACCAAACTACAAACAGAACCACAACATTGGTACTATAAAACCTTACTGATTTTTGTTCTTTTCCTACCAGAAAATATTCTATGAATAGTCCTATTCCCAAAGATTAACCTCAGATCTTTTTCGACAAGGAATAGCAAACAGGGAAAGGTTTACACCATGTGCTGAGATAAAAAGGAAGTGTTAGAAAAGAGCTTACCAAGAACCAATACAATTTGTGGGAATTTACCAACCACATAGAACACACTACCACCAAATACACCAGTTCCGAACATTTGAAAGAAAAGGTTGGATCCACTAGAAATGTATTTATCTGCGAGGGACAGCAAGTACTCGTAAACCACCAAGAGGAAGAGGTTGCCCCAAACCTTTGTGGTGCAAGGCATGAAGCCATAAATCGGCTCGCAAGTCACAGTTGTCCCCAGATTGTTTAGTTGTAAGAAGTTGTTTTGACCTTTTTGATCCAAGCCATCAGATATTAGATCGGAGAACTCATTTCTAATGGAGCGGCTGCTCGCAAACTGGATGGTTAGAAGGACTGGCAGAAGTATGAGTGCTGCTATGTTCATTTTTATTCAACTGATCAGCTCCTTTACTGCAGAATGGTTGGAAATCTGAGAGAGAGAAATGAGAAGTCAAGTAATTATATGGCTTAATGATTGATAACTATTGAAACAGTAAAATTATGCAGAGGATCTTGGCGGGAATAGTGTTAGTCCTCAACTAACTTCTAACTGACTCAGCTAATGACTGCTAACCACATGACACATGTAGTAGCTATAAATAACCATTCATTTATCGGCACTAATCCTCTGCGTAGAAGACTACAATGCTAACGATGCAATCCTCTCTTGATTAAAATTGGTTCATTACAACACCCCTGGAGTCAGCAATTCCTTGACCTCAAGGATTATAATTGGGAAAATTTGATTGCAGAAGCTTGTAGTCCTCCCATGTTTGCATCTCCAAAGGGAAAACTCAACTGCTGTAACAGTAGTTGAACAACTGGCTTGTTATGCATTGGTTCCATTCCCCAGTCCAAATTCAACTAGTATACATCTGCCCTTTTGTTGCTGCTGATATTGGCTGCCTCGTGATAAAGGGAACACAAGATGGATTTTGGATCCTGCAGGTGGCTGAAGCTCGTACGCCATTTCTCCTATCCTTTCTATCACAAGGATTTTGCACCGTAACAGCTTTGTGACATACTCAGGAGGAGCATTGGTCTTTTCAGGATCAGGCATCAACGGGACCATCTTCTCACGCCTAGGGATATGGGGTATAGAGCATATGCCATAATGCTTGCCAAAAATGGGAATTGGGAGAAGAAGCTATCAGAGACAATTGCCAAGCAAATAATCCGAACAACCATTAGTCAAAACAAACCTGAGTTTGAGAGAGATGAACCTGAAAGAGTGTCAAACAGACACCCTTTTTCTGTCTTCTTTTTTACTGAATTATAATTGCTCTATATCCCTGCCTGAAGTTCGAGGCCTGGGAACCAGAAATATATTACACTAAGAACAAGGGGATATTTATAGCTATTGCAATATCATGGAGAGTTTGTATTAGGATAATGGAGGTCAACCAAGCCCGTTTAGGAGCCATCAAACTCTGCTGCTCTTCCGTAAATCCCAGTGAAATTGTGCTTGAATTTTTAGCATATGCTTTGCAAGAACCATATACCTTTGAATTACTGCGCGAACGTCTCGTCCGATAGTTTTCAGAACAATATTCCTAAATAGATTTTGATATTCTTCAGAATGGGATGATTCCATCTGCTGAAAGGAAATTGGCGAATCAGGCCCATACCAACATTTCCGGGCAACCAAACTCAGGGAAGCCTCCCCTGGATCGTGGACCGCGTCCCTCTTTTATATAGTCAACAGAAAGTCAAAACTGCAAAACTAATTTTTTTTTTTTTTAGAATCAATAATTAGCCCGTGTTCTTATATGAAATAGAGATATAAATAATAAATGATGAAGTCGCGGAAAACTTCATACTGAGTAGATTTAGAATGGGTGAAATGCGTGCGAAAAGATTGTATATGGAATAGGAGTAACAGAGTCAGGTCAGCTTGAGTATGCTTTTTATTACTGGTGACTTGTGGTATTTATTGAGATATCATGAGGAATATTTGTTTGAATATTTTTTTTCTTTTTATTTTTTACCCTGGTATCATCAGTAACGGTAGCAGCAACAATGATTGGTAGCATTGAAACTCGAAAACTGAGCAAGAAATTAACTTGACACGATCTCAAACTTGTAGTTTTCATGTAAAGCCAAATTAAACCAACCAGCATCTTGCAAATATTAGCCGGTAAAACCTGCAAACAGGGCACTAAATAACTAGGGTTCAGATCTCATTCACACGAGCAAGACGATGGAGACAAATTGAAGGCACCTCAGCTTATTGACAGAATCTCACACGGTTAAGCAACAAGTTCACCAGAACAGTCAACACATGCACTAGGGCAAACTTTTTTTTAAGAAGAAAAATCAAAGCATTAAACAGAACAAATTTCTTTAATGAAATAAGAAAAATGATATAGAATCTATATCGTAGATAACTGTTCAAGAAATTAAATAATCACGACAAAATTGAGTTGTATCCTCTTTACATCCATTACAGAAACAATTGCGAAGGTGGTTAGTGAACAATGGAATCCGGTCTTCGTTGATGCTGGAAAAAATGTGGAGCAACCTCTGTTAGCCAAGAAGGATCAACAGTCATGACATTCCGCATGTATTGCCGGTCTGTTGAGACAAGAGAGTGGTATATAACCCATTTTGGATTAACTCTGCAACAAGATAAAAGTTTTCAGATGATCAGACTTCGCACATGTACAAAACACAATATGAGAACTCAACAGCAAAACTTGACCATATTTGTCAAGGCCCAGACACTGAGACGCCATATTATCTAGATTCTATCATAAGATGATACAAAGCCATCATCTAAATCCATTCAAGGATCATTCTAAGCACCAATATTCATAAATACTATCAGTTGATGAAATTCAGTGAACATCAAGTACAACGAATACTAGTTCTTAGAGAAACATTCAATAAAATCATTGATCCTAAATTCAAAATAAGTGGCCTCAAATCATAAATTGAATCCTGAACTTAAATTCTAAACAAGTGAAATACCACTAAGCTGATCAATGGTCAAAGTCTCCAAATTCTTCCTCTCTTTGATGGCTGTTCCTATGTGTTCAAATTTTGAGTCTAGAGATTGAAGAATTTTTCCAATCACCCGTACATACTCCAAGTTCTCCCCTACCTTCTCAATTGATTCACCATAGTCAGGACTCGTAAAAAATAATTTGAAATCAATTCAGAATCTTTTATATGGAGAGATTCAAACTCTCCTCTCAAAGTTTGGAGACAAACTCTTTTCCCCTTATCATCTCCCTATAAGGCAATTTGGAGAATATCCCATGCCTGTTTTGCACCTGCTACAGAAGCGATCTTCTCAAACATGCCTAATCATACATGTATCAATGTGAGGGCTTTTGGTCCTTCTGGCGAGCTTTTTGCAAAGCTTCCTTCTGCACTTGATTCAAGGTTGTTTCATCTTCAGGCTCTTCGTAACCTCTCTACAACCTCCCATGTATCTTGAGAACCAAGAAGAGCCTTTATAGCATACACCAATTGTCATAATTTTCCTTTGACAATTTTGAAAATTGAAAAGGAAACATTCCACTACTCATCATCTTTTCTCAAAAGCTATGATACCATTCCTTAGAAATATGGTGGTGAAGCAAGAAACTAACACAAGAGAAAGAAGTATTTTGAAACTGAAACTCTGATTAACTTACTTCCACATGCAGAACTCAAAAACTTACATTACTGTTTATAAGACACCTGGTACTTTCACAACCCTTACACTTCCACAAAATAACTCCTTGAACATCAACCATATTAATGTAAACACTAGAATACAATGTAAACGTGTGACCAATGCATGAACTAATTAAATGCATTCATGAATGAGTACTAGATTCCAGAACAAGTTTATCTTGAAAACATCTCCTATTGGTTATTCAACATCTATAAACTGGAAAGTCACAATCATGCCTACCCTTCCACATATATGTGGCAAGGAAGAGAGTAGTAAGCCTAACACTACTTAGTCACTATATCCTCACCCTATCAGATGTAGCTAAAGTTATAACCATCAACACATTTGCAATTGAGAATGTCACTTGAATATGGATTGCTAGCATAATATTCACGAACCAGTTCACAATTGAGCATCAATTGCATCACAAAACAAAGCGTGTGATTCTTGTTTCGATGTTTATGCCATATTTGCAGCACTGGATGAAATTCACTAAATATTTAAATATCAAACTCAAGCCTACTAACCTGAACAACACAGACGAAGGATGAATATAAACTTCTTGAGAACCTCTAACAGTCTTGTACATCCCGTTATGACTGAATGCCTTTCAATAAAATATAATCACAACTTTTATCAAGACATTAGGCTAAAAAAGAATACGATTCACTGTTTTAAAGTATTTAACTTCCTACTGCAATGGAGGAAGATGATATCATGTCCATATTCCATACTTCTAGTCTGGCAGGAAACATGGAAAATTAAGTCACTCACTTCTAAACGACTTGCATTTGCAAAAAATCCAGCAGTAACTGCTTTCCGTACGGCCTACAAGATCATTTTGAGAAAGAAGGTGAGCAGTGGAGGACAGTGAAAATCAGATCTATATGTCTGTACACATACAAACAAATAATGTTTTCAAAAGTCATAGCATGTTTAATAGAAGAGGAAAAGCCAAAAGATACGAAGAGTCAACCTCCCTGAGTGTCTGACACATCAAATTATTAAGGTTCATGAAATAGGAAAGACAGTGCACAACTGCATGCCACTCAAAAAGCCACTTATGAAAGTTTATTTGGGTCATGAAGGAGAAACTAAGGCCAAAGTATTTACTGTTTCACATTTTAATTTTATTATGAAATTCCCACCTTTTATTTTAGCACATTCTTAGCAATGGAACAAAAGGTAAGAAAACATATGAACCAGAAAGTTAACTCAGACCACTTGAAGAAATCTGTCAAGAACATGTATTTAAGCAAAATAAGCAATAACATAAGGTTTCCTGAGCTTAATATAGATTCCGATAGGATAAATCCACTTTCACATTCAGCTATAAATAAGTTCTCAATGTGCAGAAAAGAGCAGGGCACTAGTAGGAACAAGCAACAAACAGAAAGCATACAAGACATACTTCAATGAGGGTAGCAATCTTATAAAAGTTTTTTTTTTTTTTTTAATAAACAGATTTATTTGTTCTCTCCCAAGAACAAAATCAGTAAATTATTGCAAAACCTACCAGCATGTCCCCTTCACAAGATTTTAAGACTATGCCTAATCTCAGCGCTGTTCTCCTGAGCTGTTCCCTAATTTCAATTACCTTCTTCTGCAGAACAAATTGAATTAGTATCAAAACATAATCTATATGAATTGCACCATTTAAAATATCTGGGATGGAAAAACTGAACGACAGCAGATTCATTGAGAAAAGCCAACAAAAAGCAGAAAGAAAATTTAACCATATCTAAAGTTTACAGAGAGTAGTAAGAACAGATGCATACCATAGCTTGGTAATTCATATAATTCTTATGACACCATTGTGATGATTTACCAGATTGAAGAAAACCTTTATAAACATTTAGGAATGTAACATGGTCACCCTGCAATGCATAAAAAAAAAAAAATTTATGACATTAAAAATTTTGAGATGAGAAAAACAAGATGTTGGTTAACAAATGAAATGAAGAGCAAAAGTAATCAAATGATGCAGTTAATGAGACCGGTGTAGAATAAAATTAGATGAAACCGCAGCATACATGCAAATGTACTAGAAATGAGGTTGTAAAATTAAAGACCAGGTGACCAACATATAAGTTTCATTTTACATAAACTTACTTAAAATCATTGAGCATCAACCCAAATATTAAAAGTAGGAGAATATATCACAACTACTAGTTAAATGCAGCTATGAACAATAAAATAAAATGGAAAAAGAATTATAGCTCCATGCAAGATGAAGCAAGATGTTGTTGGATGAGTAAACTAGTTACGAGAAGATGGCTAGGAAGGATATTTTTTTCAAAATATAGCAGACAAGGCTTGGTATAAGATTCTTCCAGATACAGTTGCTCAATTGGCAGGACTACAAGAGGTACAAACAAGGGTCAAGGATATCTTACTTCCAATTCATACAATCAAGAAATTAACTTCAATGCATAGAACTGTTCACTGCACAAGATAATAGCAAGAATGATAGACAAAATCAAATACCTCAGCAGCTGCAAATCTCAACTTGGCTTCATCTAATTCCTTTTGCACCCCCCTACCAGAAACCCAAATAGACTGCAACAAGACACGAAAATCATTAACTAACCTACAAGGTAACATTTCCTTCATGCACTCATTATTTGTATAATTCCTGTAAATGGATTCTTCCTTGTAAATTTATTATTATCGCTAACTATTTTATAGGGTACTTTCTTATGGCTTTCTTAGAATTTTCCAATTCCAACTACTAAGCTGAGGAAAAAAAAAAAAAAAACCTTGAATAAAGAACCAAAAAGCCTTACCTGGATGGAGAGAATAGCTGCGATTGTGATGATCTCATCAGAACATCCTAGCTGGTTTGAAGATAGTATCATTTTTGATATCATTGGATCCTGCAAAATTTACATAGATTTGAGTTCATGTCTTATAAATTCTAACCAAGAAAACCTATGCTTGCCATGAATACAACAGAAAATATTTCATGATAACCAGCAATACTCATTTAGAACAGATTTAAATTAAAGATGCAAAATAACTGAAAAACAAATCAAACAAAAGCATCAGGCTGAGCTGATGAACAATAAGATCTCTTTGAAGTAACAACGCTACTCTTACGACATTTCCTCATTTTGTCATCCAGTGGATATATAAGGTAAAAGATATGTTTAGAACATGTATTTCACTCCAAAAAGAAATTCATAATTATTCCCCGCAGATGAGAGAATGACGTGCATAAATAAACGATCCAGCAATAAAAGCCAAAAATCTCTACAATAGTCCGGAGGCAACATACTAATGGAATCTCTGCTGCTTGAAACCCAACAGGTGAAGTAAGCTTAGCATCATCATCAAGGACACCTAGTGAATAAAGAACTTCAAGTGCTCGAATCATTGCTTCAGGTGGTGGAGATGCTGGCCAATCAAAGCCTAAAATATTGTCTATTCCCAAGGCTTTTAACTGAGATATCAGAACACAATAACAATTAGAGTCTAAAATACAAACCTTCCAATGCAAAACTTCATGTTTACCTAGAAAAATCAATTCTTGGAATTTGAAGATTATTTGGCCAATAGTATGAAAGCAACAGCAGCAGCAACAACAACAATAACTTTGTAGAAAGGAAGCATGAGTACATCACGGAAACCAAAAAAAAGGGTACCTGAATCACACAGGAAACAAGTTTTGACCTTTGCATCTCCGGGATCCCAACAGAAGACATTTCATTGACAAAGTACTCTTCCGTGTATAACCTGGTTGCAGACACCAGCATATGTAATTATATGCTGTTATATTTGAAAAAGACAAAGAAAACCACCAGATGATAATCTAAATTAACTAGTAAAGCCATAAAATCTATAATTTACATAAAAAAAACATGGGGATTGAGCAAAATGTATCACAAATCAAGTTTATAAAAATAAGGCAGGAGGATTTCTTATCAGGAGTTCAAAGAATTTTACCAAACAAATTCATGACCTAAGATGTTAGGTGGATAAAATAAGAACTAGACATCTGTAGCATATTTGAACAGTTAAAAGAAAGTCATATTGGGGCTTAATATGTCCTTAAAGTTTTAAGTCACCAGAGAGCATATTTGTATCACTGCAGAAAGTCCTATGAAACAAATTCTTGGTTCCTACTATCAACAGCCCTCGTATGTTTCATCCTGCAATAGCTAATTGCTAATTTAAAAATAATGTTAGCAAAGGTATTCCCACACCCTAGGTAAAGGGTAGTAGAAGTTTTATTCAATAATTAGAAGCCTTGGTGAACAAATTATAAACTCAATGTCACGCCCTCAACTCTCTAAGTAATAAAATACAGTAGAGAATGGAAAACATATAGTTTCTGTTAACTGAAATGACTATTATAAAACATGCTTAAGATCAAATTATAAGATCATGAATAGTAAAAATTGACAAGTTCACCCATCTGTTTAAGAAAAAGAAAAACAGTAATGTATATTAATCATCTGTAGTAAGTTACCTGTAACACTTCCCAGGTCGAACTCTTCCAGCTCTACCAGCTCTTTGTCTAGCAGACGCCTTTGATATGGGGGCCACCACTAGATTTTCAATATCTGAGATCTGCGGCATAGAAAATAAAAGCAACTAACTAAAAGAAACAGATATGCATATAAAGGTAAAATAATGAGGTTATCTCTTTGAAACAATATAATCAGTAATCGTGGAGATACAACATTCTCATAGGTCATGGCACATAGAGAATCTATCTGGCTCCAAAAGTCCTTGACCCCTTACCCATATACTTACTTATTTCTGTACCTAAGCAGGTTTTCATAGCTAATTAGTAAAAAAAAAGGCAAAAAAACAAAAACAATAATGACAACAGGCAAGAGAAAAAGGAAGAAGCTCTCAATAATAATTTACATTTACATTTCTAAATAATTTAATCAATTATTTTCTCAACATTAGTTCATATGGAACAAGAATGAAGCATCCATAAATTAATCAACAACTCCAATAAACTAATACTAATGTACATTCAATTAGGAAAGTTGCACTTTCATAGCTGGGTAAATATTAAAAGCACATTTTAACTCCTGAATACCAATAAGAAATGTCACACACACTTATGAGACAGAATTTTGTGTTCAGAAAAATCATACTTCCCTGCAGCACACCACATCTACCAATTCTTGATTTAAAAAAAAAAAAACCATGATGAAAATTACCGGATTGTAGAACTGCTGTTTTGAGAATCCACTGTCAACAACATAGACAACGCCCTAAGAGAATCAAAGGAACAAGGGTAGATGGTGATTCTCTGCCTGGTACCACAAAATAATCACATCTTGTATTTTAGAATAAGAACATGTTACCTCCAGTGTCAATGATGTCTCTGCTATATTGGTTGATATCACCACTTTCCTCTTCCCTCTAGGAGTTGGGGAAAACACCAGATCCTATTAAAGGGAACAAAAAAGCATGTTCCATAATTCCAAAACAAGATAACTAGCCACAAGAATATAAAACACAATTTAATACTTCTGGGTAACACACAAAATATCACAAACCTGGTCTGCACGTGGGAGACTGGAGTACAAAGGCAAAACAATCAATCCTGAAAAATATGATGATTTTAATCATATAAAAATGTCTATAAAACCCATTCCTACAAAAGAAACACTGTAAAACAAGAATATCATTCTACCATTCATTTCATTGAACTCAGTGCTTAGCTCTGGGAACATAAAGTCACACTGCAGTAATTCAACGAGCAGTCCTCATCCAAATACAAAATAGTTGTGCTCCTTAATTTAATCTAAATATAGTATTTTATGCCACGTAAAAAGAAGTCCTTATCTGAATACAGAACCACTAACAGAGATATAGTACCACACAGACTTTCACATTTATCAATAATTCTCTATTCACAACCACTCATAGATGACTATATGCAAATAGTTACAAGTCAAAAACTTATGATGTGTTTTGTACCTGAAGAGATCTTTCTGCTGGCATGAGCTTCTTCAGTAAGCAGCCGAATAGCAGCATCAATATCATCTTGACCAGTGAGAAATACAAGAATGTCACCTGCAGGTTCCTAGAAAACAAATATACATTAAAATTGTTAGTGCAGCACAATATTTTCATTATTCATCTAGGCATATCATTTTTTTCTGAAAGCTTGAACTTCCAAAAAAAAATATAAACATGGAGAAGGCTCTTTACATCAACATCATCAATAAATTGAGTTGTCTTGACCATAGCTAAAGGTAGTGACACTGCATAAGTGCTGATGCATGGAAGGATGGAAGATTCAAATATTGATGCAATTTATCAATAATGAGCTTTTGCATAAAACTAAATGCTATGAAAATATTTGAAGCAGTGTGTAGTGTTCGATGATATGTTTATGCCCATGATAGGGCAGCTATAAACAGTGACAGGAAACCTTACACCACTCAATATGCCCATGATAGGGCAGCTATAAACAGTGACAGGAAACCTTACACCACTCAAATTCTATTATTTTACCAAGAGTTGTAAAGCTTGTTCACAAGATATTTCTAGTTGCTTTCAAGTACAATGACAATTTATACCTGCTTTATACTTTATTAAAAGATTTTTCTGGTTAATTTTGGTTTGAATGTCAGGCTTTGCCCAGCTATAATAAGTTTAGATCCATCATACATCAACCATCATGCAATAGCGACAATCCCTCAAGCCTCAGTTACATCCACTCTTCAAGCTAATTGATCAAGAGTCCTGGTAAGCAAGACTTGAGACTCAGTTAATTACAGATA
>Ga0307517_10011664_pt1 | contig 12159 bp, 10 predicted proteins | sample 23_EM_MG_FD_194515 | JGI IMG/M metagenome (GOLD analysis project Ga0307517, IMG submission 194515) | Populus trichocarpa ectomycorrhiza microbial communities from riparian zone in the Pacific Northwest, United States - 23_EM | ecosystem: Host-associated > Plants > Roots > Unclassified | place...
GAATGTATTTGTAAGATAATTCGTTGTGTAATCCTCAAGATGATGACCTCAAATTCAGCCTTATCATGTCAAAGTTCCTGGAATTCAACAATTCTGATGGTAGCTCATTGATTTCTTCATAGTACACATATGAACATAAGAAAAAAAAAATTAATGAAAAAAAAAAGATTTTATAAGAATGAAGTATTTGAGAGATTATTGGGGAATAGGACATCTTCCAATCCAACAAAACAAATCTTAAAACACAAAATCAATATAAGAGGGCATTCCATTTACTCTGAATATCTGCTCCAGAAGTGCCACATGGAAGCAAGGAAACATGTGAGATAAAATGGTTTACTGTATTAAGATCTCATGCCATACCATGAAAATCAAAATCACAGATGAAGAGAAAAACATCTCATGACTTTTGAGCTGAGGAAAGGAGCAGAGAACCAGTTTCTCTAACCTCATCTGCCAACAATGGAATCAATTTGGAAGTGCTGAGTATTATGTTGGTTGATTGACAAGAATGAACAGGATAATAATCAAATCTTCCCAATATTCCTTCCAAGTCACCAGCAACTTCCTCTGCATCTGTACAGCTCTGCAACAAAGTTATTCCTCTAGCACTCATTAAGAAAACAAGTCTTTGAGCTCTCCACATGAGAAACAAACTCAATAGATTTGATCATCAAATGCAATCTCTGCGTTGGTCAGTAAGCTTACCGAGAGATCTATCTAGTTGTGTAAGAGACTCTGATCTCAAGAGTCTCAATTGCTCAGTATCTGAATCTGAACTCAGCAGTAGCAATGGAAGAGAAATCTCTGTTTCGGATCCATAATCTCTACCTTCCCTGTTTTTTTCACATTCCATCTATGAGCAGCATTGGTGGTTGAATCAAAGTAATAGCAATAACAGAAGGAATTCAAGCGGAGGAGATACTCCAGACTGGCCAAGCCTTCACAGCAAGGCTATTGCACAGCATTGATGAGATGCCTATGTTTTAACTGAAATGCTATCCATTCAGTTCAATTCTCGTTCAATTAGAATCTATGGAGATCTACAATTGCGGTTTTGCTAGTAAATTTCAGAATCCAAGTTAATGCCATTCAAATCATGTGCTCGTACATATGTAAATGCAATGAGTCTCATGGATAGATTCTCTAACCATGATCAGTCTGATCCTGTGATCTAGAAGTTGTTGATCAAAACAGACCAAACAACCCACTAGCCCAAGATTTATAACACAGTTCTAACTCGGTGGACCACCAACCACAACCAAAGAATCAACAAAAGAAATGGTCTGCTAGTTCAAATAAGCACACTAAACAAACCAAGAGTGAAATTTTATAAAGTCAAAAGCACCTTGTGTAGATAAGAGAGCCTCTGCAAACAAACCAGATATGGCAGGAAGTTGGTGCTTGCTGGCACACAATTATTGCTTTCTTGGACTTTATTTCTCCCAGTTTCCTGCAACAGAAACACACTCAAATTAACTGGGAGTGGCGTGAGTTCTTTATATCAGCCATACTATGTGAAGAAACTTATTAAGAAGAATCTATACATCATTTCTTAACATTACTGTAGCATCATGAAAATAGTGACAAAGGAGTAATTGCACTAAATAGTTCATACTTTGAATAGTATTTATCAGCTGCTGCTCCCATGACAAGCCACCTAATGTTGTATTGAGCAATAACCTCAACAATTCCCTTAGCTATATCGTCCATCTTGATCCATACTTTGTCTGCTTCTACCTACAATATAACCAAGTTTATCAATAAACTGTTTTGAATGTCCACATATGTATTGACCCTGGCCTGGCTTCCAAAAGCATTTGAGTTTAAATCACATTTGGATAAAGTAATTTTTTTTTTTTTTGTGTTCAATTTAATACAATTCAAAGCATTAGTGTTTAACGTCTGGGACTCAAACTTCTATTCCAAAGCTGACACTGACACTCCATCGTGACTAGTTAGAAAAGACTGAAGAATCAGAAAATTACCCCCTCTTGAGCAAGAATGAGACGGTATTGATCCAAGACATCATGCATCTTTTTCGTTTCAAGTTCTTGGAATGCCTTGACAGCATCTTCCTTTAGTTTATTGACAGCAAGTTTTCTGTGTGCTGCATAAATCCCAAGAAGATCAAAACAATTACATCAGGCCATCCACGACAAAATTAAAAGAGGCAGAAATCGAAAACACATTTCTCTTTACAATCTCCATAAGCATGTGGTTTCCTTTTAAAAACCCAGTTAATTGAAATTCTCAAAAGCTTCACATCCTAGGAAATTCGATTCCATTCAAATTCAATATCAAATCATCGGGACCAAAAAAATAATGCCCTTTGATTGCAATACGTTGTGGATTCTTTGTTATCTGGGAGCTGTGATGAAACAAAAGCAAGCAAACAAATAAATAAATAAACAGAAAGCTCTGCTGACTTCAAAACAAGTAATCAGCCATCAAGCTTATACAGCACTGATATTTTATCCCTGTATAGCATAAACAACAGCACAGGATGGATTAATCACTAATATTTTAAATTGTCTTTTTCAATATATAAAACATGACCTTTAAAATTCAATTTTCCTTTCCTTTTCCTGAATTCTCTCAGGGACCAAACATGGAATTAATCAAAACTAATAGCAACATTAAAATGGATGAAAAATCATTCAAAGAAAACAATAAAAAATGAAAACTCACTGAAAGACACAACATTTGCAGGCCGGTGAACATAGAGGAGACATATCTTCTTGCCTGCAAAACTCTGTAATACCCAAAAAAGCAATCTTTTACTCTTCTCTACATTCTTGCCAACTGCAACAAATATAGTCTCCTCCAAATCAAACACTCTCTCTGCCTCGAGCCCATCAACACCCTCCATCCCTTGTATAATCCGATCACCTTCTCCGTCTGTTAGGTGAGAGCCTAGTGAGTGAGTCAATCAACAGTCTCCTCGAGTCGCAAACTGGGTGGCTAAAAAGGAATAAACTTTCCTTTTCTAGAGTACTTTTTGTGACGTGGGGTTAGCTATTCTAGCTTGCCAACCTTTCGAAAAAGTATCGGAGAAGATGATTTCTTTCTCCTTGCATCAGTATTTTTTCAAGAGTTTCTACAAATCTTAAACTGCAAGTCAAGACAAAAGCTAATATAATGAGTGATTTGAGGACAAGTGGAACATCTACCTGGCAATTGGGTTTTTGTTTGTTTATATACGTCTACCTACAGTTTCACTATTTCATTGACCTTTTCAAACAATCAATTTCTTACATGACAGATTCAACTCAACTCCTTGTTAGTTTCTTGGTGTTGCCTTAGATTTCTGTGTTCAGACAGAGAAAACTTACAAGTTAGGGTGGGCATGCCAGTTCCTAGCAGTTGAGTTGATGCTGACTTTCCTATTTCATCGTGAACGATGTGTTGGTGTTTTTTTTTTTTTTACCGGGCCATGGTTCCTTGATAATTACAATCTAAAAAAACTTAAAAATCTGAAATCTACCATAAAAACAGATCTCATTTTTATGTATTTTACACTTTGATTTTCTGTTGTTGAATTTTTTCTATCCTCAACAAAACTTGACAAGTTATTAAATTATATAAGGCTATAGTTGTATAATTAAAAAAAATTAAGGAATAAAAATAAAAACTTGGTTTCTTTACCTAGTTATTTTAATATATTTTGTAATAATTTTAATTGTAATCGATAATGTGATGCAATGCTTTTTTTAACAATTGAGCTTTAAAGAGGCTTTAAGCCAATTTGTCATAACAATCTAGAGTTAGAGTTGCATTTATTTTTTAAAATATTTTTTATTTAAAAATATATTAAAATAATATATTTTTTATTTTTTAAAAATTAGTTTTTATATTAATACATTAAAATATCTAATTGATTAAAAAAATTAAAAAAATATTAATTTTATAAAAAAAATAAAAAATTAAAAAAAGGAACGCGGTGCACCTTAGCTTCTTCTCAAAATGTCATGCAGTCGTACACTCGTACCACCTGACCTGACCTTCTTTCCCTGTGCTCGATCCTTTGACTCTTAGGTTTTAACGTTCAACAAAAAATACTCTAATCCCCTCCCCTAACAAAACTTTCTTTTCTTCCTCGTCAACACACAAAAGCTTCAAACCAAGGGATCATGGAAACAGCAACACAAAACCCTCCTCAGCCCTGCATCAAGGACCCTGCTGACTCCCCAACCACTACCAACATTACTATCTCTGATCACCATGACCTTCTCCCTCAGCTCCAATCTCTCCAACAGTCTTTTGACACCATTCAAAGCAAGTCCTCCTTGATGGAGCAAAACCTATACTACTTCAGCACGAAAGAGATGATGCACTCAGAAACAACTCCCAGCTCAATTTAGTCATCCAAGAGGTTTCAAAGGAAAGAGAGTCTTTTCGTGACCAAGTTAGCTAACATGAGGCCTCTTCCAAGGAAAAAGAAGATGGGTTTGTGAAAAGGATTGGTGAAGCATATTTGACAACGGAAAAAATTGAAAAAAAACGAAGTTTCTTAGAGAGACGAATGATAAGTTGGAGCTTGAGATAAAAGAGAGCAAGGAGAAAAATGGGTCTTGTTAAAAATCACTATGCCTTCAGTAAGGCCTATGAAGGATTCTTTGGTAAAAGTGAAAGGGTGTTTAAGTGTACTTAGATTAACTCTGATAATTACCATTAGTTTTGTCTAAAGCCCGTGCCCGAGCCGAGCAAGCAAAGCTCGAGTCCAAAGCCACTTCGCATAAGTTCACTTGCGTGACTCCAATTTTTCAATAAAGTTTTAGAGTGGAACCTATTTTAATCCAATAACCATAGGCTTAAAACAAATTTTCCAACATGCCTAAATGGATGGAAATGGTGAAACTTAGGTGGAGAAAAAAATGGCCACACGACTGCATTTGTCTTAAACCACTTTATGCTTATAAACATGCTTGATTTTGCTTGCATGGGAACACAAATTGGTTTTTACATGTCAGGCCAGACACTGAGCGATTACAAAGCCTTGCGCAAAAACAAGCTCAAGAAATTGTAGAAACTACATTATGCATAAAAGATTTGGAAGACGAGAGGGTGCTAGCTCAAAATGTAATTAATCATTGGTTTGGTTGAGATGGAATGACTCTTTTATGTGCATTCATAAAGCAAGCTCTTTCCCCTGTTGACTTCAATTCTTCTTGTGTTTTTCACAATAAGGTTGAGGAACTTCTGGGAGAAATAAAAGAAACCGAGGCAGAAGTTGTAAGATGGAGAGAAGCTTGCGAGTTGGAAGTTTTCAGCAATTAAACTTGGTCTGAATTCTGTTTTTATGTATTTGTTTGTGTAAGACAAAAGAAAAAAAATCCGGGGAACCTAAATTTCCATAGAATCCCAACCTGTAGGGAGACATGTAATGAAATTGTCATCGGTTTCTTCAGGGCTCCAAAAGTTGCTTCACAATCACTTGTTGAGCCCTGATATTGAAATGCTAAAAACATAACCGAGGGCCTATCAAAATATGACCAATCTTAGGGACCTCGATCTATCAGGGAACTATTTCAATTCTTCAATACACAACTGGTTGTATAGTTTTAGCCATCTTCAGTTCCTCAACCTCGGCTTAAACAATTTCCAAGGCACAATCTCAAATTCAATTTGGAACCTGACTTCCGCAGTTAACTTGGACCTGTCAAACAACAACCTTGAAGGGGGGATTCCAACATCGTTAGGAAGCCTTTGCAACTTAAGATCCGTTGATTTTCCACATGTTTCATCGGCTCAAAACATATCCAGAGTCTTAGATATCTTGTCAGGATGTGCAGTCGTTTGGAATTTCTGGATTTGATCGGTTGTCAACTTTCTGGTCATTTGAACAGTCGACTTGGGCAACTCAAAAGTCTAGTCACACTCCATCTAAGTGCTAATTCAATTCCAGGTCCACTCCCAGAGTCCTTGGGAGATCTTTCATCCCTGAGAGTTTTGGACCTTTCTTTTAACAAATTGAATGGATCTCTCCTGCATTTCTTGGACATCTTGAAAATTTGAAAATATTACAGCTTCCTTCTAATCTGTTTGAAGGTGTTGTTTCTGAAGATTCCTTTGCGAATCTCACAAAATCGAGGGAGCTTGATGCAACTAGAAACCAACTAACGTTAAACGTTAGTCCTGATTGGGTTCCTCCTTTCCAGCTAGAAGTTATAGGACTGGCTTGGCATTTAGGCCCATGATTCCCCCGTGGCTTCGATCACAAAAGAAGTTTTGGTGTCTGGATATTTCAGACTCGAAAATTCCTGATACCATTCCCAATTGGTTTTGGAATTTGTCTTACCAATGTATTCATTTAAATTTCTCTCACAACCAAATCCGCGGAACAATTGTACCAGCTGGGGTTGCTTTTGAGTTTGTCAAGGGTTCCACTCTCATTGACCTAAGTTCGAATCGCATCGAAGGTCCATTACCTCGTGTTCCCTCTAATGTTGCTGCACTAGATCTTCCAACAATTCTCTATCAGGCTCTATTTCTCATTTTTTGTGAGATAAAATGAACGAGTCAATGATACTGCAGTTTCTTTATCTTGGAGATAATCTTTTGTATGGAGAGATACCAGATTGTTAGAGGCAGTGGCAAAATTTAGTTGCAGTAAACCTAGGCAACAACAGGCTTACAGGTGATATTCCAAATTCTATTGGAACTTTACGGTTTCTTCAATCCTTGCACCTTGAGAACAACAGCATCTCTGGACAAATACCTTTGTCACTTGAAAATTGTACAAACTTGGAGTTTCTTCACTTGGCTGAAAATCATTTAGCAGGAAATATTCCAACATGGATTGGAGAAAGTCTTTCTAAGACGAAGGTTATTATCCTCCGTTCAAATAACTTCAATGGTTCCATCCCTGAAGAAATCTGCAGACTAGCTTCTTTACAAATCTTAGACCTTGCTCACAACAAGCTCTCCGAAAACATACCGAGATGCATTAATAACTTCAGTGCCATGACTACAATGAGTGAACATTCATCCAACGGCATATCATATACTATATCGATGGGGGGCTTTTACGAGAATGCTGCGCTTGTGATGAAAAGAAAAATAGTCAAATATGGCACCATTCTGAATATTGTAAGAAGCATGGACCTCTCCAGCAATAATTTATCTGGAGAAATTCCAGAAGAAGTGACGAGCCTTATAATATTGCAGTCATTGAATTTGTCACACAATCATTTCCATAGAATAATCCCTGAGAATATCGGTGCTATGGGATCACTAGAATCTCTTGATTTTTCTGTGAACCAACTTGTAGGTGAAATCCCATCAAGCACGTCAAGATTGACATTTTTGAATTACTTGAACCTCTCCTACAAAAACTTGAAAGGAAAAATTCCTTCAAGCACTCAATTACAGAGCTTTGATGCATCCAGTTTTCTTGGCAACGCACTTTGGGGAGCCCCACTAGAAGAGAACTGCACTGTCGTTAATGAAACATCTGCAAAAGAAGGTGGAGAAGGACAAGGGAACAAGGAGTTGAATGGGGTGTATGTGAGCATGGAACTTGGATTTGTGGTTAGCTTTTTGTTAACATTTGGCTTCTTGGTGATTAAAAGGAGATGAAAGCAGAATACATGTACTTTCACTTTTTGGAGAGCTTGAGGTGCAAATTTGAGGAAGTTGTACGCAAGTTTTGCTAGACGTCATATTAATCCTTGAAGTGTCATGTTACAAGAAAATCTGCTTCAAGCTTATCTCAAGATCAACCCTCGTTTCAGTAAGGTAGTGCCTTTAGTTTTCGACAAACCATAATCTTGGTGATCTCTCTCCATGTGTTCAACACTTATCTCTCTCTTTTTTTTCCTTTTATTAGCATGTAGTACTTGTAGGTGAAACCCCTCCAAGCATGTCAAGATTGACATTTTTGAATCACTTGAACTTGTTCAACAATAACTTGACTGGAAAAATCCCTTTAAGCACTCAATTACAGAGCCTTGATGCATCAAGTTTTATCGGCACTTGGAGAGAAATGCACTGCAATTGAAGTAACACCTAAACTTGAAAGCAGAGAAGGACAGGAGCACAAGGAAGTGGTGGATTTTATGTGAGCATGGCACTTGGATTTGTAGTGACCTTTTGGTAAGTATTTGGCTCCTTATTCCAACAATACCTATGTGCTTTCTCTTTGTTTGCCTGATTAACAAAACGACCACAACAAAAGCATTAACAAACTGGAGCCTATATATATATAGTAGTTGTATTAATTTAACTTATGCATTGGCTTTGATATTATCGGAAACAAGTCAAGAAGATTCAGAAATTCACATATATCTCTCGATGTATACTAAGAGCCACAAGAAGATTGATCTTTTCTGATGTCTTTGAACATTTGATACAATATGACTGAAGCAACCGAGTATGCCGTGTGCATGGCAGAATTAAGCTTCAAGTTGATAGTCTTTCTCCCAGCAAAACTTTTCCTTTCTATGTTGTCTCTTAACCTTGAAGTGCTATGAACAACACTGCGAGTATCATTATCAAGGGATCCGTACGTGCATGATGTCAAACTTGGACGGTCTAGTATGGATACTCACGATCGACACACTAACAACAGCCCAAAGCAGCAGCACTTGAACTAATCAAACAACAGCCGTTTTCAATTTTATTTTTCGATTTCTTACCAATTGTTGGTTGGAGATTGGTATAATTTCGAGTCTTCCATCCCCAAAGAACTCTGCAGTCTAGCTAATTTACGAATCTTGGATCTTTCTCACAATATGCTCCGTGGAAGCATACCAATATGTGCTCATAACTTTTATGATAATGCATTGCTTGTGTCGAAAGGAAACACGGTAGCTTATGGCAGCATTCTGAATATTGTAAGAAGCGTAGACCTTCCTAGCAATAATTTGTCAGGGGAAGTCCCAGAAGAAGTGGCGCGCCTGATAGCCTTGCAATCATTGAATTTGTCACACAATCATTTCACTGAAAGGATCCCCAAGAAAATCGGTGCTGTGGGATCACTGGAATCTCTCGATTTTTCTGTCAATCAACTTGTTGGAGAACCCCAACCCCCCCCAAGCATGTCCAGGGTTGACATTTTCTATTTGGTTTTTCTGTGAGCTTTTCGGCAGTGTTGGGCTCCTTGGGGATCAACAAGAGATGGAGGCACTTGCACTTTCAGTTTTTGGACCACGTGAGGTACAAATCTGAGGATGTTGCGAGCAAGTTTTGCAAGATGTACTCTGTTTCGTCAAAATATCATGTAGTGGTTGATTCTTGATAGTAATCATTTTGATGATCTCTTTCAACGTGTTCAGAAATAGGAATAACAAAAACACTATTCCATGCAAGTGTCTTAAATAGCATTGAGCATAAGAAAAGCAGAACATATCCTTTATTTGGGTGTGTTAGCAGAGAAGAAATTTCCTCAAAACTAATTGAATAGAGAAATTTTGTTCTATTGATCATGCTCTTTGTGGCTAAGTTTTCAGCAATCAGGATATACTAGCACCATGAGTTCTCTTTTCTTTTCTCTTCCACAAGTAACTCGTGCTAGTGATAGATATAGATTCTGAATCAAGTCTACCATACCCTATCTAGCAACATCATCATTAAACTTCATCCCTAGCCTCGCAGTCTTATGGGGATCGTTACCTCTTCACAGGTACGGAGATATATTAACCTGAGCTGTGTTAATGTTCGTTATTTTCTTGAAGCGGGAGATTTTATCAAATTCATGGATTTTTAATGAAATAAAGAGAAATCATGTGATTTTTTACATGAACACATAGCTATTTTATTAACTTAAACTAACAAAAAGATTTGTCTGAGAATCCATAGATCATCAGAGACTAATTAAGATTACCCTTATAGGTTGGGGACTTTCTTTCTTTCTTTTTTGAGATTTTAATAAAGGGGGTTACGTCAAGTGTTACTCCCAGAATTGAGGCCTTCAAGTCTTCTTCTTCTCCTACTCCTCTGGAATCTCAAACAAAGAGAGCTTGAAGCCTTTTTCTTTCTTTCTTTTTTTATTCCATTTTTTTTTTTTTTTTTTTTAGGAGAGTGGCTTTTACGGTTACCTTTTGCTCCAGGGCTCCATTTCTATATCCTCCTTTCGTGACACCAGGATAGTCTTAATTTGTTCTGAAAACAGTCACTGTTTGAAGTGACCATTTGAATATCTTCGTTAAAGGAGATCAACTTTTCTAGGGTTTCTTTTCATGATCTTTAGGTGGTAGTTTAAAAGAGCAGGTGTTCCAGACTACAAAATGATGTCATTTCTATGACGGCAGAGTTATGATTGATTCATTGACGACAGTGTAGTCAAATCCTATCAGGTACACAGAATGATTCGAGCCCCATTGGCTTTTGGAGATTGAAGAACACTGTGGATACTAACTCCGAAGAGTTTCTTGATGGAATAAATCAATGAATGTGCTATATTAAAAACCTAAACCTTCTAAAAACTGCTGAAAAATAATAATCAGCTGGAGACTGTAGAGTACTTTCTTTGGTTTAATGAAGGGAAAAAGAGAGTTGCGACTTTGGCTTTCAACAAGCATTACAACTCTTCCTACATGTCCCAAAGTAATCGGGGGAACCAATCATATACACAGGGTTCTTTTCGCATTCTCCGAGAGCAGCCCAGCTTGGACAATTTTCATCTTCATCGGTGCATTCACTTCCTTCGGAGTCAGAAAAGACCTTAATGGCTCTTAAATAAAACTTTTTGGTGGCGTACCACATTTCGCCCTCAAGGACAGGGCATCTGGAATGGGAGCTACCCATGTCCGGAGATGTATTAGGATGCACTGTGAAAAACAGAATTGCATTCCCTTTAATCGGTCGAAGGGAATCACTAATCTTTGTACAATCAGACCAAATCTTGTTTTTAACCTGTGACAGGTTGAATACTGGTGTTAATGAGTGGTGCTGAAATGAAATCCTCCATTTATGAATGAACCAAAAGAAGATTTCTCACCAACCTCTGACTTAGGGAAGAATATCTCACCACCCTGGGTGACATTAGAGAGATAAAAAACCAGAGTTGCCATCAAAGGCTCGCTTGAAATGATTGCAGATTTGTTACCAAAATAATCAAAGTTGTTTTTGGCATCTTCAATTCCATAATGCATGACCTGCAGGGGTTTGCTGTTCTCTGAAGTGCGATATAAGCCATGCAACAACATGAAACACTAAATCATATAGATACGCAGTTCATGGAACAGAACAACCATTCTATGGTGACAAGAGCCAGGGTAACCAAACATACCTTTTGGAAGGAGAGTCCAAGCTGAAACTCTTTCTTCAATCCTTGAAAGTATGTTATCCTGCAAAGAAAAGAAGGTTTGTATTCAAAGTGGTGAAAATGTCATATAAGTCTTGCAACAGAATAACAATTTCAAATCTAGCGTGACTAAGAGCAAATCTCAACATATGCTCTTCAGCCATTTTTTTTAAAGTAATATTAAAGTGACGGATCGGTAAGTCTCTGTTTACACAGAGCTCTCTCCCAGCTAAAGATTGTAAATTTTCCTCTCGTGAAAGAAATTAGTAGCTACTTTATCAAAATGAAATAAAGTGGCCTACAATACAGAGACTCCGAGTTGGATGTTGAACCCAAACCATCAGAATGTCCTCCTGGAAACATCATTTGACAATTACAAAACTAAAGACCATTATCAAACTATTTACAAGCAAATAAGAAAAGGAAACAAAAATGGCTAACAGAAGAACCAGTTTCTCATGGCATAGAAGAATAAGTTCCTCTTGATTATTAATACTCAACTCAATGATAGAAAGCATCTACTAAATCTTCACACAAACTCTGAAAAACAGCGAATCAAAATGAACCAAATATAATATGAAAGAACAAAATCAAAGCACAATCTGCAAACAAAAATCTAATAGTAGGTGATTATCCATAATGTAACAATATGCAGCATTAAAAGCACATGTTTGTAAAAATATAATCATAAAGAAGCTTACATCCATGTTTAGAAGAGAAGTCGAGCTTGCAAACAGCCTGTTTCTCTCAATTCTCCCTGAATCATCATCCTTTCCCTCAGAAGTTTCTTTTGTACCCTGTGCCTAAGCACAAAAAAAAATGCAATTCAAATAATTTCCATCACGATAAATAGATAAAACAAAGGCTAAAAGAGCAAAAGACAAGGGCATACCAAAGAAATAAGATGATCA
>Ga0307517_10011665_pt1 | contig 12158 bp, 7 predicted proteins | sample 23_EM_MG_FD_194515 | JGI IMG/M metagenome (GOLD analysis project Ga0307517, IMG submission 194515) | Populus trichocarpa ectomycorrhiza microbial communities from riparian zone in the Pacific Northwest, United States - 23_EM | ecosystem: Host-associated > Plants > Roots > Unclassified | place...
TGATTAAGAGGTCATTGATGCTATTTGCTTATTAGCTCATTAGCTCAAATGCTACGGGTTAATGGAGATCATTTTGTGTAGATTTGATCAGTAACAAAATAAGATGAGGTTATTGACCAAAGTGCATTCTGCTTTATTTCTTGTCCAAATAATTCTCTATTCATTCCATTACTGACTCAAACTAATGAGGCAGGATACTTTTTGAGCACTTTCTTGATTGTTGCTTTTTACTCTTGCTTGTCTCTATACTTGTATTTTAGCTAGGCTGCTGAAGTCCCTTTTAAAACAGCACAATGTTTTAGAGAGTGCGGCAAATGGACCCATTTTTTGTTTATCTACTTCTCAATGTTGCCTTTTTTAGAGCTTTATGTTTAGGCATCCTACTCATACTCCCTCTGAGTGCAGTGTCACATAGATATTGTTAAGGCTCTGCTTGGTTTATTTGAGGTGACTTGTTAATTAATTAACTTACTTAACCAAACCAGTGTGTCATGATTGTGAAGCCTCACTGGAAATATCAATTAATATTAGGGTCTTCAATTCTTCCTCTTCGCTCAGTTCTCCTTCCCTGCATGTCACTTTTGAGTTTCAGATAATTTTACATAACATTATACGAACCTTGCTTTTGATACCAGTGGGTGGAGTTTGAATTTTTGCCCTGATGGAAATGCCATTAGATTATTTGGTTCCATATTTTCATTTGCCTGCTTTCTAGTAACTATGAAATGCTACACTTTTGACTGCCTTTGTAGATATCGATGTTGAATTTCTGCTTTCTGAATATTAAGTTGTGTGCTCTGCTTAAAACTCATAATTCACGGGAGCACAAATGATTAAGGTCAAATTTTTTTCCTGATGGAAGCACGAATTGCAATCAGCTTAAATTGTATTATTCAGTTTTTTCCCCTTTGGAATACACATGGAATAGTTAGTGCGTAATCAGAAAGAAAAAGAAGAACCACTGGTTGATGGAATTTTCTTGCGGTCCATGGCTTCATGCAAATTATGTTTTATGGATGCAGATTGCTGGAAAAATTAATAGAATTATCAGGGAGTCGGGGCTTCGAGAGCTTGGGCAACTAGAGCAGGACCTGGTTTTTGGAGATGCAGGAATGACAGATGTTATCAAATTTTTGACTACAAAAGAGGTAAAACTTGAAGTAAATTTTAATGGATGCATTTCAACTTGTCAATAATATTTATCAAGTAGGAGTCTCACTCTTTTGCAGGATGCAACTCGTGAAAATAAGTTGCGGTTGTTGATGATTCTTGCAGCCATTTATCCTGAGAAGTTTGAGGGTGAAGAAGGTCATAATATAATGAAGGTATTTTTCTTTGTTTCTGTGCTGGTTTTCAATTTCTTGTACTGTTTTGAGGTCAATGAGCAGAGCTTTTGCTTACCTTCCTGGTTTGATATTATTGAGAACATTTTCCATGCATATCACAATTAATTGTTCGAATTTCTTTCAGGTGGTAAGATTACCGCAGGATGACATGAATGCTGTGAATAATATGAGATTGCTTGCGGCGGCATCAGAGACCAAAAAAAGTTCAACTGGTGCTTTCTCCCTGAAGTTTGATATTCATAAGGTGAACACAAATGTTTGTTGAAATGCCACTTCTGATTGACACTTTCAAAGCTTACAGTTTCTGTTCTCCTTCCCAATCAACTGCCAGAAGAAGCGCGCTGCCAGGAAAGACCGCACTGGTGCTGAAGAAACAACATGGCAGTTGTCTCGCTTTTACCCCATGATAGAGGTACATCCGAATTCATTGTATTTGGTTTTTCATGAATAGGCTGACCTATTGTGCTTTGTTATCTGTGACTTCAAAAATTTCCTTTCAAAAAGCTTTTATTGTTCCCCTTTCATTTTTATATTGCTTTTGCTACTTGTAGTTTTGTTACTAATTCCTCCCTCTTCCATTATCAAATTTGCTTCTAAATGGGGAGAAATCATTGTGTAGATTTAGTTTACTGACTCATTCATAGACTAGGCAAATAAAAACAGAACATGTGGTCAAAATCATGCAAGACTCACACTTCATTATATGGGATCATTGAGCTTTTTATCCGTGTGCCTTGTGTCTATGGGTGAGTTTGTGGTTTCCTAAATAGGTAATTTCCGTTGGTGCGAAATGTTTATGTGATTTATCAACAGCCTTGATGCCTTAACTTTTGGTTAGATAATATGAAAGGATGGTACTCACCCTAATGCAAATCCTTTTCAGGAACTTATTGATAAACTTAACAAAGGAGAACTCTCCAAGGATGAATATCCATGCATGAATGACCCAAGCCCAACTTTCCATGGGACATCCCAGTCTACACCAATGCATCAAGCTCCAGCACCCCATTCAATGAGATCAAGACGGACTCCTACATGGGCTCGACCACGGAACTCTGATGATGGTTATTCAAGGTATTGCTGTTCTTTCATGCATAGTCAATTGAATATTCTATGATTGTCTGAGAAAATAAACCATGGAATTCAACTCCTGATATTTTCCTCTTTAAACTTAACACATTCTTAATCTTTTGTTATGCTCCTGTGCTGTATCTGTTAAACGAATTCCCTGCTTGTTTATGGTCTCCTGATTGATTTAGGTTGTTGCTCTTATGACCTCAAAATTAACCGTGCCACCGTAGTCTGTTGTGCTTGTATTTGGAGTGTTAGGGAACTTAATAGGCCAAGAGTAGCTTTATTATCCTCGTGGCTTTATTTGTAATGTTGTTTTTTTGCATTTCCCTACAGTGATTCTGTTCTAAGACATGCATCTAGTGATTTCAAAAAGATGGGCCAGCGTATTTTTGTATTCATCGTAGGTGGAGCTACAAGATCTGAGGTAAGAAGATGTTGAATCCCAGATCAATTATTATGGTTGTCTTTATGTTGAATCCCAAATCAATTATTATGGTTGTCTTTTTGGCTTGTTTGGTGTTTCTACTCTAATTAATCTCCAGCTAAGAGTTTGCCACAAGCTTACAAGCAAGTTACAGAGGGAAGTAATTTTGGGTTCTTCGAGTCTGGATGATCCTCCACATTTTATTACGGTAACTAGTTTTCTCTAGAGCCTCCAATGACCCTTATACGTTATTTTTTGAACTGAATGTCTGGCCAAAATAATAATGTCATTGATTTAAAATTGCAGAAGCTGAAACTGCTGACAGCAAATGAACTTTCACTGGACGATCTGCAGATATAAATGTGTTGGGATTAGAAGCGGAACACGAGGCTTCTCTAGGTTCTGACTATCCGATTTGTAATTCATCAACACATTCTTTCATTTTATTGTACCATTTTTTTAATGTAAAATGTCTGCCCCTTGATAGTCGTAGTTGTGTGGTTCATGTTTCATGTTATAGGAAGGCGCCCCTGCTCAAGGCTGTAGCTTCTTGTGTGTTTTGTAATACAAGCCAAAGCTGCAGAGAAACTGACTACGTGTATAAATATTGCTTTACTAAATAAAACTGAAAAAAAAATCAATCTAATTTTGAAACTGAAAACAATGAGTTCCCGTACTATATATGATAGTGATAAGATGTTATGGCATCCTGGTTTAATCTTTTGGATATTATGTTTTTGGCGCACCATCAGATGTTAGCTGCACCGCGCCAGTTGTGAAGGTTGTTGGGGTTCAGCGGCGACTCATTGGTTCTGCAATTCATGGACACCGAGAACAGAGACATGTTTAGTGGTGGTAAAGACGAAAGGAACCACGCAGCACTGCTTTCAAATTTTATGACTGGGATGAAGATGAAAAAATTCTCTTCTTAAATAGGCCAGTCCAGGGAAGCCGGAACAAGAAGAACGCCACTTACGCGGGTTAGAAGCAAGCAAGGTGCGTTTTCTTTTTGGGTTCATATGAGAAGATCCATGGAGTTAGCATACGGCTAATCTTTCAGTAGGAAAAACCTCGACCATTATTACTCTAAAATCCCTTTGGCATTGTTTGAGGATACGAGCACATGTGCCATAATTAGAAAAGTTTTGTTGCGCAGTTACTTGCTGTGCAGCCATTTACGTAAACATGGAACTCAGTCTCATGCATAACGAGAACCATCTTTGAAGAAGAAATTTCTCAATGTGTTCACAAATCTTATTTTAAATTTAAAATAAAAGTACTGTGTCACGCTGTAATCCGCACCGCATGCTTATGCTGCTCCGATTACGGTACACACTCTGAACTAGGTAATTGTAATGAGGTACTGGTTCGGCTCAAGGCTGAGAGGTTAGGTGAGCTGGAGTCGCCGGAACAGATCACATCATCTGTGTTGAAAATTTGAATACACACTGGGAGTTCACAGATAATTTTCTTTTAACAGATTATTCCTAATCTTTCAGTCAAAGCAAAACTTAACTGGGGAGTTCCTTCATCGTTTTGTGGAGCTCATTTTCCGCTTTTCTCTTCTTAATGTCGCCCACAATTCTCTTGACATATGTAATGTATCCATCAACATTAAATTTCCGCTTGCAGCCTGCATAGTTCATATAACGTATTTTCCCAAAAATCGGTCGCTCTTTCCAACCCTGAAATCAAAACCAGAAGGGCTAGTTGATGCCACTTATTATGTAAAAGAAAGATTAACCAGAACCATTCCTAGTTTCAATTTTTTTTTTATTTACAGGAGATGAATACAACTACTGTCGTAAATTTACAGTTCAGTCAACTATGGAAATCACGCATTCATTTCACTCAAAAGTACATCTTTATTTTTATCTATACCAGCTTCTTACTATGATATAGAATGATGTTAGATGGATTTCAGGAAAGAACTTTAGCACTGCATAAAATCAGGAGGTAGCTTATCCCACTAAAATTATTGAAACCAAACCTGATCGTGGATGCCACATATTGACCACATGCAACCAACATATCCACCTGGATCCCTCCCATCTATCTCATACTGCAGGCAGGTTAGTTGAACACATTATGCTCTGGTTTGAAAATTCATGGAAGCACTATGTCATTGTAGTAAAATTACCTTGTCATTTAGATATATGGATATCGCAAGGGCTTCTTCAGGCCCTCTTGTCCACTCAAGAATCTTTTTCGCCCAATACATACTGCACAAAGTTTTCTAGTTTCTAAGAACATCAAATGACAGCAACCAAACCAATACAAACAGCTAGCCAATATTGATGCCAACAGTCAATACTCTCAAATTAAAAGCACCACCACTTAACATGCTTGCAGATATATAAAATGACACTGAATACCATTGATATGAATGTATGTTCAAAAGATTTCACATTGGCTTCTTCATACAATCATGCTTTTGCATTTCTCCGTCAATGTAACGTCAGTTGCTTAATTTCTTTGCATTGGTTCACCTGGCTCTATTATATTCATTCATATTAGACATCCAACTTTTCCTGATTTTCATTGACTTACTATCAGACCAGAAAAAATAAATATGAGAATAACAATCAGGAAGTTACTAGCCACACATTCTCAGAAAAAAAGAAAAGTTACTTGCCGCATGAAACCATGCATCTTCCCATGGCAAACCATCTCCAGCTGAGAAGCATTCCAAAGCTGCAAATTGATATAAGATGATATTAGCAATGCATAAGCAAAAGAAAACTATGAAAATAATCTTTGGCAGGTCCTCATAGAATAGTATTTATGGACAAAACATAGGCTTACAGGATCAGCTGTCTGTGCCTTCTCTAATTGCTCTTTCCTATAAATGCAGTTGTCATTTGAAATTTCAGAAAGTCTGGCATGCGACAGAAACTTTTGCAGTATAAATAACCAAATGAAAACAATTGCACTCACGAGTAAATATGTTCTCGCTTGTCAGAAGCATGGTCAGCCAAGGTCTTACGTGCCCACTCCCATGCCCCATGTATGGAATCATAATTGGGCTGGTAAAAGCAAAAGTTGTCCGCAAGTTCTCTACGCACAATCAACTCCTCCAAAAATGCATCGGCTGACTTCAGAGTAACAGGTACATGCACATTTTTTAAGCTATACATTAGTTGTATGTAAGAACCACAGAGAAAAAGCAATTGATGAAACGATCAACATGTGATAGATTGTTAATTACGGGGGCTTAGGAAAAATTAACATGTAAAATGACAAGCCGAAGGACTAAGTAATTGTAATTATCCATGCTTCACTTGAAAATAAAATTTGAACCAAGATTCTAGGATTTGACACTGCAAACCTGAGGACTAAGATTCCTCACTTTACGTGCCTCCAAGGCACACCGCTGTGCAGAAATCTGCCCAAAATGAAGATACGGTGACAGACCGGAGAGCCCTTTAGGTTTTAGTGGGTTATTCCTATCTGTAGAATAATTCTTCAACCTTTGCGTCAAGAATCCATCTTTACTTCCCATCAACACTTCCATTGCTGCATCTTCTCCTGGCTCACACCATTTGATTTCAGGAACTTCTGCCCCTTTCCTACACATACGAAATCACGAATCAACACTACAATCCAATGAAGCTCAACGCAGCTTTACTCAAACACATTAATGTCTAACCTCAAAACATTGTCAATGAGATCATTCCAATCAATTGACTGCTTTGTAGCTGCAACCCACTTGTTCTTCGGCAGTTGTAACATTGGGAAATCAATGAGGTACTCAGGTAGCAATTTATTTATCTTACCCCTTAAAGTCCTAGCACTGTATTCCAACTTCTCTGACGCCACCCAAATAGGTACAACATTATGAGCATCAACTTCATGTATGGTCACTGAATCACTTACTCTCTTACAAATTTCATCTTGGCATGTACGAAATTGTCTAAGAGGTGAAAAATCAGTAACTAAAAGTGAAGCCCCACAGTCTTTTAAGAATGCTGGTATAGTCTCTTCAGCTTCTCCCTACACACCAAACCCCAGAAAAGCCAATAAATTTCACATGATAATGGTTTGTTTATAGCTAAGCGGGTGCAATGCAAAGTACTAAGCACATTTCGTCAAAGTTTGAGTCTTTTTTCTTTTTCGATTATTGAAGTTTGAATATTTTCATCGCCATATATAAGAGCACCCCAAAAAAGAACACAAATTACCACAAGCAGCACAGAAAAAACCAAACGGGTTTCATTCAACATTCTTATAAAACTGACCAGGAACAAGAAAAATGGGATCTGAAGTGTCTCTTCAATATGACTTTGAAGCTGACACAAACCCCTTAACATAAACCCTAATTGTCTTGCTTTGGCCCCCAAGAACTGATCAAACAAATTGAATGCCACAGCTACAGGCACATTGCTCCTGTTAGCCTGATCAACGGCATGGATCAAAGCCCAGTTGTCTTGAAGTCGTTGATCTCTAAACATCCAGTAAACAACAGGACCACCGCCCACTTGCCCTCTGGATCCTTCTTTGATGACCCGGATCCGTCCCGGTTGGACGATGGTGTTTTGGGTTGGCGGGGAAGATAGAGAGGCCATAGTAGAGAATAAGAGGGCAGCAGAGTTATAGAGCTTGGTAACGTGCGCAATGGATGCAGAATAGCGGAGGATTACGTGAGCCAGAGTGCGTAGATTTAAGGAGAGGGAAAATCGGGAACTGTGGAGAAGAGAGAGAAAAATGGAGCGAAGTGGAAACAGTTAAAGTTGTGGTTTTGAAATGATAGACGTGGAGACTCTTTTTGTTTGACACGTGTTGGTTTAGTTGTGGGCCCATAAACTTTCCCGGCTGCTCCTCTTCCCGGGACAGTAAAATTGGGTTAAACAACGAAAACCGAAACTAAAATATCCAAAACTAAAATCTTTTCTCCCACTGAAACGCTATTCCTACGCCTTCCACACATCCCTGAAAAAAGCAAAAAAGCATGGAGGAGGTACTTATACCTGTTGGCCAACGACTCTTTTATCTACAGGTGTCCCTTGCTTCCCTCTTCAAAAACAAGAACAAGAAGCCTGCAAACCTCAAAGCCTTGTGCCCTAGCTTCTTTGTGGTTTACTAAGAAGAACAAGAGGCGGTTGTCCTTTGATTGTCCTTGCTCGTCAATTGATTGTCTTAGCCGTGCCCTAACCTCTCAATTCAGGTGATTATTGTCCTTGCTCATCAATTATTGCTTTACCTTTTCAATTGGCTTGCTTACCGTTCTCAAAATGGTTTTTTCTCTTTAATTATGATCTATTTGATGATTTTTTTTTATTAGACTTTACCTTTTAAACTTTCTATTGTTGGTAGCCAGTCTCTGCGAATTTGAGTGTTGGTTTTGGTGATTTTTGGTTTGATTCGAAGCCTGTATTGGTGAAATCTCATTTTTGTAGAGTGATTTGAAGCCTGTGCGAACATGTAGATAATTCTTCAATTCCTTGCATTTTCATCTCCTAATGAAAAAAACTAAGATAACAGTTTTGTTTTCAATTCCTACTTGGATGATGGATGATCTATAATGATACATCAAAGTACAAGAACTAGAAAGGATTCAAAAAGAAGAACAAATTATGAAAATTGATATTTCTAAGTTTTATCCGATTTCGAAAATATGAAGTTAGAAATTATGCAAAATATGGGTTTTAATTTTAATTTACTCAATTGATGTATTGTTTAGGCTAATGCATTTTTAATTAACTATGTCGAGATTTCTTGGTTATTTTAAACATATCTTGTAAAATTAATTCACACATGATGCAACAATATTACTTCATTAATTTTAAATTTAGTTATATAATTAATAACATTATTATATCATATAAAAATTAATTAAATTATAGTTGTATGATATCAAATATATTAAAATATAAATAAGTTGTTAAAATAACGTGTTGTTAAAATAGCATCTTCCATTGGAGTATGCATAAGAAAAGAAAATATATTTACTGTCTTATTAACAATTTGGTTTTTCTAAATGGCCACTTCCATTGGCGATGCTCTCACTCATTCAATATTTTCATGTGATATTTTACCTATTAAAAACAAGTTGTTAATTTTGTTATGGTTGGTGTTATATTATTCTTATTGGAATAAATTTTGATTTCAGAGCATTTCATGTTTCGTCGCCCTCACACACACATATATATAATAAAAAATATTAATTCAATATACATAATTCCAATTCAAATATAAAGATAAATTAAATTCAAATTATACAATACAAATACAATGTTAAGCATCTAAACATAATTTCAAAATTTAAAACATTAATAAATAGTCAAAAGTAAAACTAAAGAGAACTTTAACTTAAAATAATCCAACACAGAGAAAATGCTAAAATATTGAGAAATTAAAAGGGTTTTTATATGCAAAAGAAGTATAAATCAAACATCATCTCTATCATTAACATATAAATAAGGATCTTGATTTTGTAGTGGTATGGAGGGAAAGTCATCAACTAAATATTATTATAGATTGTCATTTTCACTATCAAAATGGATCTATTCATTCTCTAAAGTAGACAAATATACCTTAATAAATAAACAACTATCAATGTTTTTATAACAAAAATTATAATAATCTACCAAGAGGAATGGAATCTTGTAGAGTCTAGATCAATAAACATCAAATGGTCAGTCAAACATATATAATAATAACTGCCAGAATATCAAGTATATATTTATAGATACAAAAATTTTGAATGGTCTATCTATTGTTATTATCCCCAGCCAGAGCCATCATCCATGTATTGGTCTAGAAGGATTTAACTTCATGCATTTTGAGGACCAAATGGTAAGTTTTTTTTTAATATATATAATTAAATCCTTGAGTGATGAAGAACAAAAGTTGATTATCCGGAAAATAACAAACAAAGAAAACCTTAAACATCTTGGCTAGAATTTGGATGAGAAATCCTAAATGACTTGAGATCCTGAGCGAGATGAAATATATTTCACTTTGTTCCATTTTTTAAAATGATAAAAGTATGCGGGTCATTTTAGACAAAATAGAACAAAATTAACAACCTAAATAAATAAACATAATTAAAATTATAAGAAATATTAAAAAAACCATTAAAGCTATTCATTGGCACCTAAATCAGGTATACAATTCTAAAAACAAGAACAAATACTCTTGTTTTTAGAATTTAAAGCTCATTCACTTATTTATTGCAATATCTTATTAAAAATCACTAATTTTATTATCAGAGGGTCTTTAAATATTAAATCCCACTAAAAAAACTGTTTTACAAGTGTCGGGTCTTCTATTATCAATTATCAATTTTATAAATTCTGAATAAAAGAATATTAATGTGAATATATGATCACTCTTTATTAAAACACTACAAAAATCTTCATTCCTGATCATATTGGATTTGGGAACAGACCATCAATAGTTTTGATGTGTTCACAAGCTCAACTATTAGCTTCTGGATTTCTATCCTCTCATAGCAGCAGTCCTAGCACATCCCAAATGGTACACCGACTGTAGGAGTAGACATGTCCTTTTAGTGATCACAAGGGTGTAGGTGATGTAGATGATTCATATTTCATTTTATGCGAAAAGGGTTAGCAAGTGGAATAAGGATGCCGAGCCATACGGTCAGCCATGGGTTCTTATTGATATTTGTATTAATACCGAAGGTTAGTAAATACCGAAGCAAGTCATTCTTGACTCCCTTCAGGAAACCAACCATTCTCTAAATGGCCAAAATCTATCACTTCACCAGAATCAGGAACATCAAATAATTCATCAGAGGCATCATTCAGGCTCATTAAACTTCTGTGCCCTGAATTTGTTTTTTTCTGCCTCGTCTTCCTCTAAATCAGAATTCAGTTCGAACTTCTGTTGGCTTTTATCTTCTAGTTTAATATCCTCCATTTCAGCCTGGGAAAACATTTTTTTTTCCTGCAGTCTGCAAAAGAGAAGTCAGATGGATAGTTGCCGGCTTTGGCTCGGGACAGCCCCCTTAGTGCTGCGAAATGCATCAATAGAGATAGTGATTTAATAAAATGTACCATAGATGCAGTTCCCCAAGGAAAAGTAGAGATATGGAATAATGAAATGCAAAACTCTTTTAGTTTTATCTATAATTATAATAGATTAGGGTTTGGTGATGTGTAAAAAAGCATTTTGTCTCTGTAATCTTATAATCTTTCAATTTTGTCCCTGTAGTCTTGTAACATTCCATTTTAATCTTTCATTTATAATGTAGTATATCATTGACCTAACTTTTTTCTAGGTCGATTTCTGGATCTAGTCTAACAACCATGCTAGGAATATAGATTAAATAAACTAGACTAAATAAATGTGTACCCAATTGGTGTCCAAAATCACGTGGCAATAGCTTACTCTTTATTAAAAAAAACTAAAAGAGGACGGGGTATTACTGTGTAAAACATTATTCACCCTCCCATAAAATGTTATTCATAGTAGTGTTCATTGACCAACCTTTCTTCCTTGGTCCCTTGATTTTTTATTTTGATTTATCTCAGTCATCCAAATTTCTTTCAATTTGGACTTGAAAAGTTTGTTTCTTTCTGTCCTAGATTTTTCATTCTTTTTGGATTGTCTTTTATCACATTCCCCGGGTGTTTAAGAATTTTTTAGTATTGGATGACATGTTATTTTTACTTTGAGATTTTTGAATTATTATAAAAAACAAAATTAGTAAACAAGGATCAAAATTGACATTCGATAATAAATGATAGCCTTTTTCCTTGTTGACTGTTATAAGATGCGTAAATCTACAATTTAGTCTCAATATTTTTTTAAAAAATTAATCTCTTGTGATTTTGAAATATTTATTTTGATCTTAAAATTTATTTATTTTACATTTCAGTCATCGAAACTTAAAAAGAAGAACAAAAAATCATCATAAACTGAAAGAGTGTTTGAGTGATTGGATTTCAATCACCAATAAATTTGATTCTGGTGTCTAAAGATTTGTATTAGAGAGTAGAGTAGAATTTAATGGAGGTGGTTTCTCCTAATAATATTTTTTTTTTGTTATTTTTCAATTTATTTATATTAATTTTATTTTTTAACATTTGATATATTGAAAATTGATATTTGTGTTTTTTTTCCTTTTCATTTCAAGTAATTTTTTTTGCATGTATTTTTTGTTGTGAGATAACCTAGTTTAACTTATCTTTTTTTTCTTAATTTTTTTTTCTAGTTTCGCCTTTTAGTATTGAGTTTTTTATATTTTCAGTGAGCAAAAGTCTTTTTTTTTTTCTCTCAACCTTTCTTCATTTTTTTTCACTATTATTATTAAATTTTTTTTAATTAAAATTATCAATTATTCAAGT
>Ga0307517_10011666_pt1 | contig 12158 bp, 8 predicted proteins | sample 23_EM_MG_FD_194515 | JGI IMG/M metagenome (GOLD analysis project Ga0307517, IMG submission 194515) | Populus trichocarpa ectomycorrhiza microbial communities from riparian zone in the Pacific Northwest, United States - 23_EM | ecosystem: Host-associated > Plants > Roots > Unclassified | place...
GAAATTGTCTTTCTTTGAGAATCAAACAGTTCCCCATGAAATTCTACATGACCAGAAGCGACTGATCAGGAGTTTTGAATAGTTTAATGAAGTAATGCTAGAACATTGACGTTCGCATGAATTAGAGTGTTGTTGAGATGCAAAATAGCAAATCCTCTCTGAATTTGCTTGTAAGCCATGTAATTTCTAAGAGCTCTTACCTTTAACTGTAAGGCTGTGGTGCTTGTAGCGAATGTGTTTGGAAGTATAGTTGTGATATTTTTTTAAAGTATTTTTTATTTAAATATATTAAAATAATATTTTTTTTAAAATATCTAAAAACATAAAAAAATATTAATTTAAAATAAAAAAATTTAAATATTTTCAAAAACATTTTTAAAACATAAAAATAAAAAAAATCAGCTGTTATCCTATAATAAATACTATGGTCTTGAGCCAAAAATCCAGACTTTTCTTTATGGGCTTATGGAAGGCATTGGATGGATTACATGGGTTTTAGGCTAACATAGCCCAGTAGCTATTGATAGAGCCCAGACCAACTCTTTCTTGTTGCGCGACTGAACAGGCTGAACCAAATTTATGCCCCAAAATTGGAGGGTGTTTTTGTGAGAAGGCCTTGAAATTCAAAAATTCTTTTTTTTCGATTTCGATTTTGAGAATATTTCTCAGTTAATTTCTATATAAAAAGATAAGATCTTTCCTGTTCGAGTTTTACATGAAAAGATTAGCATTTAGCATTATCGTAGTAGATGGTCTCTAAGAAACGTAGCGTGGTGACAAAGAATTTGAGATCTGCACAGCAGGTCTAGAGTTCGAGTCAGGACGTGCACCTTTTGTAAGAGCCCGAGACAACCAGCCGGGGTTTTACTCACTCACCTAAACCCACAAAATACGCTTTTCAGGAGATAGAATTTCTTCCAATCCAAAAAAAATAATTAATCGTAGTAGATGGAAAGGCAGGAATAAAGTAGAAATGTTGAGAGATAAGTTAGATTTTTTTTATTCAACAATAATAAGAGATATTTTTGAGTCCATTAAATATCTGATTGAGAATACATTAGTTTTTGCTTTCCAGTTTTTTTTTAAAAAAAATATTAAATTGATATTTTTTAGTATTTTTTAATAATTTTAATATGTTAATATTAAAAATAAAAAATATTATTTTTAATATTTTTTCAATTAAAATATATTTTAAAAAAACATTATACATAGCATTACCAAGCATCCTTTAAAATTTAAATTCAACCACGACTGGGTTTCTTTTACACAAATATTACAGAAACAATGAATATTTATGGATTAAATTTTATATTATCTTATACCCAAACTCAAAATAAGTATCCAAGTCCAATTTGAACTTGAACTTGAACGAGCATGATTTGATTTTTTTATACAGAACCCAGCTTTACTGGATATCCATGAACCAGCCCTGAAAATGAAAGATACAGTTTACAAAATATGAACTTATCTATAATTTACTTACCCCTACGTGTAGCTTAATTAATCACACAAAGATGCTTAAATTGATACAAATCCCTTAAGATTCAAAGCACCTGTCCAGCAATCAGGCCGTCATCTTAAGTAAAATCTGACAGCTGACAAGATACGGTTCCACACGGCCAGCTCCTAAGTATGCCACGTGGCTGTTTTGTTTTGTTTTGTTCCTCAAAGCTCCCAATCGACACGGCTTCTAATTCCTTCGATCTTAAGATCACAGAAGCCTTTAAAATCCCCCCACCAACCTGACATCCCTCACTCCCTGTCTCTTCCGAAAAATCTTTCTTACCGAATGTATCTCTAAAGCGCAATTCTCTCTACCCGCAAGTCATTCTCTCAAACCCAGAAGCCATGTCTACTTCTACTTCGTCCTCTTTGTATCCTAATATTGACATGAAAGACGTGGCAGGCAACAAGAAGAACGAGGCGGTTTCACCACTGGATTCAAACTCCGAAGCCCATGAAGAAATCTTGATCAAAATCCCAGGATCAATCGTTCATTTAATTGAGAAAGATCGTAGTGTAGAATTGGCTTGTGGTGACTTCTTTATTGTGAGTCTTAAACAGGGTGAAACCACTGTTGCTGTTTTTGCTCGTGTAGATGATGATATTCGGTGGCCTTTAGCTAGAGATGAGGCAGCAGTTAAGCTTGATGAATCACATTACTTCTTTACTCTTCGTGTGCCTGAAAATGAATCGGATGGGGGTGAGTTAAATAAGGGAGAGGTTGAGTTGTTGAATTATGGGGTATCTTTTGCTTCGAAAGGCCAAAAGGGCTTGTTGAAGAAGTTCGATAAGATATTGGAATCTTATAGTTTGTTTTCGGTGCAAGAAGTGAAGAAGAGTGGAGGGAAGTCGAAGGTAATTGATTGGAATGTAGCGAAGGAGATATCGCCGGATGACTTAGAGAAGAATAAAGAATTGATGGAGAAGAGTTCTGCTGCGTATTGGACAGTGTTGGCTCCTAATGTGGAGGATTATAGCTCGTGTATTGCTAGGACGATTGCGGCCGGGTCAGGGCAGCTGATTAGGGGGATTTTGTGGTGTGGAGATGTGACAGTGGATAGGTTGAAGTGGGGCGATGGGTTCTTCAAGAAAAGGATTCGTAAGAGTAAGGATTCAGATATTAGTCCAGGGACTTTGAGGAGGATCAAAAGGTTTGTTTTTCAACGTTGATTATTGATTTAATTTCTGATTTTAAAGGTTTCAATTCTATTTTTTGCACATTTAGCCATCTAGTTTTGCTATTTATTTAAGAAAATTGATTATTAGGATAGGCTGTTCTTATTATTCTTTGTTCGTGGAAGTGGTATGGTTAAAACAAAAGAAGCATGTTCTTTGAATTTTGGAGTTGCTTTGCTATGCATACTTGTGTTCATCTCTGCATTTTAAAGGTGTAAAAATAATTTTTAATATGCTTGTTTCCTCTCTTTGATTTGGGTGACTCAATATCGAGCAGTACGAACTGAAATATGATTTTATCTTGGGATATTTGCAGGGCAAAGAATTTGACAAAAATGTCAGAGAAAGTGGCTGTTGGGATTCTTTCGGGGGTTGTCAAAGTCTCTGGATCTGTTACAAGTCCAATTGTGAACTCTAAAGCGGGCAAGAAATTTTTTAGCCTATTGCCTGGTGAAGTTATTCTTGCTTCCTTGGATGGATTTAGTAAGTGATTCATTCCCAATTGTTTGGTTTATTTTTTCTCAATTTGTGTGGTTGCTGAACTGGAATCTAACTCACAATACTGTTTCCTCCCCGTGTCTTTGGTGTGCTTGTGCAGTCAAGGTGTGTGATGCTATTGAAGTTGCTGGAAAGAATGTCTTGTCAACCTCATCAGCTGTCACAACTGGACTTGTCTCACACAGGTATATCTTAATCTAACTCTTAAATTGACGCTCCACTTGAATCATCCTTATCACGATCAACTTTATCGTCCCTTCCATTGCTTTCATTCAAATAATTATACCGTTGCTGGCAAGTTGGAATTAAAATTTGTGGTGATTCTGTTCCTCTGTAATGGAATCTTTATGTTTCTATAAGGTTTCTAGTTGCTTTAGAGACAGGTCCTTTTCCACTCATCTAGGTATCTGGCCGCCAGTGGCATATACAGAATCTTACCTTAATCTTTTGCCACTTTGCATCTTGCATTGACATAGTGTTAGAACACTACAGTTCGTGAATGTGCTTTGGCTGGATAGAGCTGGAGTAGATTTTAGATGAGATATAGTCTGAATCGAATAGTGTACTTTCTGTGCTTCTACATGAGTACGCATTTGATGTTATGATTGGATATTTCCTTTACAGATATGGAGAAGATGCTGCAGAGGTAACACACGAAGGGCTTGATGCTGCAGGACATGCTATTGGCACTGCTTGGGTTGTGTTTAAGATAAGAAGGGCTCTTAATCCGAAGAGTTTCTTCAAAGCAACAACTCTTGTAAAAGATACTGCAAAGGCAAATGCGGCTAAAATGAAGGCTAGTAAAAACAAGAAGTAAAAGACTAAAGTCAACTGGTCTTGTTAGGTTTTATTTTATTTTATTTTTTTAGTCTGTTTATGGGAACAAGGGTTAGGAAATACCATGAGGCTTCTTTTGGCCTGTAGAATTTTTTAAGGCTAGGGGTTCGTTGGTAGTTTGTCAGGGAATGCAAATCTGTAGTTGTATGTTTGATTTTGTTCACTTACCTAATGGATGATTCAAGGAATCGAGTTTGTGCTTCTTCGTTTCTTTTACCTGAATCTTAGCAATGGTTTTCTCATACATATTTAATGTTGTGCGATAGCCTAATTGCTTGAGCTAGTACATCTTTTGAGGATAGCATTAAGTTGAACAAGGGAGGCTTAACTTATTTTGATCAAACAAGAGTTCCTTGAATCTGCAGTTAAGCACCTGAGATAGCACTTGCACGGAATAAGATGGGTATTGGTGGCTGACAAAAGGAAATCTGTCTTGAATTTTTTGGAGATTGGAAAGGATACATTTCAGTCCATGCAGGACTCTTAAGTTCTTCAATTAATATACTTAGTGACACAACTTGACGAATTCCCTTCTTGAAATGCGTACTACCGATCCATAGCTCTCTCAGTAACTAGTTTTAAATGGCTTGTAAGTTTTGAGATCCAAGACAACCCCGGCAACAGACCCAACAGCTGCGGCTATGGTGATCATGAGGCAAGTCATACTGAGAATCTGGAGCCCTATCCACTGGCTTGTCCATCGCCCAATCTTCTTCTGAGAAATGTACATCTCAATGGGAAAGAAAACTGTCAATGGCCAGAATCCCATGGAACCGAGGAGTCCAACAACATCATTGAAGAAGGGCATGAGCATGGCTATTAAAGTTGTCAGCATAACAAATATTGTTCTCCATACTAGCCGGAAGAAGTTCAGCTGGTACACACCATAAAAGGGGATGGGTACCTCATATTCTGCTGTCACAAAATCGCTCTTAGGCCACTTCCGAGCACTCCATTTTTCTACAAATGCAAACAATGGCTGGCAATAGACCTGCAAGAACACCATGGAAAAATCAACATGAAACTCGAATCTTGTTATTAATTCAGAACTTGTAAGGTTATCATTGCTTGAAATACCAGACCTGATAAGCACCAACAAGATGAACAACGATTGCAACATTAGCGATGTCTAATAGCCAGTAGGGGTTGTAGAATCCAAAGCCAGTCAAAAGATTTCCAGGGGCCAAATCACCAAAAGCTGCATAGCCCATGCATCCACAGAGTAAGTAGAAAATTGTAGTTATAATGATGCTAAATAAAGTTGCTTTCTTCATGGTTTTGTATTCTGCAGGTGGAGATCTTATTGTATCCTGCAAATGAAAAGGCAAGCACAGGTATCAATTGTTGGACTACTAAATTTACCCTCAATGACTGTTCCATAAAATGTAGTCAAAGTATTACCTGAATTTCGATGAGGATAATGGAGAACGAGTAAGCAAAGGCAATGGCTCCAAGAGCTTGCAAACTTCTCCATAGTTTCTGTGTAGAAGTAACTGGTCCAGCATGTGTTTCCGTCCCTATACTGATACCAGTCAGGCTTCCTTTGAAGGTTCCATTTCCTGCAAATGAGAGTGCAGAGGTATTCTTTGAACTTCATTATACACACGACTCAACTTCCTATGCTTGTACTAAGTCTTTCCATTTAATATCTTTGCTGCTGAAGTTATTTCTAGATTTGATCTGTTTCGGTAAATAATGAATAATGAGATAATCAGAATCACAATGATGTAATTATTTTTGTATACCTGCAACTTTGCCTATACCAAGACCCAAACCAACTGTAGAATATGTGAAAGACATTATAGCAGCCACTATAGAAAGCCACCATACTTGATCAAAGTCTGGTATCTGAGAAAATAAGATCTCTATGATTCCAAATGTTATCATAAACCCATTGCTTGACATATGACATGGATCTTTTCCTCCACTGCTATGGAAACAGTTTGATCTCTTTATTGCCCTAAAATCAACAGAAAAATATTTCAAATATCAACGGTTATTGTGTACGTGATTTAACGTTCATTACAAGTAGAAAGCAATATGAAACTCACATCATGCTGACTGATGCTGCAATCGTATAACCAATAGCAACACCAAACAAATTCAAGTATTGAATCAATCCACATAACATCACCTTCCGTCCTCCTGCAGCCGACACAGAGATATTTTCACCATCATGCTCATGATTATAATGACAATTTAGCCAGCTGAAAATGATGGGGAGTATATTCTTACCCAAGTAAGATTTGACAGCATCCATGTAGGTGTAATTTCTCTGTCCCGTGACAGGGTCGCCAGACCTGTAGCACTGTGCTAGTAGATTCGAAGTGTAGAGATTTACAAATGCAAATAGGACCATAACAGCTGGTCCTGCAACCCAACCGAGCTGCGCTATGGCCCAAGCCAATGATAGGACTCCTGACCCTATAACAGCAGTGATTATATGGGAAGATGAAGTCCAGAAATTTCCTGCACCATCAAATTTTTAACCCTTACTAAACGAAATTAACTAAGTGCCCAAAGAGTAAGAAAACCATCCAAATTCACAAACAATAGTTTGATATTCAAGACAATGTTTACCTGTTCTTTTCAAGCGACCATCATCATCAAAGCACTTTGAGTAATTGGATTGAGGGTTGATAGCTTCACTCTCACTAACTTTAGGCTGGACTTCCACCTCTAAGTAGTGCCTGATATCATGCCTTTCATCTGCCTGAAACATTGATGGACACACATATGAAGTATAAGGAAGGCAAGATATTAGTATTTCTAAAGAAGAATTAAAGTGTACATCTCATTTTGATCACAACATACCACTCCATGGTGGATTCTGCTAGGCATAGTTCGACTCCTAGGCAACATGGTTCTAAAAAACAGATACGGAGAAAGAAAGAAAGGGATTAGAAGGATTGTTGCAAACAGAGAAAGGTGTTTCAAAAAATGATATGGTAGGAAAATAAGGCAGAGAGAGCTAGATGGAGGGTGATTGATGGTGCAAAATACGGAGAGAGTTAGGCTTTATATACTGGGATCAAAAGTGGTGCCACACGCGTCGTGAAGAATCATGTAACACGCTCGCCTTCTTAGTGCATGTTCAAAAATGTCCTATCAAATTTGAATCAAAATGGAAACAGTACTATAAATACACTATTAGTGATTCCTAGTTTCACATAGCTTCTGCCCTTATAACTTTTGTGATAATCACAGCGTGCACACTTGCTGAATCTTGAGTCCTGGCCTTCTGGGTCCTTACCAAATACCACCTCTGCTGTCTCCAAGCATACTGTGAGTTATGTATGACATCATGAGAAGGCAGAACAAGACCTTAAACTTTAAGAAAATATCTCTAAGCATCAATAAAAAGCTAAGCATATTCACTCCAATTCAAGCATTGGCAAGGTGGCAAAGCAGTTTAATAGAGTTCTTTACATCTGCTAGATTATGCTCTAGTGATTGCTTGCAGGTGGTTCGATATCCTGATGCATCATGCACCACAAAGAAGAAAAAAACTTGGAACTTGTTGTTAGAAGGTAATATAAAATCATTCTTGAAGCTTCATCTAACATTTTAAGTTTTTTAATTCAATGACATAATATCTAAATCTACATGACCAACACCCTTGATGATGTTTCAAAAATCCAACTAGTCTAGGAATAGAAATAGAGCTCCCAGGTTGAACAATCGGTTAATCAATTGATCTTGACAATCTTCTTCATTTTCCTTAGCCAAGATAGTTGATAGTTTATACTTGGTTCTTGATAGGCCAAAACTGCTCGTGGCTAATACCTGCAAAAGGTCTTTTTTGGTGGAGGTGTGGACTCTTCGATGCTTAAATAAGTATTTTTTTAGAAAAAAAAAATACATGAATATTCTAGAGAGAAATGATCTGAAAATATATATACAATAAAGAATGAAGATCGTGAACCTTTGTTCTGAAGGTCTCATTGTGTATTTATAGCCCATGAGTCTTTTTATAAGAAGAAGAATCTGCAGTGAAATTACCTTAATAGCATTTAATGAGGAATAAACATCACTTACATCTATATTAATGTTAGATGGGAATATGGTGAGTCCTTAAAGGACTTTTACATATCTAAATAAGTGTATAAAGATTAGAGTTTAAGACGTTAAATATAACTAAGTTTATAGAGATTGAGTTCTTCCTCAAAATTAGATTCAAGAGAGGTCGGTCATTCGTCTCTTATTGAATTGCTCATTCAATGAGCATTCTCAATATTATGCCTTGAAGAGGACTCAAACCTCCACACTCTTTAGCACGAGATTTTGAGTCTCGCGTGTCTATCATTTCACTACCAAGGCATTTTGCAAGTGAATCGTATTCCATGAATATGATATCTATCTAGTGTGATGTATGGAATATATGACAAAGGTGGAGTGTTGGAGTATTTCAATTGATCGGTCATGTCATATAGGCCCGAGTCAGACCTCCAATTGCTTCTATTTGAATTATTCGGAAGATGTCTTATCTATATTATATATAAAAAACAGACAATCAAACTTATTTCTCGATTCAATAGAAGCCAAAAGAGGTGAATAAAATAGGGAATAGGGTCCCAAATAAGAAGAGATATATATATAAAAACAGAATTATCATCATAATTATTGTGAAGAAATATTCACAATAATTAACCTAAGACAATTTATTTGTGAAAATGTATGTATGACAAAAAGGAATCACACCTAAAATCAGGTCAAATTCTAATTGTTCATGCCGACTCTGTAATACCAAGATTGGTTAAGCCCTATTTGGCCACTCCAGGAGCAACTATTCATGGCCATTATGGGGAAATCCTTTATGAAAAAGATACATTAGTTACATTTATATATGAAAAATCGAGATCTGGTGATATAACGCAGGGTCTTTCAAAAGTGGAACAGGTGTTAGAAGTGCGCTCAATTGATTCAATATCAATAAACCTAGAAAAGAGAGTGGAGAATTGGAACGAGTGTATAACAAGAATTGTTAGAATTCCTTGGGGATTCTTGATTGGTGATGAGCTAACTATAGTGCAAAGTCGTATTTCCTTGGTTAATAAGATCCAAAAGGTTTATCGATCCCCGGGGTACAGATCCATAATAGGCATAGAGAAATTATTGTACACCAAATAACATCAAAGGTCCTGGTTTTAGAAGATGGAATATCTAATGTTTTTTCACCCGGATAACTAATTGGATTGTTGCGGGCGGAACGAGCGATGCACGCTTTGGAAGAAGTGATATGTTACCGAACCGTATTCTTGGGAATATAAATGTATAAAGATTAGAGTTTAAGACGTTAAATGTCACAAAGCCTATAAAGACTAAGTTCTTCCTCAAAATTAGATTCAAGAGAGGTCGGTCATTCGTCATCTTAGACTTGGCGGACTGTCAAGTCCAAGCGTCTTGGGTCTCGCATATATGCCAGACCCATGTTACCTTAGTGTTAGACTTGGCATACTGTCAAGCCCAATCACGTATGAATCTAGCTATCATTGACAAGCCCCCACTTGAGACATGTTTATTTTTGTAGGCATACCCAAGAAAGGAGGGTCATAAGAGTTTTTAAAGCTTATTAAAAATATGTTTATCAACTCCCATCACCCTATTCAAATTTTAAGTATATAGAATTTCACTTAAAATAATATCTTAAAGAATAGTATAAAATCATTTCAATCCTCATCCGTGGAACTATTTTACTTCTTTATATATACACACACACACAGTTAATATTCTTGCGTTACTAGATAGAGGAAAAAAATTGAAATGCGCGTCTAAATAGATGAACAAAACACTGAAACAAGATTAAAACAACTAGATGAAGATTATAATTTTACAGTCAAGCTGATGTGGCCTGGATGCTGATAAGTATACAATTGCTATAATTACCAATTGAAAAAATAAAAAAGTTGGGTTAAAGTGCATATTGGTCTCTCTATCTCACAATTGCTCCTGACATCAGCAGAATGCAAGCGGACACCAGTACTTCAATAGCTTCTACTGTCAGGATGATCACCAACATGTTCATTAGCTTCTTAAGGATTTATGATTTAACGTTTGAGTTCTGGATCTAATTCTTGGATTATTTCTAAGGCGATACATCGCCATCTGTTACCTTCTTCTTCTTTTGACGTTCTCATAAGATTGTAAATAATAAGTGTAAGAAATAGACTAAACATTTTTTCTAAGTATAATTGTCTGAAATTCATATACCGAGGAGGGAATCTAATTTATTCACGACAGCAACATAAAGATATATTGCTTTTAAAACGCTGGATTTGATGATAAGAAAAGGACTGATTGCAAGGTTTTGGATTTGAATCGTAATTTTTTAAAAAATATAACAAATCTATTCCATTGTATCATTGATATCTTAAGTTTTATTTTTCATATAATTGTGATGATGAGAGTTTTTCTCATGGTTGTTTGGAAACATGTTTGAAATCATGGTTTTTTACTTAAATTTTATTATTATTATTTTGATGTGTCGATGTTAAAAATAAAAAAATATTATTTTGATATATTTACTAATAAAAAAATTATTTTAAAAAATAATCGTTAATATATATATATATATATATATATATTATAATAATATTCCTTGTCAAGTACTTTATCTTTCTAATTATACACTTTTTTAAAATAAATAAACAGATAAAGATAAGATGCAAAGCATTTAAATAAAAAATCAATGGCATATATAGTTTAACAGATACCATCTCCAATGATTACAATTAACTACCCAAATAATATCATTAATTATCATTTGGAAGAACCTTCATGTCCGTTGCAGCGGGCAAAATGTGAAGCACGAAACCATCTAAAAAAAGAGTTTATTTTGTTTCTTTCCTCTTAGTGGATGGCAGTTAGGGTTTCACACTTTGATTAAAGTGGCAACACCATTCTCAATTTCCCAATAAAGGGCAAGATCCTCATCTTCTTGTTACTTTATTTCCCTTCAAGGACCGATGGAGGCATTTGAGTAGAGCCATTGATGATGAGTTTAGGTCGTCTGGAAAGTGGAGTCTTCTTTTGTGTCAACGACTAGACATCTCCGTGGAGCCATCTTATAGGTCTATACATTCTTTGATTGGAGCTTGCCCCGACAGTGCTTGCTCACCCTCTTCCCACTATCTACACCTCCCAGTACCCATCTGAGCTCAAGCTTCTGGTGTCTCAAAGATATTTTTATAGATCTACACCCGCCCTATCATTCTCCTTCCCATCAAGCATCTTCGACGAGGCAATAAAGAAATGGACACAATTAACACGCTCGGCAGGGGTAGACTGACGTTGGATCAGGAAAAGAAAAGTTAGGGATTTGCACAAACCATAAGCGAATTGAAAAGAATTAGGGATTTGAGGATTTAAAAAAAAAAAAAAGTAAAAGGACTGTTTTTGCTTTGATGTTTTAAAAGTATTTTTTTAAAAAAAAATTAAAGGGTTTTTTTTTTATTTTAAATTATGTTTTTATATTATTTTGATGTTAAAAATAAATTTTAAAATAATAATAATAATTTTAATATATTTTTTTAAAAAAATATTTTAAAAAGTAATTATGCACTTAAAAAAACTTGAAAAACATATTTTTAGCTTTATAACATGTGCAGCATTTAATGTGTTTCTTCACATATTTTTTAGATTTTTTTAATTAATTTGTTTTTTTTTTATAGAGAGAAAAAATATTTATTATGAAGATTTAGAGTTTTTGATTATGATTTACTTGAATCTATAAAATCACAAGTCAACTTGGATATGCTTTTTATTAGATGGTGCCATGTTAATTTTTTTTTTATTTTTTTAATTCGAATTAATTTAAATCTTAAGTTAATCAGGTCTCATGTTAGTCACAAAGCTGATCCAAAAATTATAAACATGATACCTTCTAATTGACTTAGAGAGATCTAGAGCTTATTAATTTTGCAGCAAAGGATAAAAATTGTTTAAAAAATAGAGAAAATACGAAGTGTTAAAGATTTTTTTAGAAAAAGTATTTCGATTTTTTTTAAAATAAAATAGCCGAAATTTTCAACATTTTCAATTAAATTGTGCCAAGTTTTGAATTTTGTTTATGAACATCTATTTCCTTCAATTGGTTTCAAATATAAAATCCATTTTAAACAAAAACATATCCGAATCTCCAACAA
>Ga0307517_10011668_pt1 | contig 12157 bp, 11 predicted proteins | sample 23_EM_MG_FD_194515 | JGI IMG/M metagenome (GOLD analysis project Ga0307517, IMG submission 194515) | Populus trichocarpa ectomycorrhiza microbial communities from riparian zone in the Pacific Northwest, United States - 23_EM | ecosystem: Host-associated > Plants > Roots > Unclassified | place...
AAACTTTGTTGGATGGTTCCCAAATCTAACATCTTATTAATCTTTCTCTCCACCACATCCTTTTATATACTCGAGTGTCTATAGGACTCGAGGTTGATTGGATTAGATCCCTCCTTTAAAGGTATACTATGGTCATGACTGCGAGGTGGTGGCAAGCTCCTAGGTTCCTCAAACACTTTTCGGTATTCTTTCTGTAGAACTGTTAAAGCATCATTCTTAGTAACACAAGGTCGTAACCTAATGGACATTGGTTGCACCTCGTGATCTTGACCCTCAATAAGGCGTAGGCTGCACAAATTAATTTCATAAACTAATCTAGTGCTGCATAACAAGCCATTGAGTTGCTCAAATCTGACAGTCTTTACTGACATTGGTTCATCCCCTTTGATAAAGACTTCTTGGCCTTGCCACATAATGCCATCCATATCTCTTCATAATTGCAAATAATAGTTTTCAATTTAGCTAGCCACTGAATTCCTAGGATCATATCACAATTTTTGAGGTCCAAGGTAAAAACATCAGTAGTAAAGTTAACTCCATGAATTGACCATTGGAAGTTGTTGCACACTGAAGTGCAGGTCATGGTTCCACCATCAACTACTTGCACAATTAAGGCTTTAATACTAGTGGTTTTACAACGCAACATGTCTGTCACTTGATTGATGATGAAGTTATGTGTGCTTCCAAAGTCCACAAGGATAAAGAATGGTTGTTTCTCTACCCTGTCAATGACTCTAAGAGTATTTAGGCCAATCATTCCTTTTAAGGCATTAAGAGATATGTGTTGGTTGTAAGTGTCATGGTCTAATTTGGTTACTCCATTTTCCTCACTACCCTCCCCGTCTTCTTTAACAACACACAAGGAGTAAAGCTTCTTGTTCTGACACCTATGCTTAGGTATGAATTTTTCATCACACCAAAACACAAAGCCCTTAGCTCTTCTCTCATCCAAGTCACTATTTCTAATAGGTCTAGTGGTACTATTAACATTGTTAGGGTTATAAGGTGAAGGGGTTGGTAGGATACCGGCGTGGAGTACTTTATAACTGCTATTAGGAGGTCCTGGTAGGCTTTTATTGTAGCTGAGAGGGGTGGAGGTCTTGTTTTGGTAGGCATATGTGGTTGGATGATAGGTCTGTTTGTTAGGATTGAAAGTATAACGTTGGTGAGTAAGGGTGTTATCATGTAACCTAGCTAAGGTGTAGGCTTGTTTTAAGGATTTTGGTTCAAACATCTAAATCTGATTCCAGAGGTTATCGAAGTCCTTGATGTAGGTTTCTACATTGTTTTTCTACTTTAGTTTAATAAGTTCTTCTAAAGGGTTCCTCTCCCCGCTAAACCTGCAACACAAGGCCTTTACATACTCTGGCTATAACACAACCTGCCCTCCCAAGCTTCTCATAAAATTCTAATGCTAACACAGAGCCATTCCATCTAGATAATAGAAGGCTAGTTTGAGCTTGTCATGTTCAGCAATCTCCTCAACATTAAATTACTAGTTACATTTATAAATCCATTTAAGGACATTTTCTCCCTCAAAGATAAAGAACTCTTATTTTGGTCGACGTAGTTGATAATAAGGCGGCGTACCTTCACTGACCCAATTGAACTTGGCAGAGAAGTTCCTTGTAGCGGGGTACTGAGGTGTCATGGGTAAACTGGACTCACTAGTGGAGAGCTAAGTGTTTTGCAATGTTGAGTCTACACGAAAAACAAGGGCATCAATAGCTTATTTAAGCTCTCTGAAGCGTACATTGGTATCAGCCTGGTATCATTAAGTTTTTTGGTCACATGCTTGGTCTGCTCCGGATTGGTGGCTTCATCCACCTTCCTGATATCTTGAAATCTCGGCTCAGGTGGCATTTTTTAGTCTAAAGATGCTGCTTTGATACCATTTCGTGCAATGAACTTGGAGCAATGGGTTGCCTATTTTTAAGATGGCAGATGATGAATGAAATGAAGAGGAAGACGATAAAAATGGAAGGGTAGAAGCAGGGTGATGCAGAGGGACTGAGAAGGAGATAAATGGAAGGAAACAAAGATAAGGGTGAGGAATGGGAATCTTCAAAAATAATGGATATGCTTATCATTAATTCTGCAGTTGGAACAGAATGCAATATATAGCAGTCTTTCTATTCTTTAATATTCTAGCATTTTTCTCCTAACACACGTGGCTCTATCAGCTACTAAACAAGTAAAATAAAACGCACAGCATTGGCTTGTAATTGCAATGCATATTGTCTTATTGATACTCCTAACTTGAATTTCCCCCCGAGAAACCCACGTATCAGTCCCTTCCTTGCAACACTCTCCTCCCTGGAAAACCCTAAAAAGAATCCACAAAGAAAATGCAAAAATGCAAATCACAGAGGAGCAAAGACAGAGATCTGAAGCCAACAGATTAGCAGCCTTAGAAAAGAGAAAAGCATACATCATCAATCAGCAGCAGCAGCAGCAGCCGCCGCCGCCGCAAAACCCATGGAGACTTTTCAAGTGCCGAAAGCTCTCTCCCAAACCGTCCTCCAGTAAAACCACCACAAACCCGCCTCTTTTTAACCGGGTCAACCCGGATTTAGATACCCATTTGCCCCAAACTTTCCGGGTCCGCCTCGAAATTTGCTCGCCTGACTCCTTCTCTATCACCCCAGAGGCTATGAAGGGATTCCCCTATCCTGGGGAAGAAAAATGTTTAAATACTTTAAAATCTCGCTTATCCAATGTAAATGGGTTTTCATTCTTTATTTTTCTTTAAATCATAAAAAAATAAAGATTAAATTTTAATTGAGTTTAATTATTTTTCTAGACATTGTAATAAAGATACGATCTGAATTTAGTTTAATTGTTGTTTTAGACATTATAGTAAAGGTATGATCTTGAATATAAAATTATGTTTTTTTTTTATTATTATTATTATCTCCAGCTTAATATTTACTGTAATCTGGTTATGTGTGTAGGCAATGGAACCTCGTTATACACAAATTAATGGAGGTGGAAGGGCCTGTGTGTATAATATCAGAGACTATGATGTAGTTTTGACGTGTTTAAAGAATTGCAAGGGAATCGAAATCGAAAAGATCCCTTTCACCACACTTAATATTATCCAAAGACTTTCAAACTCTTTCGATGCTGGTCGATGGGAACCCTGCAGGCCTGAACATTTCACTGATGAAAAGGTGGATGAATTCATTCGGATGCTGCCGAGAAAGCTCTTGGATGTACTCTTACCTTTCCAACATGATGGCTTAAGATTTGGTTTGAGAAGGGGTGGTCGGTGTCTTATTGCAGATGAAATGGGCCTTGGTAAAACACTTCAGGTAATCATTTTCTATGAAATTACCTCAGCAGTTCCTAACTTAAGATATATTTCTGTGTGGTTTTGGTTATTTAAGACTTTAATATTGGAATTATGTATAATCCCAGTGTAAATGCTCATTAGTGTCAAATTTTGGCATCTTTTTGATTGAAACTGACCCTGTCTAGGCTCTTTAGGAAATTTTAATGCATAATGTATGCCAGATCCTTCTTTTTAGTTTGATGAATGATGTGTGTGAAATCAAGAAGGCCTATTAATCAATATCTGTATATCGAAGATAGTTTGTGCCTCAAATACATTCGAGAAATGATCTTATAAGATGGTATCACCATAAGTATATATCTGCTTAATATATTCTATTTGGTTTCAGGCAATTGCTATTGCTGGCTGTTTCATAAATGAAGGCCCCATCCTTGTTGTTTGCCCAGCTATTTTGCGGTTTTCTTGGGCAGAAGAGTTAGAGCGATGGATGCCCTTTTGTTTACCCTCTGAGATCCACCTTGGTAAGGGTTTCTCACTTTGTGCTATGTCTTCCTTTCAATCTTTCATTGTTGCCAAGAGTTGGCCAAAAAATAAGATGTGAAATCTTCTTTAGTTTTTAAACTATACATGTGTGTACGTGTGTGTGTCTATGTAGACTTGGTGAATTCTTATAGGATACATTTATTGTCAAAAAAAGTTTCTCATCTTTGCCCTGTTTTTTCTGTTGGTTGTTGATCAGCTGTATCTGTTGCTATACTGCTAGAGTACAAGCTGTCTTGAATGAATCTATTCCTGTTTGCTTATTGGTCTTTTAAACACGAGCTAGAACTTGAATTGTATTCATCTATCTGTATATATGTAGGCTATAGCTACATAATGAGGTTTTCTGTTTCTCTTTCAATTGGAAATAATGAAGAAAGGTGTTCATACAAATACAAGTGCAAATTAGACTGCATGCACTCTCAAATATTTATAGATTGCAAATAAATATTTTCTTTGATGGAGGTCTTTTTTTGAGTTATTGCTTATGTTTATAGTTCTGTAGGTTAGAGTTAATATATCATCAAGGCTTCAGCTTCTCACAAACCTTTAAACTTTGAATTTTATTTTTACTGTAGATTGGAGCTTTTAAAAAAATCATCCAGGCAACATCTTGTTCTCTGGTTTCTTTGAGATTTTTGAAGTCTGAATTTCACATCTTTTTGTTGTATCATGAATTCATTGTTGTCCATGTGACTTAATTTTTTAATCCAGTTTTTGGTCATCGCACTAATCCTATGCATCTAACAAGATGCCCAAAAGTTGTGGTTATCTCTTACACAATGCTTCATCACTTGCGGAAGACCATGCTTGAGCAAGAATGGGCTCTCTTGATAGTGGATGAATCTCACCATGTTCGTTGTTCAAAAAATAAGTCAGAGCCAAATGAGGTACAGATTCTTATTTATTTATGGTCAGAGTGAATTTTTGTTTGTGGTCGTCGTTTCTCTATGTCCCATAAATGTGTGCACTTCCCAAGAACTAGTTTGGAATACATACTTTTAGAATTAATGTTGCTGAGTGGGCACTGTACTTGGCACAGACAAATTGGCATTTAGACATCTATGTTATCCTTTCTGTTAACAGATAAAAGCAGTTCTAGATGTGGCAGAAAAGGTCAAGCGCATAGTTCTTCTGTCTGGGACACCTTCTCTGTCCAGGTTGTAACATGCACATTGGAAGCAAAATGGAATCGTTGTATTCCTATCCAATACTCCTTTTGGATTAAATTGATTTTAATAATATGTTTTAATTGAATAATGTTACTTAATTCAATTTTTTAATTATGCCTCTGTCTTCCTTGGTGCTTTCTCATATGCTATTGTGTATATTCCTAGGTGATCATAGGCCATTTGACATTTTTCATCAGATAAACATGTTATGGTAATTTCACATCTCTATATTTTACACTTTTAGTTTGCTTTCCTCAAGCTTTAACTAGGGCAGATAATGTTTCTTGACAATGCTTGCTCTTATACAGGCCTGGTTTGCTGGGGCAGAACAAGTATGATTTTGCGAAAACTTACTGTGCTCTCAGACTTGTCCGCACTTATGAAGGAAAAGGTTTTCAGGTAATTCTTGGAGTGCTATTTAAAAGCACTACAACAGAGAAACTAACGCCATTATCATGTGCATAAGATTCTAATAATACTGCCAATTTTCCATATAATTGATGATGGATGACAGGAATGGAAACTTACAAGAGAAAGAAAGGGGGGTAAGGTGCATAAGATGATTGCCATATGCATAAGATGCTAATAATACTGCCATGTGCATAAGGGGTAAGGTGCTATCAAAAAGCACTACAATAGAGAAACTAACGTTATTGCCATGTGCATAAGATGCTAATAATACTGCCAATTTGTCATATGATTGATGATGGATGACAGGAATGGAAACTTAGAAGAGAAAGAAAGGGGTAAGGTAAAGGCTAGAATAATAGTCATCTTTGGCAGAAAGATTCCCAACACTCAGAAATCAATTCTCAATCGTTAAACCATAACAATTAGGAGGAATCAACCTCTAACTGTCAATTATTAATCATCAATGGCAATCTGAGTTTAGGAAGCTTAAGACAACAATTTTGCAGACACAAAAACCAAAAACCAAAAACCAAATTGGGATAGGAATTCCTAAATTGAAAAGAAATTCAACTACAACTAAGATACGAAATTAAATGAGCTCCTAACTTGAGCTACCTTAATAGGAAGTAAACTCAAGTTCCTTGATTATAAGATACTTAGGAACTAATAAAATTTCTACAAAAATGAAGTCTTTTTTTTCATTCTCCATCTGTTTGGTTTGATTAAAAAGACTCATTGCACCAGGTCACTAGTGACACAACTATCAAAACCGAAATTTGGAAATTTGATTGGATTTCCTTGCAGGATTTCTCGAAGGGCATTCGTTTGGAGGAACTGAATGTGTTGCTTAGGCAAACTGTTATGGTATGCTTTTGCTTTCATGTGCCTAATGCTTCAGAGACTATTACAATAAGTCATTATACGAGTTGTTTCTAAATCAGTTTGACAGTCCAAGCATCAAACTAAGTGCAGGGCCATGAATCCTCACATTATATTTGGAAAGATCATCAGTGGTCTGTGTGGAAAATTTCCTAATTTTTCCTGTCCTTTTTTAGCACTATCCTAATCTTTATTCTAAGTGCTATTAGTTACTCCATGAACATTGATATATTCTGGGTTGTGGTATTTGTTGTATGATGTAGAATGGACATAGATCAATGTTGTTATAGTTGGATGAGGCTTGTTTGGTACATTAGTTTTGATCGCAGTATGTTTTCTAGCATGTATTTGGTTGAAACTAAATATTGAATCTGCTTTAGGCAAGTGATAGACATATCTGTGATTCTTTTAATCATAATTTTTAAAGGTATTAAGCAAAATGTTTTAGTTGTCAAAAAGTAAAAACAATTTTCCATTATAACTAAAGGCAACATTACAGTTGACTGAAGGTACTGATCTTGATACCTCAAAACAGAAAATATAGGTAAATAAAACAAGGACACAAAAATACATGAAGCTGCCCTCACTTTTCCTTGCGTGTTTTTCTTTCAAGTCTTGATCAACGTGAGGACATATTGCACATTTCCACCTATCTTTGGGATATCAAGAAAAACAAACTCACAGAAAAGGCTTACGTCTCACTAGTTATTTCCTACTTTTCATCACTTCACATTATTTTTCCATTGAAAATTTGGACTATCTAGATTATGCACAATTATGTTCCAAGACATGCATATCCTGTGCATAACTACATGAACTGGATAACAATTCCATGGGGGGACCACTTACTAGTATTTATGTATTATCTCTGTCCCTTTGCAAGGAGGGTTCTAACCACATAAAAGTGGTTCCAGTTTTTGGAAGGGAGGGACTAATGAAGGGAAGTGTACTCTCCATTTTATGACTGATTAGAGGAAAAGGAAAGAAAAAAGATAATTCAGGATGCTGGTGTTGTAATTTAACATCACTGAATGAAACATGTGACAAGTAATGGTTTAACCATGGAATAACGGAAACTAATCAGGGTGAGGGACCTGAGAATGAGATTGGGGATATACCAATCACCTTTACTAATACGATCTTTCAATTACTTGTTTGTCCTATTTTTTTCCCTATGTGTGAGCATAAGCTATTAAGTGGTCCTATTGGCAAGAGAGTTCTCAATTTGAGCATCAATGGATCTCATCTTTGTGGATTATTTTGGCAATTTGTTTGGTTCTCCATGTGTAGTCAAATTTTTATTTAATAATTTACAGTTAATTCCTTATTGTTTCTTTTGAGAAACCACTTGACTTCTAGACATGTTGCTATTGTAGATACGACGTTTGAAGGAGCATGTACTGAAACAATTACCACCAAAACGTCGGCAAATAATAAGATTGCTGTTGAAAAGATCAGATATAATTTCAGCAAAGGCTGCATGTGGGGGGTTGGTGAATCATGATGCCTCTGAAAGAAATGCTGCTGAAGTGATAAATTCAGAGAACATAGATGGATCTGATGGTAATTTATCATATTTTGTATCTATTAATCAAATCCTACATGTCTTACTTCCAGGATTGGCTTTGTATACTCACCACTCAACAGTATTGTGTTTTGTTTTCTAGATTGATATATTGTTTTGTTTTGTTTTTATTTATTTTTCAAATTAAAGCGATTCATCAGGAGGTTCTATTTGTTGATCACCCGCATGAGTAGAATAACAAAATCTATTTATCTACATCCAAATTACTCCATCAAGGCTTTGGTTTGTGACTTCCTTTTAACATAGATGCTTCATGGTTACTAATTTGGCAATGACCTATTTTTACTATCTCATGGTTTCTAATTTATTGGTTGTGAAATACATGATATTAGTTGCAGAGCGATATTAGTTGCAGAGCAAGTTAAGGGATGGATTAAATTGGGGTAGATATTCAATGTTTGATTTTCAGTTGACTAATGTAGAATAGCTATTCCTCTTTGTAAAATGGAACAAAGATTTAGTTTACCGGTTCATTTTTTGTTTTCTCAAAAAAAAAAAAAAATATTTGGTGCAAGTGTGTTCTGTTCTGTTCAGACTTGGGTATACTGGGATTAGGGTCACTAGTAAATGAGAAGTCTAAATAAAGCAAGTGAACTGGTGCAAAGTGCTGATTTGACACATATGTTGGGAGTTCTTAATGCTGCTCTCAAAGGGTTGGTGTTTGAAGTGTTTGGTTGAAGATTTCTTACTCAAATTTATATTTTTTCAAATGCAAATTTATATATATTTTTTTATCATGTTCCATTTTCTTTTTCTTTCAGAAAGCGGGGGTTGTTGCAGATCCAAGAAACTCTCCTACCAAGAGCTTGGCATTGCAAAATTGTCTGGGTTTTGTGAATGGCTTTCCATTCATCCTCTCATTTCAGAGTCAGATGGTGTAGCAAAATTGGATGTAAACCATAGTTCTCAGAAAATGATAATTTTTGCTCATCACCTAAAAGTTCTTGATGGAGTTCAGGTTAGATGCTTTTACCAGTTCTCCTTTCTTTTTGCTAGATTGAAAACATCTTCATAAAAAATGGTTTGTGACTGAATGTGGTTTAAGATGTCAATCACTTGAGGGAATTCATACTGGTACCTGGAAACTAAGTCCTGGTTACTTCACTTCATTTATTTTATCTCCTAGGAGTGTCTACTTTGCAGAAGGCACAAGAAATTTCCCATTTAATGAAAATAAAAATAAAAATGCACCTCCCCTTGAACTTCACTCATACTTTATTTCCACCTTCTCTTAAACATTTTGTAGTGGTTAGCTCAATCACACCATTCCAATTGTTCACGTGTAGAATAGTCAAGGATAAAATCTTGGTTTGTTAAATTCCTAAACTCTGAAAAGTTTATAAGGGACATGTTATGTACCGAAAAAGTTGCATTTTGTTACTTTTAATAACACTTTCTTATTCAAATCCAGAGGCTAAAATTGCAAGCGTACACACTTTGGATGATCTTGCAATATGAATTCATAATGGAAAAAATAAAATAATAAATAAACATGAAAGCAAGTGATACTACTTAACCCACTAAGATTATATCAACCCTGTTTGGCTTGAGAAGACGAACGATTTAATCCACCCATACCTAGTATTTTCTAAAACTAAAAGTGTGTAACAAGTTATGATTTGGTTTCAATTCTATGACAAATAAGAATATGTTAGAAGACAGATGAGACTTAAGTTTGACACGCATTTATAATTTATTGAATGCTTATAAGATTTTGATCTATAACACTTTGCTCAATGTTCATAATTTCTGATTGTTTATGATATGGTGTCAATTTACTTTCCCCTGTCCTTTCTGAATGTTTTGTCCATCTTGGCCTTTGATTGGCCTTAAAGTTGACCACTGTACTCTGTTGATGTTTTGCTGTGATTCATGTAAGTTTCACAGTAACAATTTTTATGTTGAATTATTCAGGAATTTGTACATGAGAAAGGGGTTGGTTTTGTCCGCATTGATGGAAACACTCTTGCCAGTGATAGGCAAAACGCTGTATTGTCATTTCAATCATCAAATAAGGCATGTACATGTTCTGTTGCTTTAGCTTTGTGTATTTGCTTGTCACAATATGGCATTCTACTAATTCTTTTGCTAGAGATCTTGGTTTTCAATTCTTGCTGGGTTCCATCACTTTGATTAAATTGCATTTCTTCTAAAGTAAGTCTTAAATTTATACTCATGACTTGTTGGGATTTCAGGGTGATCCAGGACAGCCTAGGGCTGTTCTGAATCTGACTTTTATTGACTGTTTTAGGGCTGTTAGAATTGTATTAATGTTGATTTGTGATGGAATATGAGGAAGGATGTAGATAGGTTCTAGGAGTCACACCTAGGGCTCTTAAGAGTCACACCTTAGAGGAGATTGAGTATTACAATCAAAGAAAAATTGCTGGAAATTATTTGATATTACTCCATTGAAAAATATTGAAAGACTACATACTTATTTATGGAGTTTTGGTTCCAATAAGGACATGGATTCCTAAACCCACAACATAACCATTCCTCTTTAGAATAGGAAAACATAATAATCTAGAATAGAAAACCTAATAACTTTAGGACTAATAAAATAAAATACTAAACAGAAATAGTACACTATAATTTCCAGATTTTTCGGCTGATATGAAAATTACTAAAACACCCCTGTATTCTATAGTTGAAATAGAATACATAAATCCTATTCTTTTGTTGCCCACATCACAGGGGAGTTTTTTTCCTGATCAACTATATATATATATATATATATATATATATGGTTTGTGTAACAATTGTTGTTATGATGCAATCTTGGTCTAGTTACCTAATTGTTCAATTCCCCTTGTCTGTCTGCTATATATTAATATAAATCTTTTTTGAGCTCTATAAAGTTCTTATTAAAGGTAGATGGTGCCAGACTTTTCTACACTACTTTTCCATTTTCTTTTTCACATGAATTTCTATACTTTTCTTCTAAGTTTTGAACATGTTAAGGACAAAAAGCCGTGCTGTTGTTCTGTGATATACCTTTTCCTGCAGAGGTCATCATGTACAAATGCATATATTTGGCATTGTGAATTTTTGAACTCTGAAGATGCAGCCAACCTGATATGTGTCTTTGTTTTCCAGGTTAAGATTGCAATAATCGGTATAACTGCTGGGGGTGTCGGACTTGATTTCTCCTCGGCACAAAATGTTGTCTTCTTGGAGCTGCCTCAGTCTCCATCATTGATGCTTCAGGTATGACAGATTACTGTCCATTAGTTTTGCACTTCTGTTGTAAATTAAAATAGAAGGTTAGTGACAAGGTTCTATAATGGTAAATCTTCTTACTTGCAAGAAAGACGCTACAATATATTATGTTGGCCATGTAAATTGTATGGCTAAGAAGGATAATGAAGTTTGGAACCTGGTTTGTGGCTTTACAATGTTTCTTGAAATTGTTCAATATCTATTTGCCTCTTTTCACTCCATTTCTTTTCTCTTTATTTTCACTATTCTCTTGACCTGAGAGCTGACTGAACATGTTTGAGAAATCACTTGATACTTTTGCCATTCAATGGAATAACCATGGTAGCTTTGGAATTTATGAAGCATGCATGCATATTGATTTACTATTACCATTCATTAAGGTATACAAGGCCACACGTATTCAAAACTGTTTATTTAGCTATTCAGACTCTAAATTGATATGGAAAAATGGAGAGACAAGAAATGACAGTATTGGAATATTTATAACAAAGAGTTCGAAATTTGCAACATTTTGAAATGGTAATGCTCTCAATGTGCAGCATGATTTGACAAATTCATGAGTTGATACTAAACTATTTGTTTACCTTGGCATTGTGCTGTTTTGCTTTTCTGATGGCACAGTTTTGTCTTATTAATGTGTTCACTGTTTTCTTTAATAATAAAGGGCATTAAATTTGTGTTTGATGAATTTTGAAAAAATATTTTAAATACAGTGTTATGCAGTTTCTTACTATCAGGAGCTAACTGAGACTGATAGAAGTGTGATTTATAACTTTAAATTTATATTTTGAATTAAAGCGTAACGGAGTGAGAAAATGAACTATGCCCAATCCACTTCCTCGAACAAAAAAAGAAAAAGAAAAGCTTGAAAACCAAACATACGAGTATAATCAAAAGCTTTCTGTTACTCATTATTGTCAAATCTAATAAGAATCTCTGTATGAGCAAAACCTCTATGCTCTCAATTCAATTAAACCTGAAAAGGGCATATTCATTTTGTACACTTATTTAGGTTCTAATTTAGCCATAAGGTGCCTTTTCAAAGACTTTTTT
>Ga0307517_10011669_pt1 | contig 12157 bp, 9 predicted proteins | sample 23_EM_MG_FD_194515 | JGI IMG/M metagenome (GOLD analysis project Ga0307517, IMG submission 194515) | Populus trichocarpa ectomycorrhiza microbial communities from riparian zone in the Pacific Northwest, United States - 23_EM | ecosystem: Host-associated > Plants > Roots > Unclassified | place...
AAGGAACAGAAAGACAATCCGCAGTAAGTAGAACTTTAGGAATGTTCACATGCATTATCCTGTTTTGGTAACCAATTGTTGCCGGAAAACATGAATTTTCCATTTTCTGGGTTCATCTAATTGCCAGGACTAAAAATCCATGGATTCCAGTTCATGAAGGCTATTTGTGAAGATGGGCATAGGCCTGCAACATGGTCTTTCTTCCAAAAAGTTAGATTATCTTAAGGATACACCATCCAGTCACCTGTCTTTCCTTTCTTTTTGTGCTTGTACAAGATTAGGACATTGTATTAACGAGGTCTCCATCTTTTCTTTAAAGAAAAGTCTTCTTCCTAAATGCAATGGTCCACACACACCACATGCTCCCCATCATAGCTGCAAAACATCTCATTATAGCTTCTAATGGGTCCTCACTCTCTTACTTGCATAAAAGAAAAAAGAGAGAGTTTACCTACCAAATCTCAAGAACAAATTGCAGTGTAATGTGCCACATACAATGGCAGCAGAGAAGTGAAGTCAATGCTGGTCATGGATTGCTTATAATGACGGGCAAAAAAACAATGCTTTCTGTAGCTTTTTTTCACTAATCACAACTACACAAACAAGAAAATGTAAAACCCTAACGTGGGGAAGATGGGACTGGCTGGCATTGAGAGATCACGGACAAGAATACCATCATCCATGATGCCGAGTGTTTGGACCACTCTTTGAAAAGCTATAGGGCGTGGGGCGTGTCTACTCGAGATAAGAGGGGAAAGAAAAGAAACTCGTTTGGGATATAAACAGGCCTGCAAACAAACAGCAACATGCCAAAATCCGATGCCTTGCATGATGTTTGGCATTGCCATGTTGCTGTCCAGTTTCAGGAATGGACCCAACGTACTGAATTTTAACAAGGCATCATCATTTCTACCAGTTCTCGCCCCACTGCCGCTGATTTATATGGATTTTCCTTCACCATTCCCAACTAAAAGAAATACTAAAAGTCTCTTCAGGATTATAATGTGAAGATTCTATCGCCAAATGTGTTTGGTTAAGACAAGATTTCAATTTCAGTGATAAAGAGAAAAAAACCTAAGAGTATATATTTACAAAAAAAAAAAAAGGCGTGGAAGTAATCCGCAAGAAAGGCAACTTTGAAGCCCCTTTTCTCCATAAACAATGAGAGGTGGTTGGGTAGAAAAAGAGAAAGGTGTAGATGCGATCCACAAGAAAGGCAACTTTGAAACCCCTTTTCTCCATAAACAATGAGAGGTGGTTGGGTGAATCGGAGTTGGAAAATGTGATAGTGCGAAGAGTGGTTTGTGTTGGCCTTTGAACTCTTGCAATGAAAGCAAAGGTTCGCTTTTTCCCTTTCTTCCTTTGCTGCCTTCCTTCACTCGGCTCCTTCCTTGTGTTACATAGTGGAGAAAAGCTCATCAACTTTCTCTCTTTTATTTTATTCAGGTCTGCTTGCCTTTACTGCTCAAGGATGAAATGCCACATGCCACGTTTGACTCCCATTAAAAATTATTTTTAAAATTATTTTTTACTTGTAAATACATTAAAATAATATTTATTTTTAATATTAACCTATTAAAATAATCTAAAAACATAAAAAAAACTTAAATTTTTTTAAAAATACAACAGCAATCCCAAACCCAAAAGACTCCCTAAGTTTGGCTCTTGAATTGCATAAGATTCTATTCTGCCCTAGTCTTGTTCACGGGAACCATTAGGCCAGGTATTGACTTTTAGTTGACATGAAAACTGAAAGTCTTCGCAAGCAATTTTGATGCCAAATCATTTTTTAATTGACAGGGAACATGTTTTTAACAAAATGATACTTAAAGAATAGATGACAAACTCTATAATACCAAACAGAACATGATATAGCCTGTCTAATATGCTTCTCCTTTGCAGGTAAACTCAGCATTGACCGGATGTAGAGCCTGCATAAAGCTACGAATTTGAAAATTGATAGTGTAGAATGGTTATCTCATCGGAATTTGCTGACTTGGACCTGCTCCTTTTACATCTAGGGCCAAAATAAAATTGAGTTGAATATTAGAGAGAAGAGGCCCAGTACAATCGGACCCTACTCCATATCACACTAGCATAGTTATTGCTCTATGCTAAACTTCCACAAGGGGGGGAAGTTTCAGCAGGGCAACACAGGCTATGGTTTTCAGGGATTCTACCATTACTCCACTCACAGGCATGATCTATGTCTCTGTAAAGGGAAAAAGTCTCATGGAATCCGAAGATATTTACTTACTACATTCTGAAGTCTCTCAAACGATTTAGACGAGCAGGAAAGAAGTGCTGGGGCACAGGGCAATATTAAGGCCTAGCACCGGGGTATTGAACAACTTTTTGAATGGTAATACTAAAGATTTTCCAATGTCTTTGCCTTGGCCATATGAATTGCATGAATACAAAATTTAAGTTGTGAAGGAACCAGTAGATCCACGTACTTGACTCTCACATCCAATCTGAGTATCGTATAGACATAAAGCCTAATTTCAGGTTGTGTACGAGTTCAAAGGGGAATTATAACGGTAATTGATTGTGGAGGGGAAAAACATATATAAAAACGAAATTTACATGCATAAAATTGACATAACTTACAAGGAAAAATGGATTGAAAGAATGTAGCTATTTAAACTTGCGACCATTATGAAGAGAGCTCTGAATCGGTGTGTTTATGGTTAGCACCTGGGGCCAAAGAAGAATGATCAATTTCTTTCCGAGATGCTTCCCATAGTTGTTGCTCTATGCTCAGCTTCCTTAGTTCCAATACGCCTCGCTCAACTGCATCAAGGACACCAATTGAAAACATCAAGAACTGCACATGCCATCTATCGAGGCAAAATGTAAAAAGGATTGCACTACCAAGTCTGCCAACATAAGAGGTCTTCATGACCACATGTATTATTTCAATCATTTTGCAATTTCATAAAAGCCATTAACATGAGGATTTCCGAGCCATTCAGCATGGTGGAGAGAGTTTATGACTGACTATTTGAACAATAGGTAATACTGGACCTAGCTGGCCTGATCAATATTGGATCTGAAATACCCACAAGTTACCAACTCAAGCAACCGCATGTATTGCGTAAAGCATTTTTATTTTAGTTTATCTCCATCAACATTCCTACTTCAAATGAGATAGAAGCAAAAAACAAAACAAAACAAAACAAAACATCAACCTAGACAATAAATTGTCCTAAATACATGACAAGAATTTTTAAATAGGATTTTGCAAATTATACCTGGGACCATAAATAGCTAAACAAAGCATTAGGGGAAAGAGAGAGAGGAGGATAATTGGTGCCTGTTTACTAGAATTTTTGCATTATTTTGTTATAAAAGCATATAAATTACCATCCACAGCATCATGTGAAGTCGGTGACTGCCCAGTACGACTAATCCAAAACTGTAGCCTGTCTTCTGCAATATCTTCTTCCACACCATGTACTAAGGCTCTTCTCCAATAATAAGTTAGCCAAGCCTGCACGTAACAAATTGAAGCATTTTTTAATCAAAATATACATAAATTCTGGTACTAATCAACTGTCACAAACCACATATTTGCAAACTCACTCATTTCAATAATGTGAGAACATAATATTAAAGAAGTCCAGAACAGACAAACAAGGTAGCCTTTCATGAAATGAAATCATGAGGATCAAACAAGACTTGAGAGATCAGATTTAGGTTGTCTGATTTAGATGGTTATCAACTTCAAGTGTTCCCCAGACCATAACTTATTATTTAACCCTATGCATGGTAGAGCAAAAAGAAAGTTAAAATGTAGGGAAGCACATCTAGAAAGGGCTGATGCCAAAAGGGTAATGTTGAGTATCCAAATAGATTATGTTGAAAGTTTTGTATGGCTTTATAGAAGAGAAGGACTGGAAAGCATAACACTGTTTTGTCAGTATTATTGTTGTTATTGTTATCCCAACTTAACCAGTCTGTGGTTGTTGTAAAGTAAATCGTATTTAGGTGAAATTCATTCACAGTGTATGGCAATCTAAAGATGTTAGGGACAACATGGGAAATTAAAGAGAGGAAAAGAAGTGAAATTAAATTTCTTTTGTTTGGTTCAATGAAGGTGGGGGGAACTAAGTTTTCATTGTTTGGATGTACATGGAAAAGAAAAGAAAACAAGTGACATTATTTTTTTTTACTAAATCATCCTTACACAAGAAGAGTTGAAGATGTTCAACTAAGTGTTTTTCTAGGAGGATATTTTGGGAAAAATTGTGTCAATTTTTTTTTTTATTTCCCTTGCATTCCACCCAATTTGGGTGAAAGGTTTTTACAAACCAAAAGGAAATTTAGAGATTTGATTTCCCCCCTTCCTTTCTTTTCCTTTATGTTCCTAATTTTAGGATCCAAACAAAGGAAATTGGGTTAGTTTCCTTTCCATTACTCTCATTTCCATTCCATTCCCTTCCCTCAAAACCTACACGCTATTACGCTTAGTTTAAACTTTCATGTTTCGATGCTTTAACAGTTGGAAGACATAAATACATGGATAATGTGAGGTCTAAGATTCCACTCTAGCTTGAAATAATTTCTCAGAACTAATAAAAGTACAATACAGACCTCCTCATGCATGTGGACCTACAAAGGCTTTGCAATGCTAGACTAGACCTAGAAGATAAGATCCTTGAAAGAAAGAATGGTCAGGTAAGGTATACAGGAGAAGGGAAGTCTTCTTTCCTCTCTATGCACATGATCACAGATGAAAAAAAAAAAATAGTGGCTTTGTATCGTAACAAAGTCCTGTAGCAAGACTGGAATCTTAAAATGAAAAAACAGTGACAACAAATAATAAGTCAAGTACAACAGCTGCTGACCTCTTTGAAATCAACATCTTCTGCCTCTGCTTTACTTAATTCTGCAGTTAAAACAAGGGACAGGGCTCGTTAATTTTATTTCATGAAACATAACTTGATGACAGATAAGTTACAGCTCTTACCAGTGGCCTCAGTAAACTTGGGATCACCTGGTGGTCTCGAATCTGAAAACCGGGAAAGAAAAAAGAACAAGAGGAAAAGATATATGCCAGGTTATCATGTTTTCTATTGTAAGAGATGCTTCAAACGGTAACATCATTAACAGATAAACATCCAAAAACTTGATCTAGTATGAGTACAAATTTTCAGCAAACTCAGAACAACTTTTATTGGATATCAGATTTTAGTATTGCATATCAAACTACCATAACACTCATCACAAAGATTCTAAACAGTAGGCTACAAAAATTCATATGACAAAAGAAGGAAAAGCACCATTAAAATGCTATACCACATCTTTAGTAAAGAAATTCAACCAACACATTTGTTGAGTGGAAAAATAACTTATAAATAACAGAGGTAAGTTACCTGAGAAGGATTGTCGAACCATATTTGGTCGTCTGTGTTGAGCCAGAGCAAGTACAACTGCATCCTCAACCTTATAACAGGGTGAGGTGGGACATTATCAGAACAAAAAAAAATCAATAAATTGCATGGTATTCAAAAGTACATGACAGTAAAAGATATCACTATAAGCAATTCTTAAAATCAATGTCAACTGAAAAAAAAAATGCAAGCGACAAATATGCACATCAATGAAAATGAAACTAGAATAACCAACAAAAAGGTTCATGAATGACTCAACAAGCAAAACTATGCATTTGGTACATAAAAGTTATTACAAAAGTGCATGACAGTATGAGTAATCATTACAAGCGATTCTTGAAATCCATGTCAACTGACAAAAAAACCCATGTAAACTAAGAAAGTATGGTTCTACGAAATGCTACTGACAAGTATATCAAAGAAAATAAAACTAAAGCAACTGACAATGAGGTTAAAATATATCTTTTTAAAAATGAAGACCTTTAAAGAAGCTAATTCCCGCAATCCCATTTCAACTGAAAGCATACTTTCAATATTTCCCTCTCCAGTAAGATCACTCAAATCACGAACTACTTTACTCCTATCTGGATCACCACCACCTGTTTCCTTTATACAACATTATAGATTAAGAGATTAATTAATGGTAAATGATGGAGAAAATTAAACAAAGAAACAAAAATAGGAAATATGCTAATAAGAAATCATCAAACTAGCCTCTATCCAACTCCTCCTTAGCCCTTTGTCCAGCAGAAATGACAACTTCAAATGGAAGAGGAGCTAGAGCAGACCAATGCTCATGCTTTGACACTGCTATATCTGCACAAATCCCTGAAGAAATGAAAGAAACAGAACAAAAGGCAGTTTAGCAGTAGCCAAAGGACACGGTTCAAAGCTTGTGGATGTGTATGCAACAATACTGTTAAATGTTTTTTCTAGCCTAGCCTGAAGAATGAAGAGATGGAATGAGTTTGCCATGGATAGAAAACATGACCATTGCGTGACTAATAAGTCTGTCATTGGAAGATCACATATGAATAGCCAATAGACCTAAAACAACATAATGTACATTAGGCATGTTCAAATTATTGAATCCATCTACATCATCTAACGTGACCAACCCACAAAAGCTGGGTTTCCAGATATATCAAATAGAATTGGATCTAAAGAGCTAGAAAATGGATTGAGCGGGTCAGGTTGTGCGTCAGAGTTTTGGAAAACTGCCAAACCTGACCCAACCCGCATATATTGCAACCATGTATTTCTTATGGCACCACCTTAGGGTAAAGTTAAAATTATGAGTTTCCACGTAACTAACCCTCTTATAGATACATAATTTTATTTACCCTCTTCGCTACCCTGCTTCAGCCACCTGCACTTATCAAAAACAAACTACCTTCTCTCCTCCTTTAATCCTAAAACTTCTACATCCTGAAAAATAAGAACCACAAAATCCCTAAACCTCTTTGAAGGATATCAGTCGGCTGTGGATCTTTGGTGGCAGTGATAACTCTAACCTTAGAAGATCGATCCAATTTGTCACACACACACACACACATATATATATATACAAAAGGGGACGTGAAGCTAGATCCAATCTATCATCATGGTCTTGTCAAATTCAAGTACGACAGTGAGTGTGGTTTGTCTGAATTTTTTAAGCTTTGGCTATGGGGAAACTGCTCATTAAAGTTCCCTTAGTCCCACCTAACCTGTGGTTATCAACATTATCTTAAAAAAACTATCCAACCAGCCTCATCTGAACTGTTTGGGTTTTGTACGGGTTAGAATGTTGGAGAAATTAAAAGTCAGGTTGGATACAAAATACAGTCAAACCTGACCTGACCTGTGCACACCCCTAGTCGGATGTGGACAATAGAGAGATGACAACCACGATCCATTAACAAAGAAAGGTTTAAAAAAGGTCTTCTATGGTGGCTATCCAATATAGATCAAAAGTTGAAACCCATCAAAGTGCACTAGCATATCTAACAAGCTAGCTGGGCTTCATGCCTCAGTCTCTATATGCCCCTTCAAACAAAGACAAGCAATTCAAAGCATGTAACCATTTTTCCCCAAGCAGGAAAGATCATATTTGAGTTGATTACCATGCTGAACAGCTAAACCCCAGTAGCGTGCAAGCCAACATCTCTTCAGGACAACCTCCTCCTAAAAGATATGGGCAGCAAACAGTTAACAGCTATAAGGCTAAATATAAACCTCAAGTTCAATTTAATGCACACACCATCTCTTCCTGGGACAAAATCATTCTTTGTGTCATCATGCGAAGAGCTTTTGTTTCAGATTCAGCTTCTCGCAGCTGTTCCGCAGCTGTTGCAGTGTCATCTTTCAAGCTCTGGTTTGAAAAATAAGGTAAGGCTTGACATCTCAAGGTAACTAATGAGAATAAACACCAACTTGGCAGAATTAGCATATCGCACCTCAAGTTCTGTACGAAGGGTTGCGACTTCTGCATCTCTACCATCTGTAGATTGTTTTGCAGCTTTAAGAGCAGCCTGTGACAAGAAACTTTTCAGTACTGTAACAAGAACTGTTAAAAGAATAAGAGTCAGCAACCTTAAAAAAAAGAAAGAAAGAAAAGGAAGAGAGCACTTAAATAAAATCAGCAAATTTAATTGATACTGTTAGCCAAAAAAGAGAAAATAAGTAATAAAAAAAGCTCAAGTAATGGACCAACAAGTTTATGTTCCTGGAGAACATGAGAAATAAAAAGTTAAAGACTACTCTACTCTCAAATTCATATATGCTCCGCTGGCACGTAGTCCCCAAACTCACCTCTCTTTGACGCAATGCTGCTTCCTTCCTACATATATATATATATATTTAAAAAAAAAAAGAATAGAATTAAGAACCAGGAAATCAAATGAACCATGGCACGTACAAAACTAACCATACTTACCGACTCAACAGTTTAGCTTCAAGGGATACACCCTCTCCAAGAGCAGCAACCTATTAATAGAGAATTGGAAATGGAAATAAGATCTGTAAATCATTGTTGAAAGCACAACCATGCAGAAAAATTTTGAGTGCTTCGGCCACTAAACTGAGTTGAGCTATAATTTCTAACCAATTTAGAGCATGTGCTATAATCCAAGTGGATCAAATAGTGTATTCCAGATATGCTGAGGCTTGTTTGACAGTGTCACATATAGTGAACTTGAGAACATAGGAAAAAATAAACTTTACAGAAATTATGGCAATTAACATAGAGGCCAACTATAAGATGAAAATGGCAATCAGGTCAACAATATACCCTCATAAATGACCATATGGTGAGTCGTGTACGAACAGACAACTGGATTTGCTAGATAGAAATCATGTCAATCTTGAAACACTCAGTTACATGTTTGGAAAAAGCAATATGTGATGTTTCCCATCAGTTACATGATGAATAAAAGTGTCGGACATGAGGAAAAAGGAAATATAGGCAAATAACCATAGTCAAATGTATCTGCATATGAGATTTTAAATGTTGAGATATGTTTCCTAAAAGCTGAGAGGCACTAGTTCCCCCAGATAAACCCTATCCACATTGCATCTGAAATAGAATATCCATGCTTTATCGACAATCCCTGAAACATATTCTAGACTTCTTATAAGTAACCAGCACCAGCTATGACATATTAGTATATTAGCTTGTCAATTACAGAACAGAAAGAAAATTGGTTGGCTTGCTGACTCTCCCTAGCACACTCACCAATTAGATAGTAGCCACAAGTGCAAACTGGACCTGCACTCAATATGGTTTATTTCAGAGCTCTTTGTCTAGGTATACTTCAAACATCCCTTTGTACTTTAGAGCCAGTTACTTTTTCCTTTTTCCCATTGAAGGAAGAGTACTAAAAGAGGATACTGTCTTTGTGTCTACTCTACCAAGCATATAAACAATTTCATACAATGATTAAGAAAAAGAAAAGCAAGAAAATATGCTTGACACGGATAAGAGACCAAGGCTGCTTTGCTTCATATATCAAAGTCAACATACTGAAGAAGAGAAATTACAAATAGGAAAACCAAACCAATGACTAAATGATATGACTTACCTGTTTCTCAAGCTCCCTGGCTCTAGCCTCTGCCTCCTCGCGTTTTTCTTCAGCACTACGAAGCTGCACAGAAAGCTCAGGTATAAATGTTAAAAATCACAGGACAAGTCTAACTAAAATTTTAATTTTTCTTGAGGGATCACACACCTTGTCAAGTATAGCTTCATTTTCTTCTTGCAGCATATCAAGCTGTAAAATTTAGCTCGTTTTAGCTTCAAAGCTCAAAGCAACTTGGTTCAACCAATTTATAGCTATCTTCAATAAATACAAGTAATTGCATGTCTACTATTAACGATTGGTAGGAATGACATACTTCATCACGAAGTGCTGAAGCTTCACGCTGATCTCCTGAATCAGCCAATTTAAGTTGTCCCACATCTGATGTAAACCTGCAGTAAATGGCAACAAGAATATTCAAGTAATTAAACACAAAGCATCGATAGAATGCAAAAAAATAGAAGTCTACACTCGAGTTGCCAATTGATAAATGGATGAACTTAAATACCCGTAAGCTCTTCATCTTGTAAATCCATATACTCCACAAAAATAAAAATAAAAATAAAAATTTAGACCAAAACATATTAAAAGCTAAGCCAATAGCTATCGACACCATAAGCCACATTCACTTCCAAAAGCTTAAAAGCGCCAAAAAGAAAGAAAAAGAAGGAGATTACAACAAGAGCCGAACCTCTTATTATCTCTATTCCTACTGGATGGAGGGTCGATAGGAGGAATAGAAACGGGAGTTCTTAGTGATTGTTTGCTTGGTGGCACCACTGTAGCTGCACGAACTGACATTGATGGCCTTCCAGCCGATGTAGACCGAACTGATGGCACATTCTCCATAAAGTTCCGACCTAACTAATTAAAAATACCAAATCTGCAATTAGCCTGGATCCAGTCAAACCCTAACACACATACACACACAAAAATAACCTCAAAAAAAAATTGAATTTCCAAACTCGACTTCAACAGAATTGGAATCAGACATCTAAATTGAAAATCAATGTAATTGACACATAATTATCCATATAAAAGCATTAAATATCGAAATTGCCACTGCAAGCAGAGATCTGTACATCAATATAGCAACTACTACTAGCACTAGTTCTCATAAACACTATAGAATCGAATTGTTCATTTAAATTTTGAAACGCATCGTATAAGCCACTACGCACTAAAAATTACCGCAGGAGACGGAGATCTATTAGGTCTAGTAACCGAAACACCATTAGAACTCCCTCTATGATTAATACTACTAAACCCCGACGAAGCAGGAACCGGAGCCGGTCGAGCAGGAAATCGGAAATCTAGATCATCTTCTTCGTCGTCATCTGCAGTCTGCGATGACGCCATCACCTGAGCCAGCCGTTGGGCAGCAGCCTTAGCGGCCACGTTTTGTGTGCGCTTGATTGTTGACATGTTTGAACTTAGACGTGAGTTCGGGTGCGCCGGTGACATCGGCGCGGGAGATGACGAGCCCGTACTGTTTGAACCACGTGATTCGTTGCTCCACTGTCTGGTATACACCGGACTCCCCGCCCTCCTCCGATCCATTTGCGCGGAAAGGTTTTAAAATCTTTTTTGTATTTATACGTGTTCGTATGTGTATAAATGTACGTGTTTTTCGTGTGTGTTAGGGAAGCGAGGATTTTGAGAGAGCTGGATTTTAGTCGAGGAAATCGAGGGAAGGAAAGAGAGAAAGAGGAGGCGGTTGAAGAATTCTGAGCTGAATCTCATAGCAGTTGAAGCTTGAAATTGAAAATGAAATAGTGTCTTTTTTTAAAAAAAAAGAAAAAGAAAATTACACATCAGTGTCTCAACTATCAAAAGATCTCAATTGGAGCATCTATTCAAAACTGAGAAAATCATCCTTCTTTTTTTTTTTCCGGATATAAGTTAAGTTTCTAGGTCATGCATACGTCATCTGATTAATTCCGATAAATTAACTTTATAATTTTGCCAAAATAATAGATTAGAAATTTAATTAATATTCAAGAGTATATTTATACTGATTAGAAATATAAAAATAAATTAGAGAAATACCCCGTCACATAAAAAATTATTAAGCTATTATTCTTAACAAAGAAATTTTAAAAAACAAAAAATAATCACTTGCATGGAATCATATTAATATACTATCCAAGATAAAATTTACTCATTCGATAAGATGTTGAAGAATTATTTGACTGTATAAAAATAATTGAAATTATTTTTTTTATTTTTTTAAATTTTGAGTGATTTTTATTGGTTTTTTATACTAATAATAAAAATATTTTTAATAAAATCTCAAATACAACATTGATTTGTGCTAAAATGAATGTTTTAAAACTATTTAAATCATGTTTATATGCGAATAAAAAAGTATTGCTAAATTAGAATTTAACTTCTAAAGGGATTGTATTCCGTTTCTTTATATAGATTCACATTTAATTTTTATATTTATTAAAAGAAACTAATAGTTTTACTATTTTGCACGCATTTAAATCTACGTTAATTTATAGAAAATGTCAGGTTTATATATCTGACAATTATTTAGCATTGAAAACTATTTTCTAAACTAAATATATGAACGACTAGGTGTCCACGCCACTAGCATTTGGATTATAATTTTTTATACTCATCATCGGTAAAACAGGCATGGACTCGATAAAGCACAAGAGATGAGATTACCTTCGATTATGGATGATATTGAGTAGA
>Ga0307517_10011670_pt1 | contig 12156 bp, 11 predicted proteins | sample 23_EM_MG_FD_194515 | JGI IMG/M metagenome (GOLD analysis project Ga0307517, IMG submission 194515) | Populus trichocarpa ectomycorrhiza microbial communities from riparian zone in the Pacific Northwest, United States - 23_EM | ecosystem: Host-associated > Plants > Roots > Unclassified | place...
CAACAGGTCAAGACCCCATGGATTTGGCGGTCGATGGCGGCCCAGCACCCACTACTCCCCCGTCCGGGAAGGGTCCCCTTGAGGTGGACCTCGTGACCCCCAGGCAACCTCCCCCTGCCGGCCCCTCAACGCGTCCTGGCACTACTCACGGTTTCGGTGGTCCTCTCCCCCTGGAGGAGCCAAGCCCTTCCCCTGCACCTTCCTCTCGTCGGGTTCATCCCGGAAATGAATAATCAACCCGTGCCTGTTCCCCTGGGTCAAGGCCCGGCCCCTGCCCATGCGTGTCTTTCCATCATTCAACACAACTGCCTTGGGAGCTGGAATGTTTTTCTTTCTTTATTCGAGTCTTTCCGAGAAGCGACCACCTACCCCTCGATAGTGCTCTTGCTGGATCCACCTGTCAACAAGGCTCACCTCCCCTCTTTTAATGGTTTCAAGTCATTCTTTCCCCCGGTTAGGAAGCCACATGTGGCTGCCTACGTTCATATGTCTTTTCTTTCCAATTAGACAGTGCTTCCCAAATTCAAGGGGGTGGATGACGTCCTCGCCCTCGACGTCTCCTCCAACGAGCCTCTTTTCGGCACCGCCTTCCACTCCTTTAGGGTTATTAATGCTTACTCCACCAATACTGTTGACCATAGAGTTCATTCCGTCCAACCAGAAGTTCTTTTCCCCGACCTTGGATTCCCCCTACTAGTTGTAGGGGACCTCAACATCCACAATCCTCTCTCGGATCCACTACGGCACTTCTCACCACGGGAGATCTCGTCCTCGACTCCGAATTTTGAGAAGGCAGCGGAATCCGGCTTCGCCCTCCTCAACCCCCCAGGTGAATACACAAGGTTCCCCCTGGTGGGCAAAGCTCGCCCCTCGGTCATAGACCTCCTCTTCGCAAACCCCCACCTCCTTCCCCTGGTTAAAAGCTGGGACGCCTCCCTCCCCTCGACAGGCTCCGACCACATACCGATAACGATCACTCTCGCCACCCCCTCCCTGAGTCAGAAGCCCCCACGCCCGCGGTGGGCGGACACGGACTGGGAGACCCTGGACCCGATAATTAAGGGTTTCAAGGTCCCGGCCGTTCCGTCATGCCCCACGACCCCAAAGCTAGATGAGTGGATGACAGAATCGCGCAACCGACTAGTAGCTCTCCTCAAGGAACACACGCCAGTGTCCAGACCGTCCTATCACTCCAAGCCTTGGTGGACCCCCCACCTGACAATCCTCCGTCGCGAATATCACAAGGCCGCTAGGAAGGCCTGAAAGCAAGACACCCCTCACATGCGGGAAGTTGCCGGCACCTCCAAGGCGGGGTACGTTAAGGCGATTAAGGCCGCCAAAAACGAACACTGGTCCTCCTTTCTGTTGGCCGCTACCCCCCAGCGCCTTTGGACGGCTAAGAGGTTCGCCTACGGGCGCGCCCAGCCGCGCTTCCCCGCCCTCCGAGGGGCTGAGACCCCTCAACAAATGAACGATGTCCTTCTGGACCACTTCTTCCCCCCTAAGGAACCCTTCTCCCCGCCACCTAGGCTTAGGCCACATAAATCAGCACCCCCCTTGACGACTGACGAGATAGCTGCGGCTCTCTCCAAGTGTTCTCCGCCCTCGGCTCCCGGCCCGGACGGGATTCCATACTCCACCTGGAAACAGGTTAACAAGATCAACCCGTCAATCCTCCTCCAAATTCTTTCCCCGCTAGTCCTCCTGGGGTATCACCCTGCATCGCTGAAGAGCTCGAACGGCGTGGTACTTGATAAGCCAGGGAAGCCTTCCTACGAGTCGCCCTCCTCCTTCAGGATAATCGTCCTGATCCGCACAATCTCGAAAATCCTTGAAAGGATTATAGCAGCCCGATTACTAGCGGCAGCCCGGCTCAAAGGGCTGTTGCATCCCAACCAGTGCGGCTCGCTCCCCGGACTTAGCACCTACGACGCTTGCCTCACTCTCACCAACGACGTCAGGACCCTGCAGAGGCCCCGTCTCAAGGTCTCCTCCCTGTTTCTGGACATAAAAGCAGGGTTCGACAACGTCGACAACAACACTCTGGCCCAAATCCTTAGGGAAGGAGGGATACCCCCCTATCTGGTCTCATGGGTTTCGTCTTTCTTAGGGGAACGAAGCTGCACCCGAATCTTCCAAGGGGCCCCAGGAACCCCGGCCCCCGTCAACGTAGGCGCCCCCCAAGGGTCGCCGATCTCCCCGCTCCTCTTTCTCCTCTACGTTGCGCCGCTACACTTCAGTATCCCGCGGGGTCTGATGATCTTGTATGTGGACGACTTCGCCCTCACAGTAGCATCCCTCTCCTATCGTGGCAACATCCGCAGGCTCCAGCAACTCTTCGAGAGGCTTGAAAGAAAGGCGTCCCGCCTGGGCGTCTCCTTTTCGGTCGCAAAGACAGAGCTGATACACTGGAGGACCCCCAGCCAAAGGAACTCACCAAAGTGTGTCTCGCCTATCCAAATCAAAGGGGAATTGTTTCGCCCCAGCGACTCCCTCCGGTGGCTCGGGTACTGGTTCACGCCGGCCCTTGACCCTGCTGCACATTGCTCACGCCGCTTGGCCCTTGCCCAAGGGGCGTTTGCCCTCATCCGCAGACTGAGTCCGCCTGGTGCGGGACTCCCCCCCTACCTATGCCACAGACTGGCGACATCTCTGTTGCCCCCATCCTACTCTACGGCACGGATCTGTTCACACCCAGCGTGGGCACGATGACCCGCCTCGATACATTCTGGCCTAAGGTCCAGAGATGGACCACAAACTGCTTCTCAGCTACCCCCACCGGAATACTTTCGGTGGAGTCATGCCTCCCACCCGTCTCCCTCCTCGTCGCCCACCGGCAAAGGTTGGCAGCGCTCAGGGTGGTCTGCTCCCCCCCCAGTGTGAACCCGGCAATAGCCCACCTCCACCCATCTTTCCCCTCGCTCTCGGGGTACCATGCCCCTAACTCCTCGCGGGCTGTCACTAGTGGCCTGTCATCTGTCTACCTCCCCCTACACTGGAAAACGCCTCGACCTGTGCCCCCGATAAGAAACCACGTACCGGTGGATGCGGTGGCTTACCGAACGATACCATTCACCCTCGGGCTGTCTAGGATGCCCATGATCAACTCTCACTTGGTCTGCACGACCCCATCCCTCCCACCCCAGTCCCTGATGGGCAGCACCTATTGTGCCCTGAAGAAGAGAGCAAGAGCGGCACTCCTCGCAGAGTGGGCCTCCCATTTCCCAACGCCAGGAGACTACCTGCACCCCCTAGCGCTATCCCCGAGGCCCTTCATGGGCTTGGGCAAGTTCGTCCCCGGGAGAATTCACCAGATGAGAGCCGGGAAGAGTTACCTGGCTGCCCACCCGACCTGGAGGTCCCCCGACGTGCACACCTCCTGCCCCCGCTGTGGCTTGGAGCCCGACACGTTCGAACACGCCATCCTTTCCTGCCCCTCGAGACAGCACAGCAGGTCGCGCATCCTCCACGGTGTTAGCAGCGTCGATCCCGAGGCCCCACTCTGGACATCCCTCTCTCTGCTAAAAAGACTCGCCACCTTCATAGGCGTCACCTCCACGGGATTTCCCCCCACAATGTTCCCACCCACCACTCCGCCTTCTTCCCCCACGTTCTCTCTCTCACCCCCCAGGGTGCCCCCCCCCGGTTTTTCGTGTTTTTTCGTTAGCTGAGGTATAGGGTCGTTGGGTTTCTTTCCTTTGTCTTATCTAGGCTCTCCTCTCTAGACGACTAAGTTGTTAGTTTGTGCTTTCCTTGTTAAATGTGGCCGTTGGCCCGGCGGAGGAGAAAGCTTCGCGATAGTGGATATTTATTGGTGCCGTGACTTTCCTTTGTTATTTTGTTTGGATTTATAGGTTTTGTTCTCTCCATAGCTAGCGCTGCATGAGTCTTTTGTACCTTTAAACATAATAACGATTTGATTACAAAAAAAAAAAAGAAAAAAAGAAAAAAAACTACCTACAGATAGGATCTTCACGCAACCATCTAAGTACTTTTCTATACTTCAAGATATTGCAATACGGTCATACTTGACTCTTTTTACCTACACTCCTCCTTTACGAGCGCCTCCACTTTAAGAACCCGGAGACTATTGTGCTAGTCTCGATGGGCCACTCCAACATAGAACTATTGTGATGGTTCTATCAAGCACGACAATCTACTCATCTTACTATCTGACGAGATAGTATCCTTCGACGGATCACTCAAGACCAACAAACCAGTTCCGTACTATCTGCTGAGATAGTATTTCCAATCGCCCTATAGTAGAATAGGAAGACATGCTTACTTTAGGAAACAACTATCGTTGCCTGTTGCATGACTACCTAACAATAGGATTGTTACATCCTTTACGAGAGCCTATTCTCTAAAAAAGAACTCGGGGACTATTGTGATAGTCTCAGTGATTGGTTGCCCGAATATACAACTATTGAGGTAGTTCTATCAAGCACGACAATCCACCCATCTTACTATTCGACGAGATAGCATCCTTCAACGCATCATTTAAAGACAAGCAAGCCAGTTCTGTACTATCTGAAGAGATAGTTCCTTCATACCCCTTAGTGCAAAAATACCAGACTCGCTTACACAGAAGACGACTGTTGTTGCGAGTTGCATAGGTGCTCAACAATGAGATAGAATGGCAGTTAAAATATCCAGTTTGGTTATGGTTTGAGGACTTTGCTCCGTTATGATAACGGGCAAAGAAGTACTAATGCAAGCAAAGGAAATAACACTTTACACTTTTACGGGGGTTCCTTTGCTTGATCTATAAGTAGTTTTGAATTTGAAACATTCAGGATCTTCTCACCTATTCTCACGGCTTTCAATAGTCATTTTTAGCGTTTTATTCTAACTCATAGACTCGTGTTGGTATATTATTCCAACATCTTATACATATCGCTCTTTAATGACTAAACATCTCGAATGACTCATTTTCTCATCTCTCCATTAGTATACCCCCCCTTGTCTTGTATCAGTGTTACCTTCTTTCGTCCCCATCAACCCAAATTATCCTTGTCCTGTACAATAACTAAATCCTGGACCCTTATTCTAATGAATCAGATTCGTCCGGACATGTTAATACCCTGTCATCTCTCTATCCTTCTCTCCTCGCCCCCTGTTCTCTTCTGCCCCTCACTATCTGTTAATCCAGATTCTACTATCATCCTCTTCGGTTTTTCTCAATTAATTCTAATTGAGGCATCATGTGGTCTATTAAATACTCAAGTTGGGAATAACTGAGAGCTTATTCCGGGGGCGGAGGCAGTGTTTCACCCGGAATTCTATCCTCCGGGTATCCAGACTATTCCTTCCACTGCTGAGACATGCTGCACTAACCATGTGTGTCCCGTAGCACAGCGATTTTCCCTATTTGAAGCTGCCAAGTTAAAAACAGATATTGCAGTAGTGTGATTCCAGGCAGTTGGAAAACCCAATGTAGTTAGTGTGAGACGTATTTGGACTGGCTTTGATATCCATGCCTACTGCAGCATGTCTCAGCGGCTGAAGGGATAATGCCTACTGTATCTGCATACCAAAAATAGCACCTCCCACTACTTTCAACAAAAGCAAGCAGAGTTCACCACTCTCAATGCGCAATCCTAATCTTGTACCCCCTTGCACAAACCAACACCAACCCACCCCACTGGTACTAGTTACACTTGTATAACGGTCGCTGAACCCTATTACCCTAGCAGGAATAGTTTACCTAATATTTAAGAGAGATGTATATGGCTTCATACGATCACAATATATCCAAACCTATGCTCCCGAAGTTATGAGCTTCTTAGAGGCATCTGGAAGATGACTCGGACTACTGCATGAGAGCATGTTTCAAGATCTGTTTGACTGGTTGGAATGATGTTTAGAGAACACTACGCCTCTCATTTTCTAGTTGCATATGTATACGGCTGCATAATGCTTTGATGGTTGGATATCGGAACTGATCACTCAATCTTTCATATTACTATTGGTATGTAGGCATTTGGACCGCATATTCATCCATAGTCTATCATGACGAAGAGATCGAAGACTATCTACTAGGGGAGTGGGGACACCCTCAGATGACATAGCAGTTCAGGAGATTCTCTAAGTGGAGCTAGGAAAGCTTTCAGGGTCAAATGGTGTTCGCACTTTGTTCTGGTGAACTCAATTGTTAAGAAGATACTTCTTAACTAAAGAAGTCGAAGTAGCATGAATATTAGTATAAATAGTAGGCCTCGCCCCTGGTGGTTGAAGAATGATCAAGCAACGGAGAAGAGACCATAACAATATATCAAGTGAATCGAGTTATATTCTATACTCTTTGATATTTGTCTAGACTTTACTTTACCTTTACCAAACGATTACCAATGAGCCTTCCTGACTATTAATCCGTTGTCTCGAATATCCCCCGGCCTAGCCTGCCCGGAATCCTACCTTGTAAGCTACTCAGTAACAAACCCCCTATACTTCAGAAGAGCGGTAGGTCGGTGGACATTATAGAGGTTTCTAACTTTGAGCTCAACAACCTCTTCATGAAACCCACCAAAGCTTTACAAGAACTGAGCCACCTGAGAATATTGGAACTCCTGGAAACAGTGGATGAAGACCTATGCTGTGAACACGTTTTGATTCAGGGCTTTGATGGCTGGACAAGTGAAAACCCAAAGATCGAAGAGAACAAACATATTCGTTATGAATACAATTCCTTTACTGATCGGCATATCATAAACTATATGGCAACACCAACTCATGGCTCGCTTCAGTATTTTTTCAACCCAACATTCTCCTCCTCTCTGACTGGAAGGATTGCATCATTAATGTTCAAATTCTGTTATATTTCCTATATGTACTTCATAACACTCCCGTGTATTCTTTTACTTAGTTTGTGTTTCGGCTCTGCTTGTACACTGCTTACATTACTACAGCTAAGATATATATTATGGTGTTTTATTGATTGTGTTAGGATAATATTTGGGGATTTAGCATGTGCTTTTCTATCCGGTGTTCAGGATTTTATGCATCTCTTATGCACTATTATTGGTCATGATATTCACACCACACCCTTATAGTTTCATCCACATTGTTTATATTACTTGGCAGGATTTCAGGGTCAAACAAGTTCGCACTTATGTTTCTTACATAGTTTTCCCTATATTTCTTTCATACATATGGGCACACACTTTTGTATAAATATGTTGCTACCGCTCACCTGTTTTGGAATAATTAAGAACTAGAGCTCCTACCAAATCTGCTGTATACTCCTCACCTAGCGTGCCTCGCAACCCCGCTCGCACTTGTGCAGTATTATCCACATAGAATTGATTGTGCCCCTGGGGTTCATATTTTGAACAATTAAAGGCCAGTCAGTTATATTCAGTTGGTTAAAGTACTAGTACGTATTAAACCAACTCCCCTTGAGAATAAACTGGCTAACTCTGTTCAGCGTTTGAAGATTTCAAGGGCAAGTGGAGTGGCGGATCTTCGAAAGTGCCAGATGCCTTTGCGAAATTGAACACGGTGCAATTTCCTGCAATCGTTTCTGAGTTAGGATTTTCGGAAAGCTGGGATGATTTGATGGATACTGCATGTCTTTGGCTGCTAGGGACGGAAGGACAGACCAAAATAGTTGTCGTTTTGTCTTTTAGGGAGAGTCACCTAAGGGGGACCCCGGTCCAAGACATCACCAATGCAAATAGCAACACCGAAGAACAGACTCTCATCAAGAGTATCAATCAATCAACCACACAAAGTAATTTGGCACAAATGTTAGAACAACTGAATCAACATGCCAAGTTGAAAAAACTATTGATAGGAGACCTTTCGGCAACATTGCACTTATTCCGCGCCAAGAAGGATTATAGGGATATTGAAGAATTGTTTAATTCAACAGTTCTTCCACTACCTGTGAGCGATTCTACTGTTCGCTCACTGGAAGTGCCCCCTAGTGATCCTTCCATTCTCCCGGTCCTCGCTAGCAAATCTACACTTCTGCCAGAACCTGCCGGCAATGTTCGCAGCCGTCCGGGGCCCTCGTGGCGCCCGGCGGGGGGACTGCCAAGAGCCCGGGACGAGACGGGACGGCAGGACGTGGTTCGTCCTCATCTTTCATTCCTACTTGTCGGGCAACTTTAGAAAATGACCGGACGGGATGACAAAATACCGTCAGTTCTCGTCCTTGAACTTCGAGGACGGCCGTCATTAGGGAGGATGACGAGCCCTATGATGTGAGACACCCTCTGGTATGGGAAGGTAAGTGGCTACATAGGACCGGCGGGGATGATGGGGGGACGGCAGGGGACGGCGGAAAACATCCGAAGACCGCGGTGGACGACGGCGGACGACACAATGGCGTCCGTTCTGGTCGTGGCCAAGGACTAGTGTTCCCATGCGTCTAGTCCGTCCGTCATTAGCCTAGGACGGGAAGGACGCCACGTTTGAGACCTTCGGAGGGGACGGACGCCCAGTTGCAGTCCGGACTAACCTATGCCGGAGACAGACGGCCGGGCCCTATAGGTGTCTTAGTTTATGTTTCATTTTCGAATTTCATGAGCATTAGGTAAGTGTTATCAAGATGTGAAATGTTTTTATTCTAATGAAGAGAAGCTTAGGCTCTACTATTATGGATCAAATTTCGCTATCAATCAACCAATGCTTCCAGTGATATCCAATCCTGGTTCTGAGCACCCTGACCCCATTCCACTTCCTTGACCTACAAGGGGCGCCGTCCGTATGCAGGACGGTAGGTAACCTACAGGTGACGCCCGTCATTATGCAGGACGGTGGGTACCTACCTGAAGTTACCATTTCCAAAAAAGACTGCAGGGCCCGCCCTCAACCTACAGTCCTGCGGTGTTTACAAAAGACGGACACCGTGCCCGGCCGTCCTTACCTACCCTGCCCGGGACGGACAGGACTATAGGACGCTAGGGCCCTGGCCTCTGGAGGGGCCGGTTGGGAACACTGCCCAGGACCGACGGAGTGCCCCGTTGCGAACACTGCCTGCCGCCGATTCTACCGTTCCCGTAGTACCTGCCAGCGCTTGGACTGTGCTCTCAGTACCCCCCACTCCGCCTACCATTCTCCTGGTCCTCTCTAGCGATTCTACCGTTCTCTCACTACGTTCCAGTGATTCTACAGCTCCCGCAGCACCTGCCAGCACATCTACGGTTCCCCCAGAACCCGCCATCAAATCTACAGTTCTTTCAGTACCTCCCACTGATCCTACCATCTCTCGGGCCTCGCTAATGATTGTACAGTTCTCCCTTCTCCCACCAGCGATGCTACCGTTCTCCCAGTTGTTGCTAGAGTTCCTACCGGAATCCAGGAATTTCAGATCCGGTTAGAGGATATCATCGGCAACGATCTGCCCAAAGTGCTTGATCCCAAAGATCCAATCATCTTCTCTTTGTGCGAGCTAGAAGCACATGTCATCGGCTCTCTCCAAGCAACTACTAGGTCCAGAGCCTTTCAACGTGCAAAAAAGCATATGAAAGAGAAGGGGGTATGGAAGGAAAGCGAGACTTGCACACAGTCTAAAAGGTGGAGGTGCTATTGATGGGGGGGATCGGGGCTTTCTATGTGTACCGTAGCGCAACACATGGCTTTCAAGATTTCTTAAAGATACCCTCATTCTCGAGTCGCTGAATCAAGAACAATAAACCCAAACCAAATACCACCGCCTTCTCCGGCCCTTCAACCATATCATGGAACTTACCAATCCACTTCTCCACCCCCCTGACCAACGCTTTCGCCATCGCGACTCTTTTCTGCCTCTGGATCGATCTCTATAGCAGGCCACTCACTGAACAGTGCATTCTCACTTGGCCCTTCTGTATTCTCTACAAGCCCTGGGGGCCAAGTGCTCGATCAGCCCCTCACCCAATACTCCAGTGAAAGGTCTATAGGAACACCAGCATACCCGCTGGACCGCCACGCCCGGCAACACCTCTATACATCCCAACAGAAGATGCAAATGCTCGGAAGATCGGCTTTAATTCTTAACCCGTACACGTGGACTTATCTTGAGCCGGTTGGTCGGCGGCCATGGACATTCTCGGCTAACACCACATCCGGTTCAATAACCTCGGAGTTCAGCTATTTGCTGATCTTGAGAGGGACCTATCTCTCGCGTTGACAAAAGGTGAGTCTCAGCTATTGCTGATAATTGAGGCCAAATCAGCTAATTATTGGTCTTTTAATATAGGATGGAGTGCGAAGGCAGATCTAGAAAGGGCAATTGCGGAGCAGAAGGAACTTTTGCAGGAGAGGAGGGTTCCGAATAGTCCAACCAGTCAAGTCTTGGAGGTAGGACCAGGCTTACCAGTCCTGGTGATGCCGATGACTGGACCCGACTACCAGGGGTGGTCCGGTCCAGTTTCGCCTGGTCCCAGACCAGTCTTCATCAAAGATCGTATGAGAGTCTGAATGGCACCCAGCCCAACACTCGCTAAGAATAGAGTCTAGCTATACTAGGCTCTTAACGTCGCTTGTCACGTTATAAATCAACAGCCTCTCAATACAAGTTGGTAGAACATCCTGGAGGGGATAAGATGCAGTGGAAATACGATTACCTGATGGATAAGTCGCATCCAATACAGGTATTGTTGCATGTGGTCAGTAATATCACTCACTTAGTGAACCAAAAATAGTTCAATACTCGAGAACCTATTTTCGCCAACCCTAATCCCTTACCTCGTAATCCTGGCCAGCGCTAAATACAACTACCAGCTTATTTCAGTAATCGTGACAGGAAAAACATTCTTTTAGATGTGGTCTAGTGCTGAGAATCCCACATAATCAGTACTGTTCAGCATTGCCATGACGGAAACAAGAGTGTCAGCGTAGATTTGCTCCCAGATTCTACAATAGGCTAATGGGCACCGGAAAAACAGCCAGCCATGAACCCAATCTCACTTCGACGCTACGCAGCCATGAATTTCGGCCACAAGGTAAGGGATCTAAGCGAGGCACTATCTCCACTTGCGTTTCCCACGGGGTTGCGCCAGCGATGAACAGGAATCGGTGGTAGCTATTTGTTACCCTACCTTGCCGGATTCACTTTTCACTTGACAAGCACCCCTGTTACTCACTATCCATTTCAGGACAGCAAGCAGCTTGGGCACCATATTGGGCTCTGTGGAGCCTCCCGCCTGAGGCGCCTCATGCCCTTCCATCATGTTTCCCAGCCCCACGCCATGCGCCTCAATAGTACAAGTAAAGCCTCGAGGAATCCCGCGATTCACGAAGCTCCCGATTGAGAGATAAAATCGCCTAAAAAGGATTAGCACTATCCTAACACGGCATGACCTGAGCACTTTGGCCTTGTTTGTTGACAAAACTATTTTTTGCAACCCAGTTAATATTCCAAACTAAACCTATCGCAGGAGTTTATACCCCACAAGGTGGAAAGGGACCATGTATAAAAGGTGCGGCCTGGCTGCCGCGTCCAGTACCAGTATTGGAATTGGCAAAGCATGTGTCTCCAACATCGCGGTGGAAATTCGACATAACACTAACACCCCAAGTCATCGCTACCATATTCGATTGCAAGGAAAATAATATTAGTAGTCTACTTGTAGCCCAACTGTATTGGGGGAGAAGTCACTTAGACTAGGGCTTTGAGCTGTGCAGGCTTGTTATAGATACAAGCTTTTGATACTGTTTTTCCCCATGTCTCATCCCTTCTCACCCAATATCAAAATACAATCTCATCCTCCTAAGAATTATTGAGTAAAAACGGTATCAGTTTTATCTCCATTGCATGCCGGCCCAGCCTGTTTTACCTATTCCAACTCCAGATTTAATCCCCTTCTTTTTCCTTGCGCCCAGGTCTCTCTCGCCTCCGACACCCCAGCTGCTTTCAGAAGATTCACCGCATGATCACTGCCTCTATGCTTCTCCGTTGCTGTCATCGATTGTAACAGGTTTATTCCTGTCTAACGGAAATACAATAGGCCCGGCGATAGACCTGCTAGCGCTGGTGCTAAGGGAGGCTTCAAGGGACCGGTAGCTTAGAAGGATAATAGTTGAAGGACAAGTTGGGCTAAGGGACTCAGGGATTGCCGTTCAACCAGGTGTATTCTTAGACTGAAGGTCTGTCGAAGTCTGCTGTCTCCTGCTAGCCAGGAGACTGGTTTAAATACAAAACCCAAGAGCGATAGCCTTCCTGCAATC
>Ga0307517_10011672_pt1 | contig 12155 bp, 14 predicted proteins | sample 23_EM_MG_FD_194515 | JGI IMG/M metagenome (GOLD analysis project Ga0307517, IMG submission 194515) | Populus trichocarpa ectomycorrhiza microbial communities from riparian zone in the Pacific Northwest, United States - 23_EM | ecosystem: Host-associated > Plants > Roots > Unclassified | place...
TGGTCGTATTACTCACTCCAAGTCAAAAAACGCGATTATAATATCGACCTAAAATTGCAATACCGAGGACCCGCATTACAACTCGATTACAATCCGGGAGATGCCATTACAACCGGTGGCAACACCCGATCGGCATTACAGCTGTCTGGTTGTTCCGGTGATGTACCCGTAGAAATCACCTGACGCGCCGACGTCTTGGGGAACCCGGAATTTCCGACTACCATCAGCTCCAGTGAGTGAATCTAATCGACTGAGAACCGCCGGGCAAGGCTCAAGTATCCGCGATCTGTTTACAGATGAAGGAGATTTTGTATATCCAGGCCGGGACTCTCCCAAACTTTGTCGGTACACACTTCTGGAACACTCAGGAGAGTTACTTCCAGTACGACGGCGATGAGAACGGCGATGAGGCTGATGAACCAGTGATCAATCACGACGTTTCGTTCCGCGAAGGCTTGTCACCAAAGGTGTGGTCGCACTTTACGAGTCCCTTCGTGTGGTTCTGAAAGCTCAACGACAGCTATCTATTAGGGTGATCCCACATTCTGCCCGCGGCTCTTAGTTTTTGATAGAAAAGGCAAGCATGCTTTTGCTGAACCACTGCGATTGATGAAACCTAGCCTAAAGGTAATTTTGGGAGTTTGTCATCCTTCGGTACTCTTTATGCGGAAGGCGACGAAAGAGTCATCGCAACCGGTCCCCAATGGTTTGTCGAGCCATCCTTTTCAGAGGGATTCTCATCACAAACCCAACCAATCACGGTAGGGACGGCAGCGTAGTCGAGTACAAGCAAGGCCTCGTCAATAAAAGCCGCTACCACGAGCAGCTTGAAGAAGAATTTCTCTCCACGTCTCCCAATGAACCAGGACCGGATCCTATACAACCTGATCCGTTCGTAGTCGATGAATCGGCGGTCCGGCACTGGTCTGATTATAATCGGGTCGACTACCATCCCCGGTCGATTCACAAACTCCCCGATTTGCCTGATTGGGATTTGGGTATGGGGGACTGGGTGGCTGGAAAAGAAATGTTTGATAAGTACAATAACCAGGTAAATCGTACCCTCGGGGTCGTGGTGGTGGCGCCTTATTCCTTCGTTTTAGGATGGGTATTCACTGATGGACGACTCCGTGAGGTTTTTTGTCGAGGAATGCGACTCGCTCCAGGTTCTTCCTTCCTCGAACCCGTACGGTCCGTTTAACCAATTGCGAACATAGGGACTACAAATCTCTTCGGAGGCAGCCACGTTCGGGTCATTCTCGCACTCTTTCCTTTCCGCCTTCAGGGATGACTTCCCAAAGCTCTCCATCCTTCACTTCCAGTTCCTCGCCGAACCTGATCCTCAGTCAATCGACCTTGACCTTCCGGTGAGTCGTATACTCCAATCCAGCTGCTTTGGTTGACGTTACTCTCGCCGTTGTAGGTGAGACTACGGACCTCTCTAAACGATGCCATGTGTATCGCCAGTGCAGCAGAACTAGACACCGTTAACGTACCCATCCTACCTCGATCGCTCTGGAAATCAGGCAGGAACTACGACACGTTCCAGTCCTCCGCTTTGGTTTCTGCTCACGTCGAGTCGGTCACCCTTCCTATGAGGTTAGCTTCCGCGCATTTGTTCGTCGTACTGTTCTCAAAGGGTTGTTTATACAGGTTGAAACGCGGTTCAGAGGACATGTCCGGGGTGTTGAACCAGCTGAATTGGAGGAACGATACTCGATTCGTTCAATTGAGCGGAGTCCTTCCCGTTGAATCATTTATCCCACCACGAGACGGAGTTATCAATTTCTCAACCGTCACAAGGACTTCCGATAAGGTGCGCTGGTGACGGGGCCAAGATGAAAGTTTGCGCTAACCAGCGGCAGGATGTCATGTATTCACGGAGGGATGTTACGAGAGGGTTTACTTCCCGTGAAATCTCGAGTTATGACAAATGGATAGAAAGTGGATCTCGGCCGTATGGTCCGTTTGAAAGGTGACATCACAGCACGCAATCCGATATATCTCTCATTGACAAAGTGTCTTCGTCACCTGCAGTGAACACACATTGGCGTATCCACTCCCCACCTCATTCCCTCGTTCCATCATCCCCTCGCAATCGATAAGACCGAAGCAACCAAAAGGGATCCTCTCCCGTTCGCCTTCAACCACTGTACTTTCATCCTTAACGACAACAACACACACTGGCTCGCTTCTGAGAGGGTACGCGATGTTCATTGAGAGTTTTGTGAAGAGGAAGGTCGATGTGGGAAGCATTGGGGCTAGGCTTGAGATGGACGAAGTGAGAGAGTTGGATGGTGAGTTGTGGACTGTTGTGGATAACTATGGTGCAGGGGGAGGTGAGGAGGGGACGGGAGAGGGAACAGGGGAGGGTGATGGGGAGGGTGATGACGAGTAGTAACTGTAGGTATACATCGATGTGGCATCGTCCGCTGATATCAATGGGAAATGCTTCCTAGCATGCCACAGGGGGATGGCTTCTTCTAAACAGGCACGGATGGTCTGCAAGTCGGATCGTGCCTCGCGCTTTTCATCCCAACAACGTTGAAGCATGTCCCATAATTCGTCAACGAGTCCAAGGTGCGCCGCCGCCTTTGGCTTGTACGGTCGAATTCCTGTCAATATCGCATCGCTGATCCTCTCTAAATCCCAGCCATCATACGGTACATTCCCGCACAACACCTATCAGCCCGTAAGAGAACCGCGAGAGGAGGGGTGAGAAGTTCACAGGGGCACATACCTCGTAAATGACCATCCCAAGAGCAAAAAAGTCAGATTCTTTCGTCGGTCGAGGATCTGACGCGTTGAATTTCTTGGGATCGAGGAGTTCGGGGCTCATCCAACGAAGGCTTCCATCAGAAGTGAACGATACGAGGGAGGCGGTCGAGCCCATACTTGCACCGACCCAGGGTTCGATTCTGGCTATCGTCGAGAGACCAAAATCTGCGATGCATGCGCGGAAGTTCCTGATATAGATGTTTGCCTAGAAGAAATGGAAGGTCAGAAATGAAGTCTGACACGGCTACTTCGAGGAGGTGACATACTCCTTTCAAGTTTCCGTGGACAATCTGAAGCCCATGCATGTACGATAACCCGTCAACAACCTCCACCAACTGAACCGATCAAATCAATCAGCTGGAACTTCATCACGAACGAGAGGCCACAACTCACAAGTTCGATGCGGTTTACTTCGTGATGTTCCTTGAGCTTGAGATACTCGTTGATATTCCCTTGGTCTACCCATTCCGAGATCAAACACAGCCTGTGTTCACTTAGCGTCGCGCCGAGGAGCGGGAGAATGTTTGGGTGCCGAAGGTGTTTCCATGCCACAGCTTCTTTGCAGAACCTCTATGTTTCACCTCGCTGGGTCAACCACAGCTCACCAATCAAGTTTAAAGAGGGTAGGTGCTCACGCTGAGAGGTTCGTCGAGCCTTTGTGGAACATGGAGCCGGACGACCTTGATGGCAGCTTTCCGACCCTTGAACACGCTCTGGAATATCTGGGATGGGTGGCTTCACCGCCAGGGGGTTTCGGTGGTCGCTCCCCCTTCGATATCATAATTATGACTTGCACGTTGATAGCATTTGGAAACGGGATTTTCCCTGTGAACGCCTTTAAACAAGGAGTGAGTCCGGTGAGGGCGTGAAAAGGGGTGCAAAAATTAGCAGATTACCTCTACGATAACCATCGCGAGAGAATAGATATCGGACTGTGATCGAACCCAAAAGCTCCGGCGCTGACCAACGGACCGAACCTCCGCTAGCAGCGTTCGAACCACTGACAGAGTATATATCTTCTGCTATCGAGGAGAGACCAGGGTCTGCGAGACAGGGGATCCCCAGTGCGTTGATGAGGATGTTGTACTACAAGAATGGGAATCGGACGCCGGTCGCAATGAATCAGAACTTCGGTGCGTGATATGGGAAAAAGAAACCGCACGAACACCTTTCAAGTCACCGTGGACGACTTTATGGGTATGCAGGTAGCTCAGACCACGGATGATGCCGAGTAGCTGAGGGTTATCATGATCAGTGAACGTAAGCATGGTTACACCGTCGACGCGGTCGGAGTTTACTCACCAGCTCCAGGCGGTCGATATGTCCTTGGTACCGATTCAAATAGTCCAACATGTTTCCGTTCTCCATCCACCTCGATACCATACAACACGTAAATGAATCCGGGACGACACCTTCGATCCACAAGACATTGGGGTGGTTCATCCGCATGGATATGATGACTTCTCTGCAGTATTTCTGAAATTTCGAACGGGCGTTCTGTCAGAAATCACCTTCCGATGGTGGGAAGCGAGTCGAGCATATTGTCCCACCTTCTTCACCTGCACGGCGTTGTTCTGATACATCCGAAGCACCTTGATCGCAAACACATCGCCCTTCTCATTCGTAGCCTTCCAGATGTCTGAGAATCCACCAGACGCGATGGCGTGTTGGCTTGTCGTGAGGGTTGATTTAACTTTGTGCGAGTCCGGGAGTAGCCCGCATATCCTTACCCAGCGCCCGAACGCATCGTTCGTGAGTATCGGAGTCTGGTGAAAGGATATCTATAACCTGAGATTCCCCCAAAGGCGGTGAACGGAGAGCGGCCAAATGTAGTTAACCAAAGACGGACCTTATCTAGGCCATCGATATACGCCCGCGGATCGATATCAATGCTGGGTAGGTTCTTTACGCAGTCGGTATAGTCGTCTGCAGCAAGCGCGTTGGTCAGTGTCCGAGTAATCGCTTGAGGGGCTGTCAGATCCCCATCTGCGATGGAACCCAGGTAACTTGCTGAAGAACCCGCTCGCCGGGGGCGGGTGGGAGTTGCCATGCCTGGGTCTGATTCGTCAGGTTTCACCTAAAAGTGGGATTCGAGGCGAGCGCCTGAGCAAGACCCCCAAAAACCCGCTCCCTCACACGTGCGTGGGCGAGGTCGACGGCTGCACCCCCAGAACGCTACGCATCCCAAAGCACGGGCCAATCACACTGGTGCGGGGCGGGTCGCACTAACCTAGTATTGATGAATACTGATTGTGGTGAACTACAGATTAGCGTAGCCGATACAGACGGGAAACTCTTGTAGCGATGCGGACTGCCGTCATCGCACGTTTTGACTTTTTCCCCACGTTCATCGCAAAATTGTCGGGGCTGACGGCTGCCGGGGGTTGTGACTAACGATATCTGTGTGAGTGTCACCAAAGACCCACAAGAAGCGACGCACAGGGAGGGAGGGTGTGTTGGAGAATGTGGACGGTACGAAGGCGATCGCCTGGAACGCTAACCTCAGCACAAAGATCAGGAATTCCACGGGAGGTAGTTCACGTAGTCTTTCCCGGAGCGATGCATGGGCCCATATCACGACAGGTCCTCGGACGACGCTTCGCATCTCGGCCACTGCGTCATAAAGAAGGATGACGCGTCCTCATTGATTCACGAAGGGTTGGAGCCGATCTCAGCATCGGAAAAACCTGTCGAACCCCATGAGGCCGTCATGACAGATCGTCGCAGTCAGGATGACACCAAAATGGCATCATAATGTTCGCGGTAAGTGGATGACTTTCCGTAAGGATTTAGAAACTAGGAATTAGAGAAGTCCCGCGAAAAAGACCCAGCCGGGGCGAAAAAGGGCAGGCGCTCAGATACTTTTCTGCAAACATGAAATGTGTTCTACAGTAAATAAATTTCTAACGTTCTAAATCCTTACGGAAAGTTATCCACTATCTCGAAAGAGAGGACGGGGACAGGTGGGAGGTGGGAGACGGGAACAGTGTCGTGAGATGATTAGAAATCCGATCCGCCTTTCAGCGGGGGAGGGTCGTCATAATCACACAAAAACCACGTGGTTGGCTGGCCTTCGAACGCCTTTTGTTCAAATGTCTCGCATTCAAGAGCTGTTAACTTGGCCAACATACCACCGAGGTCCATTTTTTTGTATAGTAGGGTTATATGCACGCATTACAAACTACATCATTAATTCTAGAGCTTACGCTTCCCGGGATAAGCCTGTAGAGCCAGACGAACGTCGGCTGGTCGCGCTCGTGTTTGCCGGATGGACGCCTGAACCTCCAACCGGCACACTCCGGACAGCAAGACCCAGTCCTTTCAGTCCCGGGAAAAATGGGGACACCGCCGGCGAGCATGGAATATTGGGTCCCCGTGGCGCCGCGACTTTCGTAACCCATGCTGGGTATCTGGTAGTTGCTTTCATTCATCACGGAAAATCGATGTCCCGCTCACCAGCGGCGTGTAATCGTGGAGATTACAACGAACTCAACATAGACTCAAAGACCGTCCTCGGACTTCATCTGCGCCTTCCCATCTAGGCCCCATGAAGAAGGACAAGACGTCATCGATCATCTTTGATTAACACATGATTTGGAACCGTGAGCAGAAAGATATATAAACACGCGACGAATCCTGTATCGATCGTGCTTTGCTGCTGAGCTCGTCCAAAGGTTGCGTCTCTCTAGTCCCCGTGCGGTACGGACGACGGGTCGTTGCGGGGTGATGTCTTCACCTGCAAATGGAACCCGGTAACCGTGGTGTTTGTCATTGGCATACCCTGTCGGATCCGGTCCTGTCTATCCTCCACCCTATTTTTTTCATACCGCCCACGACGCCCCATCAGCGCTTCAGCAACCAGGTATCCACGCTCCCTCTGACAACAACATCGCGTGTCCTGGCCGGCCCAGCATCTCCGATGACATTCATTCCCTCACATTCAATAGTCACGTCAGACAATCGTGTTTGTACCTCGCTCTAGGTTCGTCTGCGATCTGGGAACGCTCGTTTAAAGTCGTGTGCCCACTCCAGCCTTCCTCACCTGCTCAGATCCAGATAAATACCAGGAGGATTGCTTATTTCGATCTCACCGCCCTCGCCCCTCCGTTCCCTCCTCCTGACGACATGTATCCGATTCCCGTCCGCGTCTTCCTGCTTCCCCTATTCTTTTCTTCTCTCGTAGCGGCGACCAACTTCACACAGTGCTTGGAAGATTTCAGGAGCGACCCTAATGCGGTCGGCGGCGTTGACTCTCGAGGCCACCCAACAAGCCCTGCAGAGGCAGTCGGACTCACCTACACGACCTGCACAGCCCTATGTGGATCAGGCAATGCGGGTTTCAGGTGGAAGGAGTTCGCTCAGTTATTTTCCTCGTGGTTTCTTCCCTGGTTGGCTCTTATCAGCCAGCTCCCCTTTGGTTCGGAAAATTACATAGATGACTTTCTCTCAGGTCGGTTCTTCTCCTTCATCGCCGGTCTCATTGCTCACCCGAATGAATTCCCACGCACGATCAGTCGTCATGAGCTTGGGGTCCCCTTCTCTGGCCGCCTACTCCCTTGTCCTCACCTCCCTAAACGCTCGATCAGTTTATCGCAGGGCGCAAAGCATCAGGCATGAAAGCAAGACAACCGTGGCGAGAGCGCTGGTGTCCCTTCAGCAAATCCCTCTCGAACTCACCAAAGATGAACGTCTTCTCGCTTTCATCCCGATCAACGATCAGTGGAGGCGGGAAATTGTCGATCGTCTAAACCGGAGAAACGCCTGGTCCATTGCGACAGGCTCATCCGTCGCATGGGTCGTTGTCGCGTTCACCTTCACCCTCGTCGACTCCTTCGTCTCCCTCGATAACTCCGTTAATAGCACATCCGAGGGTCATACGGTTGGCACCCTCTGGTTATGGTTGTTGTGTTTGGTTATCGGCTGGTTGTGGGTTCCAACTTTCACCTACTGCGAATTAAAGTCTGCCATCGGTCATGCAAACCAGAAGGCGGCGAAGAAAGCCGCCAGGGGAGTCAGGCAAAAGGCGGCCGAGGCTTACGACTCTACAAAGGCAAAGGTTGCCAACAGACTTCCGAAAAGGATGTCGATCCTGAAGAGACCCGGGGAATCCGTCGGTGGGTTTCCTGAAGCCCCCGAAGAGAATGAGAACGAGAGAATGAAGGAGGGGTCGATCCGGGAGGATATCGGACCCGTTGGACAAGAAACTGAATCGGTGGCCAACCCCCTTCCCAATCTCACCCATCACCAATCCACCGTCTCTTTCCAACTGCCCACCGAAAGTCAACAAGGTCATGGCCACCTTGCCGTCAGTGCGAACCCGACTGCAAATCAAAGTGTTGTCAGCTTGTCCCGCTCCGATGCCACACACTCTATCGCAATCCAGAGCTCGATCCACCCCGAGACGGATAGGCTCCTCATCCCTAGGAACGACCTCAGTTCGCTTAATCGGGATGAACTTCGATTCGCGGCGACGTTCAACTATTCCAGGGTCATGCGGTATCTCTCCCTCGTGGATGACGTCTTGAGGACCTTGGATAAGCTCACTCGTGAGAAGGACGAGGTGGGTCTATTCGAGAAAATGTCTGATGCCTGGAGGTTGCCTAACTGATTCTCGATTGAAGTTGCCTATCTCTACAGTCACTGCCACTCAGCCCACGAGGAACGTTGTGTTCCCTCCGGGAGTGCTCATCTCGATGTTCAATGCGTCGATTCTCGCACTTGTTCTCCAGTGCGGAACAACCGCCGCAGCTGCGATCATCATAGTTTTCACCCCCACTGTCGGTTTTGGGTGCCGTTCTCTGGGATACACTATCTACGCAGGGATATCTATTGTGATCTTGTTACTCACCATCATCTCAACAATCTCCGCTCGCATTTCAGAAACCCGCAGCGAACACTCCACCGTCGTCAAAAGCTTCACCGCCTCCATCGCCATCGCCCTCCGCAGGACCTGCCTCTTGCTCGCATGCATCAACGCGGTGGGATTGATCGTGTTGTCTTGCTTCCAGTTTACGCATTTCCTCGACAACTGCTACTGCAACGCGAGCGTCATCGGACGTGGGACAGATTCCCATCTCATCATTATCTATGAAGGGTGGACCTCCACGATGAGGACTGCCTGGATTTCGGCCACAACTCTTGCCGCGGCCAGTATGGCCATCTACATGATCTACCTTTGGCTGATAAGCGCTTTACCGACGGAGATCGACCGTTTGTGAAGAATTGTTTCTCTCTATGTAAGCCCGGCCCCTAGTTGGACCGGAAACCTCGAGTAGGCCCGGACTCGAACACTCGATAAATTAGTTCACATGTTATTTATTCACATATGACCTCACGGACTCGAGTATTCTAGTATATTACTATGTACTAGAATACTCAACGGACAAACAGAGCGAAATTCGTGGTTCGACGACCACCTACGACGCGACTCAGCTGATCGGCCGAAACCGATCAACTAATCCCGCGTAGGCCGCCGTCTCACGTTGACCATTATGACCTTCCATGGCTTTCGCACACCTTTTTTGTGCTGAGATAAATGCGCCAATGTGGCACTTTGCGGCCCTTGGGGGTTGGGTGAGCGGTGGGGTTCTGTGCGAAACTCCCTGAGGTTTGGTCAGATGACTTCAATAAGGGTGAAAGCGAGGAGGGCCCCAGCGACGGTGCGGTCGATGGTCCGGATCGAGGTATGACGCGACAGAGCGCACCCGAACAGGAGCGAGGCGAATTGGAGGTGAGAGTGCTACTGCTCGGGTTTCATCGAGTTTCTGCCGTCTGCCTCGGCTCGTGTCGGCAGTAGAACCTCGGCAGTTCCGTAGATATATATATCGGTTGACCCATTGCAAGAAACGCCGCAAACAGTGAGGTTCGCGAGACTTGCATAAAATAAAGACTGTCCCGCCCACGTCTCGAATGTTGAAACATCTAACGGTCCGTCCTCGTCAAAGAATTCGTTATATGATTTTGTCTTGGGCGCTTTTCCCCTTGGCGAGTAAGAACTTACCGCTGGACTTGACTTCCGATATCACCGATCTTTGTCTAGACGGTTGCGGAGGCTCCCAGGGTGGTGGTCGGTTTTGGCTCAGCTGCAAGTACATAACCTTTCACTTTCAACTCTAGCGGGGGGGAAGATCCACGCACGAGGATCAGTCTGTCTCGGAGAGGTGCAGTGCCAATCGGGCGGAAGACGCGATCGCAGGCGAAATCGGGTGGGGGGCTCGGGATGAAATGCCGAACGCTTGAGTATTGATGAAGGATCAAAGTTACACGCAGGTAGGTGGGGACAATTGTGCGATAGTTCATCGTGACAAGGAGAAAAAAACTAAATGTATAGAATTAAAAGCCAGGGGTATGGGTACAAGCGCTGTGCGTGCGTCCGCAACTGTTTGTGATCCGATCGAAGAGAGACACTTATCACAGAGCGGTGTTGACAGTACACTTGCTTTCGTCCTGACATGGGGCGGTTCGTGCCAGGTTCTTAAATAGGGGACCTATCGGGTGAGTCGGATGAGCGATGATGACTCGTGAAAAGCGCCAGTGTAAGTGGGGGGGTGCTTACCAGATGGACCACCACTGATATGGCATTCGTTGCCCAGGCAGTACTGTCCGAACCTATTGGTCGGCCACTTCTGGTCGCCCCACATGCCAGCGAAGTTGAGCCAGCTGGTACCCTCCGTAGGCTGAAGGGCTCCTCCGGTTCCGGCGCCGGGCGCAGGGTCGATCGCACCGTTTGATGGAGTGTACCAGTAGCCTCGAAAGTTTTTGGTGACGTCCCACATAGGGCCATTGTTCGTCTGGTCCTTCAAAAGACCAAATGGTAAACTGTATGCGTGATCGCCCGGTTTCTTGATACCAGTAATCAGCGATGAAGAAGGTATTATATGACCGTTGATACAGATGGAGACATACCGCATAATTGGCGTGGGTGCCGATGGCGGTGTAGGAGATAGGGCGGTCCCCGCTTTTCGCTACGGCAGAGTATTTGTAGGCGGTGCCACTAGCGTGGGCAGAATAGTAGACGGTTTCGGGAACGCCGTTGATGAATCGGACCATAGTGTGTTCCCAGTCCCCGACATGGTTGCCGTACCGCAGACCGAGGACACTTGACGCCGTCATCACAAGTCGGTTAGCTGTAGAGTCGGAGGGAAAGGATTGATCATCGCACTCACGTATTACCGAGATTCCAAGGGAAGAAATAGAAATAAAAGGCATCGATGATTCCTCCAGGTTTCTCTACGACGATGATGGTTCCGGGTGCGCCGCTGACACCGTTTACCGGCTTTCCAACGGTCGATTTGAAGAACTCGGTGTTGTAGAGGAGGACGTTGTCGACGGCGGTAAGATAGACATTGTTGGCGAGGGTGGATAGGGTCTGGAAAGTGGGTGGTCCGCCCACGGGTTTGAAGTTGACTTGTGGGACGACTTTGGGGAAGAGGGTGGCAATGTCTGATGGCCAAAATTGCTCACTCGAGTGAAGATATGATAAAGGAGCGTATTTGAGGACAAAGTCCGGGAAATTGCCAGCGCGTTTGACGGGGAGGGCGTCGACGACGACTAGGGCCGTAAGGCAGACCAGGACGGATGAAATGAGGACGGCAACCATGGATCACCGCGCGCGAGGACGAAGGGATTCTCATTTTGTTACACGGGCGTTATATAGTGGTCCAGGAGCAGGAGGAGAAGGGTGACCGAGGGATATAAACCGGGAAACTTCCGAATAAGAGGATAACCGGAAGCGTGAAGGACCAATGCCGGTGTCATATGAGGCATAGAAGCCAGAATCGCGCGCACAAGGCATTCAAGCGTCAAGGAAGAGAACGCCGGGGCTATCGCATGCGCCTTTGATGAGGACCACAAGGACTAGTTGATAATAGTGGCACCAATAGCACTGGGAACCGGACCGTCTGCCGATTTTGTTTGTACTTGTTTGGTCATCAATGTAGCTACTCAAGGATCCCGCTGTTGTTCACTCGTACGTGGTGTCTGGCGTACATTTAACAGTTATCTACACTGGCTTGCCTTCATGCTTTGTGTGTACGGTGGGAAAGGGACCAACCCCGGCTGCCGGTGACACCGGTGACGGGCCAAGGACAGTAGTACATGTGAAATTGGGTCGCTCGCAGAGAAAACAGCACCCGATACCCAATAGAGACGACAGGTTGACCATTGGAAATTTCTCCAGGGAGAGAATCGCATGAGGGATGGTCCGCGCTTTTCTTTGGCTACACAAATACGGCTTCCTCACACCCAGACACGGAACGAAAGGAAAGTATCCGTTTCCCGGAGGTGTCGCCCTTCTCGGTCCGGTGGCGGGCCGACCCTCTGTTGCTTTCGGTTCGAGATTTAATGTTCTCGATGTTCGGTTCAACTTCTGTTCTTCC
>Ga0307517_10011673_pt1 | contig 12155 bp, 11 predicted proteins | sample 23_EM_MG_FD_194515 | JGI IMG/M metagenome (GOLD analysis project Ga0307517, IMG submission 194515) | Populus trichocarpa ectomycorrhiza microbial communities from riparian zone in the Pacific Northwest, United States - 23_EM | ecosystem: Host-associated > Plants > Roots > Unclassified | place...
CCTGAACTGCAAGTCTCATGGCAGTGGCATTTCTGCCATCCATCTGCCAACTGCCGTGAGATTCTGCCAAGGCTTTTGAGACCCTACAAGGCACCACTACGTCTGGGCCATGTCCACGAAGCGCGAGTAGTGGCCCTGGAAGGCGACCGTGATCGTCGCCGTAGGACCGTTACGGTGCTTGGCCACGATCAGGTCCGCCTCGCCGGCGCGTGGGGACTCCTTCTCGTACGCGTCCTCGCGGTGCAGCAGGATGACCATGTCCGCGTCCTGCTCGATCGAGTTGTGGACATGAACACCGTTGGCGACGAAGTTGTGCGTGCCGAGCACGGTCGCGTCGTACACCTCTTGCTCGCCAATGCTCTCGATCGAGACGACCTCGTCCCAGAACACGTCGCTCGTGGCAAGCATGTCCAGATCGGCACTCTTGAGGATCTCGGCGACCTTGGACAGACGGGCCCGCGCGGGAGACACCCTGTAGAGCGAACTCCCGCAGTACTTCGTCCCAAGGGCTGCCTGGAAAGCGCGGGTAGTGACCGACTGCCCGCGCATCAGCTCACGGACGGTGTCCCACACCTGCTTCGGAACGGTGTCGAGGTTCGTGTTCGCCTTGACATCCCGCAGTCGTTCCGAAGCCGTCACCACATGCCGGGCCCGATCGCCGTGAACGCCCACGTGCTCAAGGAAGCGCCGCTGGTCGTCCACTCCTGAGACGTCCACGCTCCAGCCCGGACGCCCCTTTGTATTTCCGACGCTGCGAAGCCGCGCCCGAACGTCCATTCGGAGCAGCAGTTGCTGGAGGTCGCGGGCAAGCCGCTCGCTTGTCGTCGCGTAATAGACCCTCACCGCACCGGACTTGGAGACCGTCACCGAGCCGTCTGTCGCCCAGAGGTGTCGCAGGAACAGCCGCACCTGCTCGTCGGGCAGCCCGAAGACCTCCGGCGGAAGGAACTTCTCGTGCGACCGCTTCCCGTACAGCCCGAAGCGGTCCAGCCATTCGGCGATGGGGTTGCGGCGGCCATGAGTCAGCTTGAAGGGCGCGGGCAGGTACACATGCCACCACGCGTCCTGCTGCACTCGGCGTGGTGTGATGCCGAAGTGGGCGGCGGCCTCCTCGACGGCACGCAGGTTCGCCTCGTCGCTGCTCGTGTAGTGCACAGGCTGCCGGGGAGCTACGCAGCCGTCACCGAGCAGGTGGGCCAGCATGACGACCTCTGCCTCCGGCCAGGGCCGCGTACGCTCAGGCGCGTCGATCAGGCGAGGCACGGCGAGCCGTGATCCGGCACCGATCTCACCCAAGGGCTTCCAGCCGTCGTAGGTCAGGAACGGGTGATTCGCTGTCGCTTCGATCTCGCGGCCGGAGGCCAGACGCAGGCGGAAGACTTCCTTGACCCCGCTCGGGAAGACATGCGTCATCGTGCGCGTGACCAGTCGCAATTGCTCGTCGAGCGACCAGACGGGGATGTCCCGCGCGCCGCTCTCCAGCAATTCGCCCATGGTGACCTCGGCGCCGGTGTCAGCGCGCAGTACCCGGGTGCCTGCAGTGACGCAACCCGACTCACGAAGGTCGGAGACCATCGGCTTCTTGTCGGTGCGCTGCTCGGGACCACGGTTCAGCTGCGACAGCGCGATCACCGGGACCTCAAGCTCCTTGGCCAGCAGCTTGAGGTTTCGGGACATGTCCGAGACCTCCTGCTGACGGCTCTCAGGACGCCGGGAACCGCCGGACTGCATGAGCTGGAGGTAGTCGATGACGACCAGCCGCAAATCGTTTCGCTGCTTCAGACGGCGGCACTTGGCACGGATCTCCATCATCGACAGGTTCGGGGAGTCGTCGATGAAGAGCGGCGCGGCGGAGACATCCGGCATACGGCGGGCCAGCCGCGTCCAGTCGTCGTCCGTCATCGAACCGGAACGCATGTGGTGCAGGGCCACCCGCGCCTCGGCGGACAGCAGACGCATCGCGATCTCGTTGCGGCCCATTTCGAGGGAGAAGATGACGCTGGGCATACCGTTGTTGATCGAGCAGGCACGGGCAAAATCCAGTGCTAGCGTCGATTTGCCCATGGCCGGGCGGGCGGCGATGACGATCATCTGGCCGGGGTGCAGGCCGTTGGTGAGGGAGTCCAGGTCGGTGAAGCCGGTGGGGACGCCGGACATCTGGCCGCTGCGGGAGCCGATGGCCTCGATCTCGTCGAGGGCGCCTTCCATGATGTCGCCGAGGGGGAGGTAGTCCTCGCTGGTGCGCTGCTCGGTGACGGCGTAGATCTCGGCCTGGGCGGAGTTGACGATCTCGTCGACGTCGCCGTCGGCGGCGTATCCCATCTGGGTGATGCGGGTGCCGGCCTCGACGAGCCTTCGCAGGACGGCCCGTTCGTGGACGATCTCGGCGTAGTACTCGGCGTTGGCGGCGGTGGGGACCGCGTTGACCAGGGTGTGGAGGTAGGGGGGGCCGCCGACCTTGGTGAGTTCGCCGCGCTTGGTGAGTTCGGCGGCGATGGTGATGGGGTCGGCGGGCTCGCCGCGGGCGTAGAGGTCGAGGATCGCGGAGTAGATGGTCTCGTGGGCGGGGCGGTAGAAGTCGGCGCCCTTGAGGACCTCGACGACGTCGGCGATGGCGTCCTTGGACAGGAGCATGCCGCCGAGGACGGACTGCTCGGCGTCGAGGTCCTGCGGGGGTACGCGTTCGAAGCCGCCGGGGAAGCCGTCGTCGCGGGAGCGGTCGTTGTCACGGCCGCCGTCGCGGCCGCCGCGGGAGTCGTCCTTCTTACGGAAGCGGGTGACGGGGAGATGGTCGCTCGGGCCGCTGTCGAGGGGGCCTGCGTCGGGCGGGAAGGGAGGCTCCTCGCCCCAGTGGTCGTCCGCGGGTTCGGGCTGGCTCACCCCCGTCACCTCCTCCCGTGCGGCGGACCGCTGTGTTGCTCTGCTTGCTCAGGCTTTCTTACGCCACAGCTCTGACATCGAGCCGCCGTACGCCCCTTCCGGCGCGTCGGCAACGGTCCACGGTAGGGGTCCCGGGCGCCGTCAGCCAAGACGGTTATCCACAGGCCGGGCGGCAGCCTGGGGATGAAAGCGCCCCCTCCTGTGGGAAACCCCCTCCAGCCTGTGCACAGGGCGGGGGACAGCCACGTGGACAACCACACAATCACCCAATGATCAGCGCCCTGACCTGCACTTTCTCCATCCACCCACTGTGGACAAGAAAAACTTTCCCAGTCGGCCCAAGATCGCAACAAACGGCAGGGAGGAGATCACTCTACGCAGTCGTAGGTAATGGATGGACAGCAGTTGCGGTCATTACATGTGGATGATTACCCTGAGCGAATGCCACAGGCTCTCGACACCCGCCGCCGCGACGCGCGCCGCGATGCCCGCCGTGCCGGACGCCGCCACGACCGGGAGATCATCGGGCTCGCCCTGCCCGCCTTCGCCGCGCTGGTCGCCGAGCCGCTCTTCCTGCTGGCCGACAGCGCCATCGTCGGCCACCTCGGCACCGCGCAGCTCGCCGGACTCGGGATCGCCGGAACCTTCGTCGCCACCGCTGTCGGGGTCTTCGTCTTCCTGGCCTACGCCACCACGGCCGCCGTCGCCCGCCGGGTCGGGGCCGGAGATCTGCCCGCCGCGATCCGCCAGGGCATGGACGGAATCTGGCTGGCGCTGCTCCTCAGCGCCGTCGTCGTCGCCGTGGTCATTCCCGCCGCACCCGCCCTCGTGGGCCTGTCCGGCGCCTCCGGCACCGCCGCGCCGTACGCGGTCACGTATCTGCGCGTCAGCGCCCTCGGCATCCCCGCGATGCTCGTGGTCTTCGCCGCCACCGGTGTCCTGCGCGGCCTGCAGGACACCAGGACCCCGCTCTACGTCGCCGTGGGCGGCTTCGCCGCGAACGCCGGGCTGAACGCCGGACTGGTCTACGGCGCCGGGCTCGGCATCGCGGGATCGGCATGGGGCACCGTCATCGCGCAGAACGCCATGGCCGCGGTCTACGTCGCCGTGGTGGTCCGGGGCGCCCGCCGCCATGGGGCCTCGCTGCGGCCGGACGCCGCCGGGATCCGGGCCTGCGCGCGGGCCGGGGGGCCGCTGCTGATCCGTACGGTGTGCCTGCGCGCGATCCTGATGGTCGCGACGGCGGTGGCGGCCCGGCTGGGCGATGTCTCCACAGCCGCCCACCAGATCGCCTTCACGCTGTGGCTGCTGCTGGGCTTCGGCCTCGACGCGATAGCCATAGCGGGGCAGGCCATCATCGGCCGCTACCTGGGCGCGGGGGATCCGGACGGTGCCAGGGCGGCCTGCCGTCGCATGGTGCGGTGGGGGATCGCCTCGGGCGTCGTGCTGGGCCTGCTGCTGGCCGCAGCCCGGCCGCTGGTCGTACCGCTGTTCAGCGGTGATCCGGCGGTGCACGACACGCTGATGCCGGTGCTGCTGATCGTCGCGCTGTCCCAGCCCGTCATGGGGGTGGTCGCGGTGCTCGACGGGGTCCTGATGGGCGCCGGCGAGGGCGCGTATCTGGCCTGGTCGATGCTGCTCACCCTGGCCGTCTTCACCCCGGCGGCCCTGGCCGTCCCGGCGCTGGGCGGCGGCCTGACCGCGCTGTGGTGGGCGCTGACGCTGATGATGCTGACCCGCACGGCCACCCTGTGGCTGCGGGCGCGGTCGGGAAAGTGGCTGGTGACGGGCGCCGTACGGCACTGAGCCCGACGCACAACGCACGGAGGGCCGGAAACCTCACGGTTCCGGCCCTCCGACGCGTTGACCGCGCGGCGTTACGCCGCGACGACCTCGACGTCCAGGGTGGCAGCGACCTCGGGGTGCAGACGCACCGAGATCTTGTGCGAGCCCAGGGTCTTGATCGGCGAGCCGATCTCGACGCGGCGCTTGTCCACGTCCGGACCGCCGGCGGCCTTGATGGCCACGGCGATGTCGGACGGGGTCACCGAGCCGAACAGACGGCCGGCGTCACCCGCGCGGGTGGCCAGCTTGACCTTGACGCCTTCGAGCTGGCCCTTGATGGACGTGGCCTGCTCGATGGTCTGGATGTCGCGGATCCGGCGCGCGCGGCGGATCGCCTCGACGTCCTTCTCGCCACCCTTGGTCCACGCGATCGCGAAACCGCGGGGGACCAGGTAGTTGCGGGCGTACCCGCTCTTGACCTCGACGACATCGCCGGCGGCACCGAGGCCACTGACCTCATTGGTGAGGATGATCTTTGCCATGCTGATTCACCCTCCCTTAGCGAGCGGTCGAGGTGTAGGGCAGCAGCGCCATCTCACGGCTGTTCTTCACGGCCGTGGCGACGTCACGCTGGTGCTGGGTGCAGTTGCCGGTGACACGACGGGCACGGATCTTGCCGCGGTCGGAAATGAACTTCCGCAGCAGGTTCGTGTCCTTGTAGTCCACGTAGTTGATCTTGTCCTTGCAGAACACGCAAACCTTCTTCTTAGGCTTGCGTGCAGGCGGCTTCGCCATTGTCCCTCTCCAGTTCGATCAAGAAGTTTGAACGGTGCCGCCCTTAGAAGGGAGGCTCGTCCGAGTAGCCGCCGCCGGAGGAACCGCCGGAGCCGCCGGAGTTGCCGGAGCCGCCGCCCCAGCCACCACCGCCGCCACCGCCGCTGCCCTGGCCGCCACCGGCCGGAGCGCTGGTCGCCCACGGGTCGTCGGCCGGAGCGCCGCCCTGGCCGCCGCCGGAGCCTCCGCCCCAGCTGCCGCCCTGGCCGCCACCGCCGCCGCCGTTGTAACCACCCTGGCCGCCGCGCGCACCGCCGCCGCCGCTGGTCTTGGTGACCTTGGCGGTGGCACTGCGCAGGCTGGCGCCGACCTCGTCGACGTCCAGCTCGTAGACCGTCCGCTTCTCACCGGTGTTCGTCTCGTAGGTCCGCTGCTTGAGCCGGCCCTGAACGATGACGCGCATACCGCGCTGGAGCGACTCGGCCACGTTCTCCGCCGCCTGACGCCAGACCGAGCAGGTCAGGAACAGGCTCTCGCCGTCCTTCCACTCGTTGGTCTGCCGGTCGAAGGTGCGGGGTGTGGACGCGACACGGAACTTCGCGACCGCCGCACCCGACGGGGTGAAGCGCAGCTCGGGATCGTCGACAAGATTGCCGACGACCGTGATGACGGTCTCGCCTGCCATGGTGGGTGACCTCTCGGCGTTCTTTGGCTACTCGGTTTCCCGAATGCCTTGAGCCGTCAGGCTCAGTGGGTGTCGGGGCGGAGGACCTTGGTCCGGAGGACCGACTCGTTCAGGTTGAGCTGACGGTCGAGCTCCTTGACAACCTCAGGAGTGGCGTTGAGGTCGATGACCGAGTAAATGCCCTCGGGCTTCTTCTTGATCTCGTAGGAGAGACGACGACGGCCCCAGGTGTCGACCTTCTCGACCTTGCCGCCGCCATTGCGGACGACGCCGAGGAAGTTCTCGATCAGCGGGGAGACAGCGCGCTCCTCAAGATCGGGGTCGAGAATGAGCATCAGCTCGTAGTGACGCATGTGGAACCCACCTCCTTTGGACTCAGCGGCCACGGAACTTCCGTAGCAGGAGGGTTTGCATCGCGTCGCAACGGTATCGCGGGCCACTGACAATCGAGCTTGGCGCTCGTTCGGGCAGCACAGACACCGGTGCAGAGGGTAAAGACTACCCGCACCGTCCCTTCCGGTTGAAATCCGCTGCTCAATGCCCGCAATCTGTACACATCGGCTCCGCTTCGCCCTGCTCCTTACGGAGGTGCCACATGGCACAGGCAGTACGCCAGCAGCAGCACAGGTTCCGGTTCACCCTCAACACGGACGGACAGCCCCATCCGCTGGAGAACACCCTGGTCGCGGTGACGCTGACCCTGGGGCTGGTCTCCTTCGTGACGTCGTTCTTCTACAGCCTGCACCTGCTCACCTCCTGGACCGGGCTGGTGGGGATCCTCGCCGGCGCGTTCGGCCAGTACCGCTCCCAGACCACGGCAGAGCGCTACGGGCTGGTCATCGGACTGGGGCTCGCTGCCGTCGGCTTCTACCTGGGGATGGCCCGCGGCGGCCTCTTCGGCGGGGTGTAGCGGCGGCTGTCCCGGGGCGGGTCATCCACGGCCCTCGGCAGGGGCGTTGCCCATCCGCAGTAGGCTACGGCGCAGTAATGCCGTAGCCGCAGTAGCGATGGGGAGCGCCCCGCATGAGCTTGACCCTGAGGAACATCAGTCGGGAACAGCACCTGGCGTACATCCAGAGCCTGCCTTCGGCGAGCCACTGCCAGGTCCCCGCGTGGGCGGACGTCAAGAACGAGTGGCGGTCCGAGAATCTGGGCTGGTTCGACGACAAGACCGGCGAGCTGGTCGGCGCCGGGCTGGTGCTTTACCGGCAGCTTCCCAAGGTCAAGCGGTATCTCGCGTACCTGCCCGAGGGCCCGGTGATCAACTGGTACGCCCCGAACCTGGACGAGTGGCTGCGGCCGATGCTGGCCCACCTCAAGGCCCAGGGCGCCTTCACGGTCAAGATGGGCCCCCCGGTCGTCATCCGCCGCTGGGACGCCAACGCGATCAAGGCCGGCATCGCAGACGCCGACGTCAAGCGGCTGCGCGACGTCGACGCCACGCAGATCGAGCCGCGCGCCTTCGAGGTCGCCGACCGCCTGCGCCGCATGGGCTGGCAGCAGGGCGAGGACGGCGGCGCCGGCTTCGGCGACGTACAGCCCCGCTTCGTCTTCCAGGTGCCCCTGGAGGACCGCAGCCTGGACGACGTCCAGAAGGGCTTCAACCAGCTCTGGCGGCGCAACATCAAGAAGGCCGAGAAGCTCGGCGTCGAGGTCGTGCAGGGCGGCTACGACGACCTTCCGGTCTGGCAGGACCTCTACGAGATCACCGCCGTCCGTGACCACTTCCGGCCGCGCCCCCTGGCGTACTTCCAGCGCATGTGGAAAGCGCTGAACGCCGAGGACCCCAACCGCATGCGGCTCTACCTCGCCAAGCACGAGGGCGAGGTGGTCGCGGCCGCGACCATGCTGATCGTCGGCGGCCACGTCTGGTACTCCTACGGCGCCTCCGCGAACCACAAGCGCGAGGTCCGGCCCAGCAACGCCATGCAGTGGCGCATGCTGCGGGACGCGTACGCGCTGGGCGCGAGCGTCTACGACCTGCGCGGCATCTCCGACTCCCTCGACGAGACCGATCATCTGTTCGGACTCATCCAGTTCAAGGTGGGCACTGGCGGCCAGGCTGCCGAATACTTGGGCGAGTGGGATTTCCCGCTCAACAAGCTGCTTCACAAGGCTCTCGACATCTACATGTCCCGCCGCTGAGAAAGGTCCCCGCCTTAGCCATGGCGCTCACCCTGTACGTCGACACCGCGCGCTGGCGTGCACACCAGCAGTCCGTGGCGGAGCAATTCCCCGGCCTCGTCCCTGTCTGCAAGGGCAACGGCTACGGCTTCGGCAACGAACGCCTCGCGGATGAGTCCACCCGCCTCGGCGCCGACACGCTCGCCGTCGGCACGACGTACGAAGCCGCCAGGATCAAGGACTGGTTCAGCGGCGATCTGCTCGTCCTCACGCCCTACCGGCTCGGCGAGGAGCCCGTTCCACTCCCCGACCGCGCCATACGGTCCGTCTCCTCCGTGGAGGGCGTACGCGGCCTGGTCGGCGCCCGGGTCGTCATCGAGGTCATGAGCAGCATGAAGCGGCACGGCGTCAGCGAGGACGACCTCGTGAAGCTCCATTCCGCCATCGACGACGTCCGCCTCGAAGGCTTCGCCATCCACCTCCCCCTGGACCGCACCGACGGCTCCGACGCCGTCGAGGAGGTCTTCGGCTGGATGGAACGGCTGCGGGTGGCCGGTCTGCCGCTCGGCACCATGTTCGTCAGCCACCTGAAGGCCGCCGAGCTCGCCCAGCTCCAGCAGCAGTTCCCCCGCACCCGCTTCCGGGCCCGCATCGGCACCCGGCTCTGGCTCGGCGACCACGAAGCCACCGAGTACCGCGGCGCGGTCCTGGACGTCACCCGCGTCAGCAAGGGCGAGCGCTACGGCTACCGCCAGCAGAAGTCCGCCGACGACGGCCACCTGGTGGTCGTCGCCGGCGGCACGTCGCACGGTGTCGGCCTGGAGGCCCCCAAGGCCATGCACGGCCTGATGCCCCGCGCCAAGGGCGTCGCCCGGGCCGGGCTGGCCACGGTCAACCGGAACCTGTCGCCCTTCGTCTGGGCGGGCAAGCAGCGCTGGTTCGCCGAGCCGCCGCACATGCAGGTGTCCATCCTCTTCCTGCCCAACGACGTGGCTCCGCCGGCGGTGGGCGACGAGCTGGTCGCCCACCTGCGGCACACCACGACGACCTTCGACCGCGTCGTCGACCGGTAGCGGGACCACCCGGACCCCGCCCACAGACCGGAGGGGACGGCCGCAACTTCGGATTGCGACCGCCCCCTCCACTCTTTTCCGGCTGCCTACCGTTGCCCGTTCTGCAGCAGCGCCTGCAGCTTCGTCCCGGCGTTCCACGCCGCGAGCAGCTCACGCGACATGATCGTGACGCCGTGCCGCGCCGCAAGCCCCACCGCGTCCTTGGTGAACCGGCAGGTCACCACGAACAGCGCTACATCGGCCTTGTGTTCGGGCCTGGCCGTGCCGATGAACTGCTGCATCTCGGAGCTGCCGACGCTGCGATGGCTGGCCTGTCGCTTGCACTGCACGACAAGTCGTCGTCCATCCCGCAGCCGCGCCAGGATGTCCGCGCCCAGGTCGCCCCGGCCGCCCCGCACCTCCACGTCGGTACAGCCGTCGCGGCGGCACAGTTCCGCCACGTAGTGCTCGAACTCCTTCCAGCCCATGACGTCGATCGGTGCCATGAGGCTCTGCAATTCAGGTCGCCGAGTGCCGGGCGCTGCGCTGTACAGCGTCCTCTTGATCTGTTCGACGTCCTGGCGAAGCTCCATCAGATCGCGGCGCTGCTCGTTGGACGTGTCGATCAGAGCGTTGAGCATGGGTACGACCGTCCGGCTCAGGATCGAGTGGACGGTCCGCTCGGTGACCTGGACGATCTTGCCGTCGAGCCAGTCCTCATCCCAGGGCGGGAGTGGGTTGTCCACAGGCCGGATGCGGCTCTTCTGCTCGACGTCAAGCAGGTGTGTACGCACCTGACGTGCTACTTCGCTGTCCCGCAGGAGCATGGCGACGTTGAGCACGGCCCGCCTGGAGAAGAGCGCGAGCGAGCCGGTGCGGGACTGAGTTCCACTGAGTGCCTTAAAGGCACTCAGTGGTGCACCTGACAAAACCTGGTACCCGTTGGACTCCAACTCCTCTCGATGATCAGCGACGAGGGAGCGGATCGCGGTCTCCAGGACACCGAAGTAAGCGGCCACCATCGCGGTCGTCACATGCATGTCGTCGGGCAGCAGAACCAGGACCTTGACGCGGTCCAACGCTTCCGTGCGCTCCGCCACGCTGTCGCGAAGGGTCCGTGATTCCAGCAGTGCAGCTTCAATGCTCACAGCTCGGCCCGCCTTCCGCGGGCCTCACTGCGTCGGTTCCCCGACAGGCCACCGTGGCCGGCGGCTTGATGTGTTCGTTCATACGAACCACCTCCTGAGCGGAACGTAAGACAAACAAAATCGAACATCGCGCGGCAGAGTGGATGTTCATTACACCGAGCGATCAGGTGAACACACGTTCGCGCGCGGTCCCGATACGCGCGCGTCAGCCCCGCTCGTTCGAGGCCGCGGCCCACTCCGCCTGCGACCCGCTGCCCGCCTCCACGCGCTCCGCGGCCCGCCCGAGCACGAAGACGTCCTCCGCGCCGTCCAGCACGCCCCCGGAGGGGTCGTCCGAGCCGTCCGCGCGGGCCGGGTCGTGGTCGGGGAACCAGATGTCGCGTACGACGACGGCGCACAGGTAGATCGTCCCGAGCAGGTGCACGGCGATGGCGAGGTCGTAGCCGTCCTGGGGGAGGCCCTTGTTGTTGCCGCCGGTGGTGTAGGCGAGGTAGAGCCAGATGCCGAGGAAGTACATGACCTCGCAGGCCTGCCAGATCAGGAAGTCGCGCCAGCGCGGGCGGGCGAGGGCGGCCAGCGGGACGAGCCAGAGCACGTACTGGGGGGAGTAGACCTTGTTGGTGAGGATGAAGACGGCGATGACGAGAAACGCGAGCTGTGCGAAGCGGGGCCGCTGGGGGGCGTAGAGCGCGAGCGCGCCGACGCCGGCGCACAGGAGCAGCATCAGGGCAGTGCCGTACGCGTTCGCCTGCGGGCCGGTGATGGTGAACCCGAAGGTCTGGGTGAGCATGAGCCAGACGGAGCCGTAGTCGACGCCGCGCTCCTGGCTGAAGGTGTAGAACTTCGCCCAGCCGTCCGTCGCGAAGGCGATCACCGGCAGGTTGACCACGAGCCAGGACCCGACGGCGCCGCCGAGGGCAAGGCCCCATGCGCGCATGCGGCCCGCGCGCAGGCAGAGGATGAGCAGTGGGCCGAGCAGCAGCACGGGGTAGAGCTTGGCTGCGGTGGCGAGGCCGATGAGGATGCCGGCGGCGAGCGGGCGGCTGCGGGACCAGAGCATCATGCCGGCGGCGGTGAGGGCGACGGCGAACAGGTCCCAGTTGATGGTGGAGGTGAGGGCGAAGGCGGGCGCGAAGGCGACGAGCAGCGCGTCCCAGGGGCGGCGGCGGTTGGTGCGGGCGACGCAGACGGCGATCACGACGGTGCAGACGAGCAGCATGCCCGCGTTGACCATCCAGTAGATCTGCTCGCGGTGCTGGATGGTGCCGCTGTGCGGGGTGAACCAGGAGGCGACCTCCATGAAGAGGCCGGTCAGGACCGGGTACTCCAGGTATCCCATGCCGCCGCTGACGGCGTCGGGGATGTGGTTGAAGTACGGCACCAGGTCGTCGGCGAAGCCGCGCCCGTAGTAGAGGTGCGGGATGTCGGAGTAGCAGGCGTGCGCGTACTGCGCGTTCGCGCCGTAGAACCAGCCGCTGTCGTAGCAGGGGATCTTCTGCACCATGCCGAGCGCGAACATCCCGATCGCCACGATCACGATCACTCGCAGCGGGTTCCACCACCCGGACCTGCCGATGGCCGCCCAGCGGCCCAGCGGGCCCCCGATGACCTCGCTCCCCGCCTTGGCGACCGGATCCTCCGCCGTCGGCGGCACGGTCTCTTCGCGCACACTCGTCATGCGGGACATCCTGCCTTACGGACCTGAGC
>Ga0307517_10011674_pt1 | contig 12155 bp, 18 predicted proteins | sample 23_EM_MG_FD_194515 | JGI IMG/M metagenome (GOLD analysis project Ga0307517, IMG submission 194515) | Populus trichocarpa ectomycorrhiza microbial communities from riparian zone in the Pacific Northwest, United States - 23_EM | ecosystem: Host-associated > Plants > Roots > Unclassified | place...
CATGATCCTCCCCTCTGAAGAGCTGGGAGGTAGATAGAAGTAATTTAAGGAATGTTTGAGGGTGTCGCGGTGGAAATGAGTGGACTGTGTCTGATCTCGTCCAAGGACAAGAAGGCGAATCAATTTGAGTTCAAATCTGGACACCAAAATACACTCGCAAACAGAGTGGAACGCGAACATCACGTGCCCGCGTTTGTCATTTCAGATTCTCACCGCCATTGTTCAACGATGCCGTTCATGCTATGTATTGTTTGTTTTAATCAGGATCAGACCACTGATGGCTGCCATCCCATCACAACATAGTACAAGATTTCCATTGCCAAGGTCACTGAGTGCAATTTAAAGCTACTTCTCGCTGACTGAATCCGTCTGGCCCCAACCTTGAATGGCCAGAGATACTTCGTCCAACTGTCCCTCTCCCTGGGGGGCGAATTGATTAATACAATAATTTAGCTTGTAGAAGACGTTGATAACGTAGGCATACTTGTCAGTAAAGCATTAAACGACCATGGGGATGGAAGGCTTTGGGCACCTGGCATAAAATTTAGTCGCGGCTTTATTGCCGTACGAACACTAGGGAGTGACATGAGCCACATCTCGTTTAGGATGATGTTATTTGCGGAACCGGAAAGGGTGTACCCATAACTCGTACATATGGGTTACGGAAGAATGCAACCGTTCGTGTGTCCCGTTCGTGTGCGGTGCGGGCAGTGTCAAGATGAACGTTATCGCGACCTGTTTCAACTGAGACTTTTAGACATATTGTTGACCAGAGGTCTTCGCGTACGCGGAGCATCACACCTCGAGCCAGAAATTTTATTTCTTTATGCGCAAATTATGTAGAATAGAGTTTCGGGGATCCCCATCTACTGTGGGAGCAATGGACGAGGCTTCCCCCTGATCCATCAGTCACTTCCGTAATAAATCAATTCCGCATTCCCCAACGCTGATAAGGTACTTTATCTGAGTTTACACGACACTCCCTAGTTCTTCATACATCTTGAATATGGTCTCCTTCAACTTTATGCCAAGCGCCCAACGGGCTTCTACCAGTCCACAGGAACCGCCTCAAGACGGTGCTGATCCCAAAAACCCCAACGATAAACCTCTGTAGGTCGCGCGCTCATGCGATTCCTTGATCATTCGATTTTATACTCCCCATTCTAGGGACGTCGTCTTTCTCCAAGACACGACGGGCAGCCAAGGCCCCTACATTCGATCTGCACGCAAAGCCATCCGTAGCATCTGTGACAAGATCTCCGCCTCTGGACACCTCTCTAAGGACCTCATCCGATTCGGACTCATTGCGTTCCGCGATCACCCTCCGCAAGACAAAACCTATGTGACCAAAGAGTTTGGACTCATTTACTTCGGACATCAATGTCATGCAGAAGAACTTGGCCGGTCTCATCGCCACTGGAGGAGGTGATGGTCCAGAGGCACAGACTGCTGCACTCGCAGCGGCGCTGAATATGGATTGGGCTGAGAATGCGGTAAAAATGGTCATTCTTATTACGGATTCCCCCCCTCATGGAATTGGGGAGGCCCGCGATGGGTTCAGCGAATCCCCCGATCGTAAGTCTCTTAAGGGGCGTCTATGTTATCGCACGATAATCTACTGTCTCAGAAAATGATCCTCTTGAACTTGCTCGACAAATGACTGAGCAAGGAATAACGCTGGTGAGTATATTTCTGAAAGGCCCTCAATACATGGGTAAATCGTTTATTTTACCACTTAGTTCGTAATTGCATGCGAACCCCGGCTGAGTCAATACACGGTATATTTAAATTTAACTTGGGCATAGGGAACTCTCTAACAGATAAAATAGCATGCTATCGACTTTTACACAGCGTTGACTCAAATCACGAGGTATAGTACCAGCATCGCATGGTTATCCTATCTACCAAGGACTAACAACTCTTTCTTTTCCAGCGGCAAAATGTTCCCCCTCCTCATGGCGGACGAGCTCGGTGACTATATCGTTGGGACCGCAATCGAGACCATCGAAACCGAGAAGTTAATTGGAGAATTCGAGCAAGTTATCTTGGATGATGTATACACCAAAGCTATGCCCATGGAGGATGTGGCACAGAACCTACAGGCTTTTTTGCAGCAACGGGGCGTGAAGATTAAAACCATCGAAGTCGAGAACGTTTATAACGAGACAGAAACGACCAGGCAGAATGTCGCACACTGGGAGGGATCCCTGAAGTTGAATCAAGCTCGAGGGAAGGTCTCTCCAGTACGTTTCTGGTACAGGCTTGCAAACCGAGATGCTAACGGATCACTCCTTGCCGCAGAGTCGTCATAAACGTATTCAACCAGAATTTGTTGGGGGAGAAAAGAGTCCAGGCTATTCATTGGCACCACAGCCAAGCTCGCTCGCTCATGTGAATAACATGCAATTCTCCTTGTTGGGAATATGACTTACATCATACTTGCTATCTAGGCCCATCGTATTGTTCATTCGTCCGTCGCACGAAACTCCAAAGTCACCCCAACCGGAATGGTGTCGAACAAGAGTGGAAGTTTTACTCCGCATCCATCGCATTTATCTTCGTCGTCTTTTAAATATTAATGTATCAGTCATACAGACCCTATTTTCGAGCATGTCAACCTCTTATGTGCGCAGTTACATAAAATATATCACCGTTTCAGAACTTCGTAAAAGAATGTGCTATCGGTAAGTAATGGCCAGCGTCAGCAATGTTCCCGGATCTAGTGTTTTGAGAATTCCACTTTGTGGAAAGATTACGAAGCCTCTCCCCAACTTGTCCACCACCATTCATCAAATCTCCTGAAAGTAAAAAGGGTTAGTTCAACCGTGAATAGGCCCTCGAAACGATCGCGACTCCAGCTGAACTTCAATTAAAATCCATTCAGCGTGCTTGTTTCTTCCAGAGCTGCAGAGAGACCCAGGCGGTACGGTTACATTTCAGGCTTACCTATCCCAGCTCGTCGCCGAGAAGTAGACCCTCGGACGAGCCGGATGTTGTGTTGCCATCTCTCCTTGTTCCTGCTAGAGTACGTGGCCCATGAATATCGCACGTCGCGACAATTCCTCTGGCCTTGGTTCCGAAGATAATGAGAGCAACTCATCCTCCCTGAGAGACACTACGTACAAATGCGGGCATAGAGAGCGTCGAACATATTCAGTTGCAAGATGTGAAATTGGGGTGGTGTTTATAAACACGACTCATAAGTATTTTGGTAGAGGTGTAGAGGAATGGACAAGGATATTGTATGTTGGGGTTGAGTGACGTTGGACGTTGAGAAAGTAAGGTATAATAAACGGTAGTCCAGTCCAATAGAGATCTAAAATTGGTCAAGTCGAGCCCAAGTCGAGCCAAGGTGGAGCAAATTGGCTCCCATCATGCTAATTATAGCAAGTTGTCAATTTACCGTGACATCAATAGCAACAAAGCAAGATATCATTACCAGGCTTATACCATTCCCCCAACGTATTATTCACAAATCGGGCCTAATGGCAGACTATATTCGCCGCGTTGTTTCTGGGAACAAGGCTCGTTTCAAGGATGATATCCTCGGTCTTGAACTGGGTACTAGGTGCTCTTCAATTGTGTAGAATTCATCTCATCGAGTTCTTCTAGATCTCGTCTACGTGACTGATCAGGTCATCATCATGGGTTATCCAGCGTCAGGTATTGAGGGCCTATATCGCAATCGCAGAGAGGATGCCGTCAAATTTCTCAAGCACCGACACGGGAAGAACTTTTGGGTCTTCAACTTCTGTCCAGTCAAGGAGAACTCTTATGAGGCAGATGTTTTTGAAGGACGGGTTAGTCGATACCCATTTCCAGATCACCAGTGAGTTCCCTACACGTCGTTGAATTAGAGTTTGCTTTCTATTCAATTCTCCCACAGTGCTCCTCCACTTGCGATTATGCCTCTCGTTGCCCGAGAGATGAACACATGGCTAAATGGATCGAACGATCGTGTCGCGGTATTGCACTGCAAAGGTGCGCAACAACCCTCTTGAATGGGGAGCCACACTGACGCTACTTTACCTACAGCTGGCAAAGGCCGCTCTGGAACGATGGCATGCGCTTATCTTCTCTCCTTGGATCACAACCCCATGCCCCCACTTCTCCAACGAAGCTATTCTGTGAAGCAGTGGGCTAAAAGGCGGATGGAAACCGCCGTTGATTCACTCCCCCATGACGATACCTTATCTCCTCCCCACTCTGCGGCTACACTCCCGCCGCTCCTTGCAAAACATCCATCATCAGATACTAACGGAATTCTGGACGTTGATTCAGGGGCTGTCCCACCCAGATTGCCGACACCGAACCGCGAGAAATCATTCACGGATGCGCTGAAGGGGGTACTCGATCTGCACACGGCACGGCGGATGAAGCCCCCGTCGGAGAAAGACAGCGAGGTAAAAGTAAAGCAAGGCGTGAGCATTCCGAGCCAACGGCGGTTCCTTTACTACTGGACACTTTTCCTGGCACATGAAGCGCCCAAACACATGTGGGCGGTCGATACCAGCGGATCAGTATTCCAGAGGAACAAGGAGCCAAGCCCGAAGGTGCGATTGACGAAGCTGACACTGAGGATGCACGAGACGTCGACCGTGAAGATGGGCATTGTTCGAGTAGCGAATAAAGTCATCGAGAAGACGAACATGGCCAAAGGTCGTACCGTCTCCTCTAGTTCTGCCCTAGATTCACCGAATGGATCTTCTTCCTCGTCTCGGGTGTGGGCCTCGCTTGCCAGTTATGATGATACCCTTGCTGACCTCCTGGAGCAATGGGAAGTGTACACGCGCGATCCTGGAGGACATATGGGGAAGAGGAGGATTGGATCGGAGCACCTCACGCCTGAAGGGTCGACCAAGGAAGAAGAAATATCACGCATCTTTGAGAATGGTAAATGGGATAAAGAGAAGATGGTCAGGAGGTTCGCCCAGTTAGGTGTGATAAGCAAATTCGACGAGAAAACTGTCGATGGGAATGTAAGTGTGTTTAGTCCAGACTCAAAAAGAGAGTTCACTCCTTACTGATTCTCCATTCTCTCCAGGGAGATAAAATTAACGTTTATGCACTCCGACCATTGTCCAAAAAGCGATGGGAAGGCCTAAAACATGCGCTCGACAAAACGGCTACCAGTGGCAACCAGGCAGAGCAGCAGGAAACGCTCAAGGAGATTGAAGAGAACGCAACGAAGGCTGGAATATCACGATCCGAGGCCAACTCAATGTACGACTTGACCTCTCCTACCGCACCCACAGTGAAAAGCCCTGAAGCCAGTCTCCCCGGCCTGGATTTGAATGACGGTGTGGTTCTGGACGCGGGGCGGGAGATCAGGATTAAGCTATACATTGGACAGGTTCACCAAATTCTACGCATCAAGTCTATCTGTTAATTGTGTTTGCTAGGTATTCATGGGCTGGCTCTGGTTCGTACCTACTTTCCACATGCCGCAACCACCACCTTGCCCCGGCCCTTCGCCATCATCTACGATGACTACGCCCACCAAAACCACATTCCTCTTAACTCGTAAAGACCTCGATTTCCCCCTTGGCCTTGGAAGTGCCATCATTGATGTGGAGATTGAGATGGAATGGGTCGTTCCCTTGGCCGCAGGTTCGCCCAGAAGGCTGGAAGAGGTACAAGAGCCGGCGGTACTTCCACTAACGGAAGACCCGCAAATCAGTGGGGAAGGGGAGCCGGAGCAGTCTGGGTTGGCGATGGCTGTCCAGGCTGTTGTTGGTGGCTCTCGCCTGGGAGGCGTGAGGGAGGCAGTGGAAGGGAGGCAGGGGGCGGACGATTGATTTTACTGAAGAAACTCAGTATCATCGAAATTTCTCCAGCGTGGAGCCCGCATCCTTTAAAAAGATGAAGAAACCGTGAAATAGGGACGTAGGCATAACTATTGGACTACGTCAGGATCAGTGGAGGAAGGCAGTTTTCAAGAAAATCTCTTGAGCGCAAAGACAGGTGGAGGGATACCAGGATAGCGATTCTTCGGACAAAATTGAACAAGAATGAAATGTCAAGACTAGAGGTCCCTGCTCATTGATCTCTGGTTCTGGTCGAATTAAAAGAAGCCATCTCGTCAGTCTATCTAGGGAGAGACTACGTTTCTCTCCGTGTGATCCAGTCCTCGTGCAATATTCCCATGATAATTCCATCCTGCCAATCGCCATCTACCCAATGGGATTTCCGTTGGTTGACTTCAACCATGAATCCGCTGTATAATAATTTAAATGAGCTTTGATTCTGCGACAAAAGGCGCGGCCCTCACGTACCATTTTAGATACATCGCGATAGCCCTCGCGTTCCTTTGGAATACCCCCAAAGTTATACGATGCATATTAAGGTGTTGGAATCCATAGCCAACCATGAAGCGCGTAATTTCCGTACCATATCCTCTTCCCCAAAATTCTTTTTTGAGCCCAATTGCGAAGGTCGCAATGCGCTCCCCACGCTCCCCCGCTGGCCAGAGAGCGGCAAAACCGACGAATTCTGGGCATTTCTCTTCGTCTTTGCTGCCGGCAGACTTCTGAGGCATCGTCTCGATAGTGCACCACATTTCCGCATGGTCACTCTCTATCCCATCTTTCCAACTTTGCTTGCGCTTTTCTCCCATGGGAACTGTGAAGTGCTGAACCATAAGAGAAGCCACCTCTCTGTCATTCTCCATCCGCATGATGTCGTCCAGATCGCCCACTCGAAATGCACGCAATCGCAGACCGATTTTTGGAAAGTCGAACATATAGGCGGCTAGCTGAAAAGCTGAGGCTATATTTTAAGAACTTGACTTGGATGACTCGTACACCATGTGCATGGTCCTTTTTGATCGCACCTTGCGAATTTCCGGTACCGATGAAGATTCCATGAGCTAACAAAGGAGTTTAAAACCCACCTTCATTCAAATCAAAAGCACCATATATTTTCATTCCCTTTCGATTTCACGTTATACCAACCAATCCTTCGTCCCGATGTTCGACCTCACCTGTGGCGTTCGCTTGCGCGCCTTCCGCTCCGAAACAGATCTAGATCTTGACAGTATCTTGAGTCTCTACAACGACAACCGTGTGGCACCCCTTATATCGGAACGTTTTGTTGTCCCTCGAGGACAGAAGCTTAAGGAAGAATTCAAGGAACTCATCGAAAAAAGTGCGGAGATGTTCTGTATTATCGAGACAATCCCACCATCGCAGTCCGAGTCAGCCCCGCAGCCTGCCCCTTTACCAGAATTTATTGGGATCACTGGGCTTTGGGGACGCCAGGAGCGCGGTCATCGCCATGTGAAGTACTCTATAGTCTTGGTTCCAGAGTTTTGGGATAAGGGCTTCGGCACAGCGATCACCAAGTTCATGGTCGATTATGCATTTCATCATCTGAATGTGCATCGCATATCGTCGGAGGTGTACGAGGGCAACGATAGAGCAGCAGCGGTATACAGGAAGCAGTGAGTAATATTACCTTGATTTTGTTACTGGGGATCATTAATTCGACGTCCTTAAAGTGGATTCGTGGACGAAGGTAAACAGCGTCAAGCGAGATGGGTAAACGGCGAATGGAAGGATATAATTCATATGGGAATTTTGGTAGACGAATGGAAGAAGGAAAATCAATAAACCGGATGCCGACGAAAAGTTGGGGGGGTTCAATGAAAATATTAGAATAGGCGCAGGTTGATTGCATACCTTCACCAGATTCTACTCCAGAAGCCAACTATTTTTTGCTCCTCTATTTGCATCCTGCCCCTTCAGCTTCATTATTCTTACAGCATATACATATGTACGGCTGCGAAACGTTCCGCCAATTACAAGTCTACACCATTAAAATATTATTGATAGATCTATTCTATCGCCCTCAGTGATTACTTTTGCTACAAATAGTTTACGAGGAGCCAAGCAACGCTCTAGGGTGAATTGCGCAACGATTGGTCGAGGGAAAATGTTAAATAATATCCGAGCGACAGAGAGGACAGCTCGACGAATGGCTGCTATTGAACCACTGGAAACGCATGAGATATTAACTTGTAGTCATAAATTTGTAACTCAAGTGACCTACTTTATATAAACATCCTGCATGAAAACGATTTTTGCAGGTCTTGCAAGGTTTTTTAGGAAGACTTCCATCCATGACGCTGATGATCCTAGAACGTAAAGGTAAAGTTAGGAGGAGTCGATAGCAAGGGAGAGAACTCACGAATAACAGATGGCGCATTCCACTTGGCCTTCGAAATGAAGTGTCACAGTCTTCTTGAAAAGTCCTAGTCCATCCACAATGCGACCGTTCTGAAAACATCATCGTTAATAAAGGTATGCGTTATAGTAATCGGGGAGCACGAACGTGAGCCCAGATTGTCTGCTGTACGCCCAACACCCAAGCCCTCCACCGGTTTTCGTCCACTCCAACACGTTTGACATCTCGGACTTCGATCTTATGTAGGGGCCAGTCGTTTGGAATCCGCAATTTAATCTCGAGTTGATGTTCGTCGACAGAATAGGCAGCCGCGACCTCATTTACTGCTCCAGCCACTTTGATAGACATGTTGTCGTCGGCTAGACCATCGCTTGCAGCATGTGAGCGAACGTGCTCCAACTCAGCGCGAATGAGAACTGGCGAGAAGTATGTCGATGTATAATTCGTCACAGTATTCGTCAACTGGCGATCTTTGCAGTCAAGGACCCATGTGTGAATGAGCGAGGGAATTGTAAGGAGAGCACGGTAGTATACATGCGCGGCGAGGACAGGGATAGTGTGTGCGTTGCCTGGTTCATATACTGGAATGACCAAATGAGCTAAAGAGAGAAACGGAAAACAAGAAACACGAACGATTAACGAAAAATCGATCCACAGCCCAGATGTTCAGCTTGAACGCCTTCAAAAGCCCACCTTGGTCAAGCCTCAGAATACCCAATAGGCATGGTATAAAATGGTCGACCACGATGTTCATGTTCCTCAGCTGTTCGATATAACTGGACTTGACTTTGAATGACTAGAACCACCATGCGTCAGTTTCCAAACAAAAAAAGAACGATAAGAGTCAAGCACGCACAGCGTCCTGGAAAAGGTCAAATATGACCATCCAACCAAGTAAATATCCAAAGAGACTCTGCGTGTGTTCTCCTTCATCCTCGCCATCCAGGCCATAATTGAAGTTGAGATCTCGTTGAATGATTTCCAGCAATTCAGGTGGCAGGGTAGCATGTACAACAGCATCCGTATCCACGCCAGCTTCTATCACGAAGTATTCTGTTCGCTTTTGCGCAGCTGCTTTCAGGAGTTGGTACGCCATTTTTTGTACGGTGGTCGATGGGTCCTCGATGAGGTGGCTCATCTGAAACTTAAATTAGGAATGAGGTTCGTTGGGTGAACCCGCAGCATACCTTGGGTAATGTGTCTTGATCGATAAGAGACGGAGGTAGGTGTTGGACAATTTCAAGAACAAGTTCTCTGCAAGCAGAGCGGGGCGCAGAAGAGAGTTCCCCAGAAACTGCAAAAACGCATCAGTTCATGACGAAAAAAGGGAGAAAGTATATCAAGACTTACCATTCCCAAGGACGTTCAAATCGCGAATAGTAGTTAAAATTCCCATCCTTCTCTCTTTCCACTCCGCCATTAGTCCTTTATTAGTCTTCACGAGCTCCTCGAGAACGATGACAAGCCTCAAAGTCCGGGTAAGTGCTACCAACCCTGATCCCTCGTCTTCGATGTCTTTCGTCTCTTCGCCCTCCTCGTCCCCAGGCGACGACGCCCTCTCCATAACGGCTTCCAAAACATCGAAAATAAACTCCCAGTGGGAACCACGTACGGTTTGCAGGATCGGTGCGAGGTGTGTGAAAATCGGTAACATTGCACTTTCGACCTCCTCATCAAGTTCTTCATCCTCATCCTCATCTGAAAGGACCCAACTCTGACAGGCCTTGACGACGTTCACCGCACGAGGAGTGGGGAGGAACTCGACAGCGCCTTTGGGATCTGGTGCACAAGCTGCGAGTTTGCGCAGGGTAAGGAGACCTTCTGTGTTTGCTTTGTGGGGTTTAACGCCAAGGAGGGCAGCAGCGAGCTCGTTGCGGTATCTGTCCAGCTTCGGAGGCTCAACGCCAGTGGCACTGATAACAGACATGATGGTCATCGATGTCTGCGGTGCTGTAATGGAAAATGGAGTTGGCCAGTGAGCATAAGCTGGCGTGGAAAATCGACTCACCGAATTTCTCCAGCTTCCTCGCTAGCTGGACCCACGTATCGGCTTCTGCTACGTCGAAACCGGCCGCTAGTAGAGGCTCCAGAACCATCTTGAGAATTCTGGTATCCCGTGTAGAATCGCCCTTTCTCGAAAAGTTGATCACATCGAATAAGAAAGTTTGCAGTTCATTCAAACCCCTTGCGTCTTGTTCATTCAACAGGCGATCCACGACCCCTCTTCTCCACGATTCGTCGTCTGTCCTAGCAGATGTCAGAAGATACACAGAAAGCTGCTTCGTCTTCAACACGATGTCTGCCAGGGCAGCTGGGGTGACCTTGTTATCAAAGACAGGGCTTCTCGACGAGGCAGAGGGTACGCGTAGAAGATCCTGCGCATAGATGGAAAGCGCAAAGAAATGACGGAGAGCCCAGATATTCCGCCTGGCAAGGTGTCTATCTTCCCTCAATGCATGTAGGAGAGCGTCAACGGTCCTCGCGTAGTTCGAGAATCCGCGCCGGTCCGTGGAGGACGGAGTTGTAAGAGTGCCCTTGAACTCCGACGAAGGCGCTGGAGGGATGAGAGGGTCGAAAATTTCGATGCTCGGATCAATAACCTCAGGGGACAGAGTGTCGAGGGTCGCATCGAGTCGTTCCGCAGAGGGAAAGATGTCTTGAAGGAGGTTCACAGTTAGACCCGGAGGTTTTTGGCCCAACATTTGCAGGATATCTTCCGGTCTACATGAAATTATCAGCTCAACAACCAGCGACAAAATTTGAATAACGTACATGGGACGAACGGTGGTACCTCCAATCATTCCACTAAGTTTGCCATTGACAAGACCTGAAAACTCTGCCTTGTCCTCGTCCGAACTCGTGTCTAGCCACTCTTGCCAGAGGCCTTTCGCTACCAGTTGAGATGGCGTGGTCTCGATGTCGGCCTCTTCCGTTCCGATATTGGGGAGTAGGTATGAGTAGATAAAGACGTCAGGCAGTAACGATCTAAGTAGCGCATTTTCTCCCAGGAGGTCAGCAAAGACCGCTTTGAGGAGGTCGATGGAAACATCAAAGATAGAGGGCTGAACATCTTGGCCATCGATGACGTAGGTAACATTTGAGGTGAACGTGGCGATGATAACCTGGATGAACGTTTTGAAAGCCGACTTCGAAATGAAATAATCTATAATGAAACAATTAGTTCACCATAATGCCAGGCAAAATAAAATAAAATAAAGGGATTTGACGTACCGGAAGCGACCAAAATCTGGCGAACGAGCAATCCCGCTTCTGACCCCGTAGGCCCTACTAGAGCCTTTTCCAAGATCCCACCGATCAAATTGTCCAGCTCGCTACCATAAGGTCTCAGATACTTAGGCAGCTGCCCTTTCTGCGCAGCAGCCAACAAACTCGTAATCGACCGTTGATCAGGAAGAATATCACCATCAGTGCGAGCGGCAATGCTCGACAGGAGGGAGTGCCAGACTGCTAAAGAACTAGGCTCATTTTTTCGATGGAGCAGATATGAGAGAAGCAAGGGCGGCGAGAGCTGTAGTAGGCGGAAAGCGTTCTGCGATAACAAACTGTCGAGTTTCTAGGGAGGAAGTAAGCGGAGAAGACAAGCTGTGAATTTTAGGAAGAGCCTAACCGTTGAAATAGCGTCGTCGTCGAATAAACCTTCTCTGAATTGATCAAGTAGGCCGAGGAGCAACACAAAGCTTGCCGTTTCACCCTCTTTCTCGGTGGCCAAAACTTGTTCGCATCTATCAAGACCGGCCACCAAGACCTCCTTTAACAAAAATTCAGCGCGATCTTTCAACAGTGTCCCTTCTTTGAATCTGTCGTAAAGAATTTTGAGTGCCGCAGAGACCAGATGTGCATCATCCTCCTTCATTGTTGAAGACTTAATAGATATCACAAGTGTATCCCACGAGACTTCGTAGAGGGCTTGGTCAGTAGCAAAGAGGCTCTCGAGCGTTTGAGCAAGCAAA
>Ga0307517_10011675_pt1 | contig 12155 bp, 8 predicted proteins | sample 23_EM_MG_FD_194515 | JGI IMG/M metagenome (GOLD analysis project Ga0307517, IMG submission 194515) | Populus trichocarpa ectomycorrhiza microbial communities from riparian zone in the Pacific Northwest, United States - 23_EM | ecosystem: Host-associated > Plants > Roots > Unclassified | place...
AGAAGGAGCAATGAGATTGGAAGATAACTGATGGTGAGAAATATAACTTCCTACCAATTCTTGATGAAGAGAAGGAAAGATATGAAAATCATCAAACACTTATAGTTACACCTCCACAAACACCAATAAGCTTAACTTTTCCTCCTCATTTTTCTTTTTTTTTCTTCTTCTTCTAGTAGAAGCTCAAGTAGTGACACTCTACCAAGTCCACTAAGAAAGATGAGGAGCCTTGATGACTTATATGAGGTAATCCTATTAATGATGATGTAACACTATATTATCACCTTGCTACATGTGATCATATAGTGTTTAAAGAAGCAATAAAGGATGAAAAGTGGAGAATTTTTATGAATGAAGAGATTGCATTAATTGAGAAGAATGACATATAGAAATTGGTTCCTAGACCAAGTGGAAAGAAGCCAATAGGTGTCAAGTGGATCTACAAAGAAAAAAAGAGTGTCAAATGAGAAGTGGAGAGGTATAAAGCAAGGTTAGTGGAAAAAGGCTATAACCAAAAGCATTTAATTGACTATGATGAAGTATTTGCTCCAGTTGCTAGATTGGAGACCATTTAATTAATCATTATCACTATTATCCAACATAGATCGAGAATTTATCAAATAAATGTCAAATCATCCTTTTTTTAATGGTTTTCTTGAAAAAGAGGCCTACATTAAGCAACTTATAAGATATTAAAGGCTTGGTATAGTCGCATTGATGACCATTTCTTAAAGAATGGATTTGTTAAATGCCCCCATAAATATGCTATCTATGTAAAGATCAAAGAGAGTGATAGTGCTCTTATTGTATGTTTGTAAGTGGATGACTTGATATTTATAAGAAATAATCCAAAGATGTTTGGAGACTTCAAGCAAGCAATGATCAATGAGAGAAACCTATAAAGATTTTATGTGGACAACTTATCAGGCATTGCCTTAGCTAAAAATCTAGTTTTTTCATGACAGAAGTAAGCATATTAACACAATATTTCATTACCTAAGAGATTGTATTACAAATAAGAAAATTAAAGTCAAGTATGTGAAGACACAAGACCAAGTCGAGGATATCTTCATAAAACCACTCAAAAATGATAAATGAGAGATATGTTAGAAGTTATGAAGAAATCAAGTTTAAGAAGGGGTGTTGAAAATTAAACTCGATTTCTGGTTTTTCTGAAGAACAGAGGAACCAGTCCGCCAGTTGGGAACTGATCAACCAGTTGAATCTAATAAATTGGTCGTTCGGTTGAGAAACGGTTGACTAGTCAGTAGAATATAATTTCTGTTCAAATTAGAACTTCATTGTATTAGTTTAATTCCTTGATAATTTAGGAATTTATGTCTATAAAAAAAATTTGCAATTCAACATTATTAAGTGGTACATAAAGAGAGAGAATAGTTAATAGATTTTAGAAAGAAATACTTAATAAAAGTATATTTTCTTCTCAATCTTTTTTTTTTTGTTTTTGAGTTTTTGACTTTGTATTATTGTTTTTTTTTATCTTATACTACATATATTTTTCTTCCAATAATAAGAGTGTTTTTAAGAATTATTATTGTTAATTTATGTGATTCGAAACAGAGCTTTTTTAAGAGTTTTACATACATTATTTTTATTGACATACTTCATTTTAAGTTCTTTCTTCATATTTTTCACATAAATTTAGTTAAAGATCAATGAACATATTTCTAACACATAGCATCAAATTAAATGGAGCACGACAAGGGGAGAAAGACAGAAACTCATAAAAAGATTTGTAAAATGGAGAAAAATGAAAAGAAAAGAAAAAGGCCCTATTAAAAGGATTTCACGTTGCCTCTAGACTCTAGTTGAAAACCATAGACACTGACCTTCTGGATAAATCTGATATCCAGTCATCGAAGTAATATTCTGCTGATAGGCGCAGTCATAGACCTCTGAAAAATCCTAGCCATAGCCATCGCAGAACATGTCAAAATCATTCCACAAAGCATAAAAAATGCTGAAAAATAAAATCAATTGGGAACATGTGGACCTCGTTAGAGAAAAATAAAAGAAGAAAAGAAAAGGCGTTTTGAAAACCATTGCCTCTGGTTTTAAAGAAAGGCACCATGTGTTTTTAATAATCTTTTCCAGACTTAGAATTCAATGTCAAATGATGCTATATACAGGGTAATAGTTACTTCGTTTTACAAACCATTTGATACTTGTAAAGGAACAAGGAAGAAGACTCAGAGTATAGGAAACCAGCTAAGGGTTTGATTTTGATTTTCTGCAACCCACGCACGCATAGCATTGTTGTTTCTAGAATGCTAATAGTCATGAACTTTGTTCGGATTGTAGCAGCATACAGTGTGGTTGAACCATCTTTGAGTCACACTCTGTTTTCGGCGTTTCTCTTGCGCAATAGCATCCCCCTGTAAAGGTAATAATCTTTACAAGGTTTTTCTCAATAAACATTTGGTAACGTCTTCCAGCTCTAATTTGCTTTCCCATTTTCAAGTGGTAGATAATTTATTTGTATAAAATTCATAAGGGCATTCAAATTAGTTGAAATCATGATCATCTCCGTTCATATCAATCCATAAATAGAATAGAGGGCAGAAACTACAGTGAAAAAAAAATGCTTAAAATACAAGCCACGCATTGTATACTTTACTGTTCAGCTCATGAGCCAACTCTCCCCTTGCAAATTTGCTGTCCCCCACAAGCATAAATTATTTATCTCTGAGAATTAGGTCCTCGCAGAATGATCTATCTTTTCCTAATCCACTTAAATAAAACAGAAGCAGAAATTGACCTTGGAACACGACTAATGCAACAGAACCAAGAGCTGTAGGAACATGGAGGGAGTACATAATTGCGGGCTAAGCAATGATAGTAGCAATCTATTGATCATTATGGTTTTATTCCGAATCACACGGAGCTGACCTCTTTATTCTCCAGAACTCCATCAGCACGATTCCCATTATCCAAAAACTGGGTTGCTGGGTCTTCCTCTTTCTTTTCTCCAGAGATACACTCCGTTTTGTCTTCAATGACATCTTTATCACTCATAAAGCTTGGCTGATTTGTTGACGATAAGAGCCTAGCCCACATCCTATCTGTTATAACCACCTTGTTCTGTTTTTCAATGATTCGCTGCAGGCCAACATCCAGAAATAGGCCCAACGTTATGGAACATTCACATTTCACTTGAATAAAGAAAGACAAATATAGAAGATAAATGCGAAGGAAACAACACTAAACACACACACACACACACACACAAGCAGCAGCAGCAGCAGCAGCAGCAGCAGCAGATAAAAGACAAGGAAGCTAAGGACTTGGGCAGGGAGGATCTAAGTTTGAATGACAGAAAAAAGAAAAAAGGTACAAGAGCGGTAATGACGAGCGGATGTAAAATGTGAACACCGAAAGGACATCAATGCCATATAAGAAATAATAACTTCACAAAATTTCATAATTTTAATGAATCGATTCTCTCTAGACAAACAAAAATGATCCCACCATTAAGAAGACATTCCTATTATATGCAAGTGAAAAACTCACATAGAAGGGTATGTATGTTTGCCTTCCATTAACGAGACCACTAGTAAAGCCTGTATAACCAGCCATTGCTCCATGCACAGCACTTTGAGCCAGAAGTGTGGAGTACACATTGTCAGATGCATTGCTAGGTACGGCACGGATCATATATGTAGGATCTGCCGGGGAAAACAATTTACAGGATCTCATCACAATGTGTAAATCTTACCTGTATATTTAAGGTTTATAGCCAAAAAGCTATAAAGATCTTGTTTCGAAGCCAAAAAGCTTAATTAAAAATTAAATACATGAGTTAAAATGTGTAATTCTAACCTATATATTTAAGGTTTATAGCCATCGTCTTCTGCCTTGAAAAATAGTCCTGCAGTAAAGGAAAGAAACAAATTAGATTACTAGAGTATATTTTCACTTGCAATACTGAATATGAATTGATGGAAACAGCAAGTGTTAGTCCATGTAATATGGTATGACATGTTACTGGATAATATATGATGTTTGAGGTAGAGTGTGAGTTAGATTCAATACCTTGATTCCCTGTGAAATCCACAACCCAACATCTTGAAGAAGCTTGTTTCCTGAAGCATCTTGTTGGTTCCTTGATTGCATGCTTTCAGAAAGCAGCTCCTGTCCGGCACCTTCGGCTATCACAATAACCATGTGCCCATTTTCTTTCAGTTGTTTCTCTATGTATTCAAAAAGCCCACCTTTCCCGTCTAGATAAAAAGGAGACTCTGGAATCAGGCAACAATCCACATCTCGGCTAGCAAGAGTAGCATACATTGCAATAAACCCTGCACATCAAATTCAATAAGGATTCCTTAATGAAAAACGAAAGGCATAACAGCCTGTGCACGAACTTGATTAATTTTTGGGTAAACTATATTTTTTTCCTTGTAGATCCATAGTTTAAAATCTTCCAATGTTATCCCCATAATTATTACAAGTTTCATTTTTTCCCTATACTACTACATAACTAACAAAAAGCTCGCTGTTTCACATTTTATTTCGTACTTTTCTCTCAAATTTCTTACTCTTAGGTTCTGGATTGAAAAAAAATAACGATGTTAGAAATTTTAAATCGTTGAAACAGAAAGTGATGATCAATGGCTAACGAGATCATATAAATTGCATGACCAAACAATGAAAACAATTACATAGGACCTACATTTCCCAGCCATACAGCTTTGAAGACAGAGCTACATGCACGTGTTCTGGTAATTCCCACCTAGGACACATATAAGTACTCTGTAGAAGGGACATGTCGAGGTGAGAAATGGACGAAGGCAAGAGGGAAGACTTCTAGGAATAATGTTTAATTATACAGTTTTATATGATTATATATATATATATAGACCACACACCCAATTGCAACACGAGGCATAAAGGTTTTTCATTAAATACATTGAATACAGATACAGAAGAATATTAACGAATTATTTACTTTAAAAGAAATCATTGGATTTTACCTTATTAGATTGTTGAATTTTTATTTTAAACGAGAACAAACACTGAGATCATGACATTAGAACTAATAAAATAGCTAATGTATAAACAAAAGATAATTAGAACATTGAAAGGGGATTTTGGGTATCAATGAAAGGGTCTCTAGCAGAAAGGGTGTGGAGTTTCTGTCATGTTGTCAACTTGAGTATAGTATTTTGGGTTGTGTTTCCTGTTCCTATTGGATTTAAGTTTACTATTTTGTGGTTTGGGTTCTTATTCATAGCAAGCACCCTGGTCAAACATTCCAAGTCAAGTAATATATATGGATTGGTTTAAAATAAATCTAATTTCTTGAGATAGCTTCTATGTGGTTCTTTGTTCCTGTTTCCTTTAATGAATCATAAGAATCCAGAATTCCTTTTCTTTTACCTGCCACGACTTGAGTCAATGTATATGACGCTGGAAACCTCTTTGTAATTGACCATAAAATTCAATATTGTTTGCACACAGTACATTAAGACTTGCAGTAAAATTACAGATGATTTCAGGATAGGAATCGAGGCATACCACTGTAGCGGCCCATCAACTTCACAAGACCAATACCATTCTCTACACTTTCAGCCTCGACATGTGCTGCATTAATAGCACGCTGGGCCTCCTCAACAGCAGTGTCAAAGCCGAAGGACTTGTCAATGACCTGCCATGTATAAAACGAAATTTACGATGTCTTATTTTTCAATATAATGGCTGAAGCATTGCAGCTTTGTGGTAGATGATACATCGTATAGCTAACAACAACCAAAAAAGGTACCGGAATGTCGTTATCAATGGTTTTGGGAATTCCAGCAACTACGACTTTGAGACCTCGCCTTCTAATTTCCTGCGAGGTTGAAGAATTAAAATTTATGGGAATAAGAGATGAGGCAGAAGCAGTCATGGTTTCACCAGCTAATTTTCCTGATTTCGCATATTTATCTTTATACTTCTACACTTGATTTTCCTACCTTCCTTTTCTTTTCTTATATTTCACTCCAGATCAACCAGGTCCGCAAAAAGAACCAAAGCAATGGACTATGCTTTTATGCATCAATGTCCAGGTGCAACTAAAGCCCAGTCCTCAGATGGTGTAAAAGCATATTACCTCAAATATCACCGATGCCCCTTTCTGAGTTCCATCTCCTCCGATAATATAAACCTGGTTGGTGAGAAAACTGTGGATAAATTTTTGTTCTTTGGAAGGGTGAATAACTCCTCACTAGGGACAAATTGGCTAACAAATTATGTCTTCCACCCACCTGATTGATGCCCCGATCCTGAATGCTGTCAACAATTTTTGAAGTATCATGGCCACCTCGTGATGTCCCAAGGATGGTTCCACCACGTTTATGAATGTCATTCACGACCTTAGGCGTCAGAGCAATTGTGTTTCGAGCATAGAAACCCCTGTATCCACCCTGTAGATTCCATTACATTGTAAGTTTATGATCCATTGGTTATGGAATTCATTTCAGTAAAAAAATAAAATTGAAAGCGAAAGAGAGATAAGAAGAGGTAGAAAAGGAATATAGTTGGACATAAAATGAGTACAGATCTTAACAATAACTCACATCTATGCCCAGCACTGTTGTCACACCATACATATGGTACAAGCTGTACACTATTTCTCTAATTACAGTGTTGAGTCCTGGGCACAGACCCCCACATGTGACGATGCAAGCATGAACTTCATCGGAATCAAAATAGACCTGAGAAATATCCAAGACGTGTGTAAATGGAGAGGCACATGTTGTTCCAACACTCAACAGCATGATAGCCATAAGAAACACCTTTTGACGGGGTCCGGCGCGACGGAAATGTATCCCTCTGGGACTATCCTTGTGAACCACAATCTAAAAAAGATGGGAAGATAAAATTTAACTATACATGTAGATAAAACTCTATAAGCTAACTGACCATTCATTTCCCTGCATTTCACTCCAGAAACCTTCGGCGTTTAAGAGGGAAATTGCATTCTGGATTAATGGAAACTACTCTAGTCTGTGTCTATTTATGCGATTAGTAAATTGTTCATGAACAGGGTTACCTTTTGTGGAACAGAATCATCCACATGGACGAAATATTGCCTGCCCAAAAAATTAATAACAATAATTATTGCTATATTAATAGCTTTTAAAATGGAAACACGAGATCGATTAACCTCCCTCCAAGATCGGATGTTATTTCATAGTCAGAAAAAGAGAAATAAAATTACACAGATGAATCAAATTACTTGACAACACAGAAAGCAGGATTGTCCTGTAGAGGATTGGAATAAGTCTGCACCCAAATAAATAAATTTTAATAATAATAAAGAAGAGTATAGGAGGGTTGACGATTCCAGTTAGATTGATGAACAACGAAAACGTACAGAAAGATCGGGAATGTAATCGGTGAAATGAGGAACGTCTTCAAGAACGTAACCAAAATCACCAGTGATTATCTTGGGCTTGGAGACATCATTGGATGCCATGGCGAATGTTGTTGAATATGATGAGGGTCGAAAGGGACGGGAACCAATGAAAGTAAGTGAAGAGAATTTCCTAGAACTCGAAGCTTCGAGAAACCGTGAAAGGAGAGCTGACGATGATAATGAGGAAATAGACGATGATTTAGGAGCGAAAATCGAATCCATGCAATGACTGAGAAATCCAACCGGTAAGTAAATACAAGGGATTAGGAATAATTAGCAGACACCGCCCATACTTATTATAGCACAGACATCGTTGACCTCCGTTTTCTTGAGGTTCTTATTTTGGGCGACGATGTTGCTGGTTTTCTAACCAAACAAATTAACAAACAGGTGGCAAGCAATCAAATATCTTTCCTTTTCTTTTATGATTATGTTTTTTTTTTTGTTTTTTTTTTCTTGGCACAAGGGATACAGGTCTTCCTTGAACTAGTACTAATATATATAAACTGAATTGAATTGAAATCACAAGCAAAAGGTTTTTTTGGTTAGGGACCGACAAGATCACGGGAAGAAGCAGCAGCAGACAGCTAAAAGGAGCAAGGAAGAAGAAAGAGAAATATTTTAGGATAAATGGAGCAATTAGCATATTAAAAAAAAAGAAATTGTGAATTAACATGGTATATAATATTTAATTAATGTTCTGATTTAGAATAATGACATTTAAGTATGTAACATCAATTAAGATTTTATCGTGTATTCCGGCATTTAAAGATGAAAACAACCAGGGTGCTCATCTCGCTGGCTGCAAGGTTTTCAAAATATCATTTCTCCATGGTCTCTGGATACTCAAGCAGAACATGCATGATCCGCCATTGCTTAAAAAAAGGCACGAGAGCCCAGTGAAAAGGGGCGGAGTTCCTCAATAATCCCATCCAGTTCTCTAGCTCTTGTTATGGAAGGTATACTAGCTCAGTACCACTTCTACCGCTTCTGGATCAACAACTGACTCAATCGTACCTACTAGCTCAGTACCAGTCCCTTCTTTATTTTAAGAAAAAAGCTATGCCGGCCGGTACTGATGCTACCACTGGAGCTTTGCCTCCTCCACTGCTGGAGGTATCCAGGATAAGCTACTGAAGCCGCTACTCGTGCTACCATAATAAAGGTACGAGTGCTAAGGAATCTGCCACCATAATGAAGGCTTAGATTGCGTTGTAGAAGATGAATAGGGAGATGGGTTTGGGTTATGAAGGCTTGTAGAATGTGGAGGCTACTGGTATGGTGGTGAAGAAGTTTTTATTTTAAAAAAAAAAATTATTATTTTCCCGTGGGTGTCCGTGGTTCTTTTTAAAATAATGGAAAAGAATATTTGACGTTTTTGGAATTTAATTGAAACTGTTTTTTTTTTAATTTAATTTAAGAGGTATAACTTATTAGATTTTGGGATTTGATTTCTATCAATCACGAGTTCGAGTCTTCTCAAGATCTTTGAAGACTTATATAGTTATTTAGGACCCGTAAGATTAATCGAGATACATACAAACTAGTTTATATATTCATATTAATAAAAAAAATTTAAAACAACTTTTATTAACATAACATCTTGTCTCAATTTGTCTCAAAAAGTTATATAAGGTGTTTTTAAAATATGACATGATTAAATATTATATTTTTAAAATGCAATATATTTTTAATTATCTTATATTAAGTTATCGTGCTTTTAAAATATAACATATTTAAATATTATATTACTATAACATAATATTATTTTTTTATTAACGTGAGTGTCCGGGCCAGCTTGAGCGCACCTCGACTAATCTCACGGACCCTGAAGTTAACGACCATGTAAGTCTCTAGTGACCATCATATTAGCAATCATAGGGCTCGAACCTGAAACCACAAGGGAAGCAAACCTCTTAATCTCAAGTTCTTACTACTAGGGCACCTACTAGATGGTTAATAACACAGCATCTCTTGATTTGTCTCATGTTAAGTCATCATACTTCTAAAATATAACATGTTTAAATATTATATTTTTGAAATGTGATATTTTTGTATAATATTGTATTTTTAAAATGTAATATTTTTATTTATTTATCACTTATTAAAACGTGATATTGAATTACTAAAACGTAACATCTCTTGGTTTATCTCATGTTAAGTCATCCTTATTTTAAAATATCACATGTTTAAATTATTATGTTTATGAAATGCGAAATCCAACAAGTACTGCTCTTCATAACTATGGCAATATAATATATTATCTCCTTAAAATTCTAATTTTTTTAATTAAAAAAAACCCAATATTTAAAGACTGTAGATTCAAGATTCTGTATAATATATAGAATATCCATCAAATTAATTGAAGTGATATGCTTTCTTTCCTCATTCGGCAGCACTGTCCATTCTTATATTTTGTTTAGCAGTTGTGGTTACTTATGAATATAGTTTTTATTTTAAAATATATTAAAATAATAATTTTTTATTTTTAAAAAATTATTTTTGATATTAGTATCAAATTAATTAAAATAAAATAAACACCAAAAAAATATTAATTTAAAAAAAAATAAAAAAAAAATTATATCTTTTTAAAAACATTTTTAAAACGCAAAAACAAATCATATCTTGTGAGATATCCAATTAAAATGTCAAAATTATTTTTTTAATGACTACCGTTCCAAAACTCTCAGGCAGCAAACTAACAAATGTTCTGCCAACTGCCAAATCCGGTTTGAAACGAACTATATTTTTTTTCTTTCTATAATCATATTATTCAAACAAACAAACAAATAAATCATATAAACTTTTCATAGTTTCCCCTTTTAATTCTAATTTTCTTCATTTTATTTATTGATCATTTTCAATTACGTCATCTTATTTGCTAGCACTACTTAAAGAGTCTAAATCAAGGAAGTTGATGGAGATAGAAGCCGTCCAATTCACCATGTTGCAACAACGCCTTATCATACGACTCTATTATATCTCTACTTATTATATCGGTTATTTTTTATTTAAAAATATATTAAAATTATATAATTTAAAAAAATTTATATTTGATATCAATATATTAAAATAATAAAAAAATAAAAATATTTTTTGACGTAAAAAACAATAAAAACCATGTGGGGCTAATTTGTTTTTTATATAAAGACAATCTTGTAGTTTTAATTTGGTTAATTGATTGTGTATGGTTTGACTTGGCAGCAGCAAGAGTAGGTCTCCATTCATGATCAAGCCAATTTTCCATTAATTTTGACTTTTTAAAGGAAGTAGTGACATGTGTTAGATTTTTATTTATTCCAATTTCAGATAAAAGAATTGATTAAAATTTTGAAAAAATATTCTAACAATAACCATATTTTTCTTGCCCTTCTCGAAGAGTCCTCCCCGACCACTAGACATCCTCATTTTTTTCCCTTGCGACTCCGAATATACCTATTGGCTTATGTTTAATGGCGTTTCATTAGCTTGATCTTCTTGTACTTTGGGACTATTTAGAATTGTGATAGTGTTGACAGTTTAAAGTATTTTTTGTTTAGAAATGTATTAAAATAATTTTTTTTTTATTTTTTAAAAATTATTTTTGACATCAGCACATCAAAACTATCTGAAAACATAAAAACATTTTTTATTTTAAGCAAAATAAAAAAAAATCAAATTTTTTGGGAACGTAGTTAGCACCACGTTCCAAACACTCCGGAATTCGTTTCCAATCCATATCTATATTCACTAGCCCCTCCTACGTTGCTCATTTGTTCACCCTATTCTTCTTTCACACGCTTTTAGTCGCTCATATCTAATTCCCTTATTTCACTCGTCTTCCAATGAACTATTCTAGATTTATATATTTTTCCCTTTTTTTCTAGAAATACTATATAGGTTGGTGTTTCACATTATGCCGCGGGTCGAGTAAGACTTTTTTCAATGTAAAAAAAACATATTAAGATTTTTTTCAATGTAAAAAAATATTAAGGTGATGTCAATGTTTTGAAAGAAACAAGAAAAATATGAGATCCAAATTATTGACTTAATTGGGTTCAATAAATTCAGTTAATTTAATAACTTAATTTAAAAAAAAAACATCATAAATAACACGAACAAAAAAGACAATAATTAATCATTAAAAATAATATGTCAAGAGGAGAAGAAAGAAAAACATATTGGAGACCTAACTTGCTCCATAGTTAACACCACTCAACCACTAGAAGGAGCTTATTGAGATGGTTCAAATGTTATTGCCAAAGCATCCGTGATGACATAAAGATAGGTTGCACGCCTAGTCAGAGCAACGATTTAGAAAACAAATTAAACAAATGTAACACTATTTTAGAATTGAACTACTTGTATTTCACATGTAATTGTTAGGCTATTATTGATTTGTGACTTGGATTTTTTATTATTGATTCTCAATAACAACAAAAAAAATTGAGTCGTTTATTAAGTAAAAGCAATTAAAAAAGTTGTTCAAGAAAATTCAAAACATGCTTCATTTAAAATAAATTGATTGGCTGACATGTCACATATTTAGAATTATGGTCAACATTTTTATAAAGCAGTGCTCATTTAGACAAGTCATGGTAGATTAATATGAATGATTTTAATAATAACAATAATAAGATGAAGAAATATTCCTTCATCCAGCCTTGAAATAAATGAATTTATGAGGGCATTGTCTATACAAAAAATAAGCATTTATATGCCCAACCAAATGAGAACAAAAAAATGTTTATGTTTA
>Ga0307517_10011676_pt1 | contig 12154 bp, 2 predicted proteins | sample 23_EM_MG_FD_194515 | JGI IMG/M metagenome (GOLD analysis project Ga0307517, IMG submission 194515) | Populus trichocarpa ectomycorrhiza microbial communities from riparian zone in the Pacific Northwest, United States - 23_EM | ecosystem: Host-associated > Plants > Roots > Unclassified | place...
AAAATTAAGCTATTGAAACAGGGGTATTGACGTCTTTTTCTCATAGTTTTTTTTAGTAATTATTGATTTGGTTGAGGGTTGTAACATAATTTATCATTTAATTTATGATTTTTAAATGCAAAAAACTACTAACGCGTGCATGGGAGACGCCGCGTACTTTTGCGAAGCATGCGACGTCTTCTGGTGATGTAAAATGAGCTTTCGTCGTCTCATTGGTTTTCCTCCGTGTCCTCTTCTTTTGATGATGGCGCGTGACATCTAAAGGTGGTTGGTCCTTATTGTTGTTGGTGTTTCAGATTTAGTCCTTTTAGTCATGATTTTTTATTTTGTCCATATCCCTTTTGTTAAAGTTTTATTTTTTTTCAATTTAATCATTCAATTCTAATTTGTAAGTGTAAATTTTTAAATTTGGTCCTTTTACTTTTGATTTCTTATATTTTTTTCTTAGCTTTTTTGTCAAAGTTTTTATGGTTTTCAATTTATCCCTCATATCAGGTTTTTGATTTTTTTTCCAATAAGAATAATACTAATTTCAATTTGATCCTTTTTTTTATTTCTTTTTTTTCTTTTGTCAAAGTTTTTATGATCTTTAATTTTATCCTTCAAATCAAGTTTATATTTTTTGTAATTTCAATAGTAATAATAGTAGTAAATCATTCTAAATTCCAGTTCAGAATAATAAATTCTAAGAAATTCTAAATTACATTTTTCAATAAATTCTAAATGAATATAAATCTTAATTCTATTAAAGTAAAGTGGAATAAAAAAATCAAATATAAAAAAATATTATATAAATTAAATGTATTAAATGTGCTCTTTTAATTAAATATAAGAGGAATATATTAGATAGATAATAGGAAAATAATAGGAATGGTCCTAAAAAGAATATCTGGCGTAGCTATTCACAAATAGGATCCGGGTAGTCTGTGTCATATCAAGATAAAAAAAAATATGAATATAATTGAGTTGTAAAATTTCTCTTTGCCAAGGAGAAGACATGGTAATAATAATGGTGGTGGTGATTATAATAATAGTAGTAGTAGTAGTAGTAGTTGCAACAACAACGGTGGTGGTGGTGGTAACAACAACAACAACACCCTTCAAATCAAGTTTATATTTTTTGTTATTTCAATAATAATAGTAATAGTAATAGTAATAATAATGATATTAATAATACTACTAATAATGGTAATAATAGTAATAATAATAGTGGTGGTGGTGATTATGATGATAATGATAGTGGTGATGGTAATGACAGTGATGATGATAATAGCAATAATAATAGTTGTGGTGGTGGTAGTAGTAATAATAATAATAATATTAATAATAATGATAATAACATTGATAATAATAATGAAATTGATAAAAAAAAAACAACTAAAAAGAAAGAATGTTTTTCTATAGCCATATTGACAATCTACTATTTACTACAATAGTCAAGTGATGTCTGTAGCCTTCCTAAAAAAAACACTTGCCTTGAAGCCAAGAGTGTTTATGTATTTTCACATTATTTATTAGTCATTGTAGTTTTTGGCTGAGGGTATTTGTCTATTCTATATTTTTAATTAAAGTAAAATAACAAAAATAATCCTGTAGATAAAAGAATCAACACAACAGGCGCAAGGGTATCTTTGTATTTTTTTTTTATAAATAATCAAATTACACATGGGCCATTGAATCCAAGAAATGCAAGTAATTGAGGTTAGGGGTATTAAGGTCTTTTAGCCTCAGTTTTTTCTCTTGTCAATTGTAGGTTTGATTGATGGTGATAACATAATTTATTATTTAAATAATATTTTAAAATTTTAAAAAACTATTGGCACATTGGGGTCACCATGTGTTTTGGGCGGTGTGTGCGGCGACTTTCGATGGTAAAAAATAGGCTTCCATCGTATAATTTTATTCCTCGCTGTCTTCTTTTCTATTATGAGAGTGTGTGTTGTCAAAAAATAAGCAATGTTGTCTTAGCCTTATAGCATTGTTATATATTTATTATGACTGGTTTTTTATGTTATTTTTTAATCTCAATTCAATATGTAAACATTATTTTTTGTATAAAAAAATAGTTTGGCAGCATGAGCAACAAGCTAGTATTAATTATTTCATTACGTCACCATTAATCCCACAAATTTCCTAATGCTCATTGTCAATGAAACAGTTCATACCAAGATATTTCTTGAATGCAATATTTTCAACTCGGTTTCTTAAGATTCGTCGGAATGGGAACATGAAGACTTACATAGATTGTGTGTTAAAACAATTCAGTGTCATTGCCAAAATTTGGCAGGTTAGTCAATGAATAAGGACACGCCCTACAAATCCCAGCTACCGCGTGAATTCAATAATGCCGTTGTATGAAATATAAATTTGTCCTCTACTGTTTTTGAGAAAAAAAAATTAAGTAAGGATTAGTGATTGGGAATTTGAATATGTTTTTTTTATCGGATTCGAGTTGATTTTGACTTTTGAAATCGATGAAGAGCTTTAACAATTCAATATTTCGGAGACATTAATTTAAAATGAAGCAAATTATTTGGACTCTACCGCTGCTGGTATATTAAACTGACCTCTCTACGTCCTTCTACTCAAGTCTGTGTTTGTTTTTGAGATGGAAGGTAAGATTTGATTGTGAGATTCATGAAAAAAACTAAAACAAATAAAATAATTTTTTTATGAATGAGGTTTATGTATAATTGGATTATATCTAACCACAACATCAACCACAATTAGTGGTTATTGAAAACCACTAGTTGCATATGGTAGGTGTGATAAAGTCTAAAAATTTGATTTATATTATTTTTTTAATATATTTTATTAAGTATTTTTCTTTTAAATTTGAAATTTATAAAATAAAAATAATAAGATTTAAATTTATAATGTTTTAATTAACAAAATCTTAAAATAATATTAAAAAGTTATTTAACTAAAAAAAAATTAAATTATTAGACGAAGAGGTTGTTTTTACTCTGGGCTTTAAAAAAAAGACCACTGTTTCCATTCCTCTTCACGAGTCTGCTTTAGTATATAAAAGACAAAGATGCTAACCTATACATACATTTTTCCTTAATTTTTTAGACTGAACAATTTCGACAAGCGTGTTTTGGTTAGGATTTCAAGAAAACCTAATTATTACATGTCTCTGTCGCTTGTCTAAAATTGTTTGTGTTCGAACAAGTGGAAGTAGAACTCGTCGGATTAAATAATTTATCTCGATTCCTTCTCGGGTTCTCGTATATGACTTACCCTCCCAGTAGACATATATTATAGCAAATTAAGCTTTTGATTTTGACTATACCACGGGAATGTGATTGGGGTCACAGACAAATTGATATATATATATATATTAGCCGTTCTAACATAAAATTGTTCGATCAAACTGATCATACCGAAGATTAAATATTCTACTTGGTTTATTAAAAAAACAATCTAACACTGGCCTTTAAGTTAGTTCATTGCTACTGATAAAAAAAGATTGGTGAGAAGTGAAGTGATAAATTTAAAAAAAAATCTAACACTGGCCTTTTGTTTTTTAATCTTTATTCTTATATTTTCTACCTCACATGCAAAGCATATAATATTCAACTTCACCTGTACTGAAAGTCAATCTAACAACATGAAAGATTATATATGGTTTGACAAAAACTTAGGAAGGCAAGAAAAAAGAGAGTAAAGGAAGGATTAGCCGGCGGCATTTATAATCGCAAGTCGTGACAATTACAGAAGAATATCATTAAATTTACTAGGAAAAAGAAGAGAACTTTCAAAATGGAAAAACTTTCGACAAGATCGTAATTACGACTATATATCCAATCTCCTTGCACAGCATATTGTCAAAGCCATATATATATATATTCAAATTGAAAAGTAATTACGACTATATATATATATCCAATCTCCTTGCACAGCATAGCAGGATCAAATTGATCATTTACAAGTAAAGGAGACAGCCATCTCCGATATATATTGCAATTTCACAACCCCGTCGTGATCGAAAAGCTATGTACCGAATTAATTGCACTTGCATATATACACAACACACACACACACACACACACACACACACACCAACATATATATACGCAATTTAACCTCCCTGTCCAATATATAAACGCAATTCTAATTAAATTGAGTGCAGTCCTACCAGCATGCACCGTCTCCTGTCACTTAATGCTCTCATTTCCAGTTTGGCAAGCTCAAGCAAACTGCCATTCCTATGAAGGGATACCCTATCATTCATTTTTTGACAAAAGCGAATAGGGTTTTTATAGAATCAATGAGAATATAAAATCCAGTTGCCAGAAATATGCAATCAATGCTCTATGGGAGCACCATACTGGTATATTAGCTCATCCATGGGAATCTAAGTACACTAAAGAAAGAGAGAGGATATCGGGGGGGAGTTCATGGCTGTTGCTTGTGGATGAAGGAGGGCACTAAATCTTGCAAAAGGCCATAATCAGGAGAATAGAGCTGGTGCTGCTGCAGCTGCTGATTCTGTGGAGCAAGGCTGTGATAGAACATCGAAGTTTGGTCGCCTTGTTGGTTACTCGCTGGTAGTAAGCGAGTCAGGAGATCCTGAGGAAAGCTCTGCCCTATTGATGTCGATGCCAGAAGGGAAGGTGGTAGCATTCCAGTAGCATTACCTCGAAGAGTTGCTGGACAGTGATGGTTATGCTGCCCTTCATACGTGGTGATGACGAGTGATGGGTCTTGGAATGATCTTTCCACACGTTTCTTAACCGTGCATTTTTGACTGGTGCATCTGTAATAACTTCTGCAATTTCAAAGCAAAGGAGAAAAATATTCTTTTGTGATGATCTTGAAGAAAGCTTCCTATGTAAAAGAGTTTTTACAGATAACACCATACTTTGAGTTTGCAGCTACCAGCAGCAAGATTTTCTTTTTCTTTTTCTTTTCTTTTTTGCCTATAGCTAAATTTTGTCATGTGCAGTGTTCAGTGTTAAGAGTTAAGCAAAGGTCAAGAAAATGAAAGATATATAGAGAACCAACGGTATTGAGGCTAACTACTTCGTAGATAATTAAGGCACCCAGCTAGCACTGCTAGGGTAATAATTAGAGCATTATTAATGCAGTGGTCATCTAGCTAGATGTATATATATATATATATATGTGTGCTCTTCCAGCACGAAACAAGTTAGAAAATCACACTGATATATAGGCAAATGATTTATAGGCTCTATAATTGGTTCAAATGTATGTCCAAAGAGGACTAATGCTCCTATGATGTCGTCTAAGTTCTCCTAACTTTGACACCAAATTAAGCTCTTAATTAGTTTTTTGCTTGCCCATTTTGGGGAGTACATTTGTTTGCTACAATTTGGCTTCACAAAATGGAAACTCTCTCACTATCTTAGCTAGAGACTCTGAGTGTGACAAAAGATCGGGTTTGACAACAATATCATTTGGTAGAGTTAGAGGATAAAATTAACACCATGAATGCAATGATAGCCGAAAGATGTGATCTTTAAATACATGAAGTAACAATTCATCAGCATATCCGGCTAATAAAAATCTAACTGCATAAAATAAATAATTTTAGCTCAAACAATGATTATCAATTATTTGGAGCTGCATTCTTTGATTTCTCATCGATTAATTTCTAGTACATATCTTAAGGATGCATATGTGTGTGTGTGATTGAGCAAAATGACCTTGGATAAGGGCTATTCTTCACGGCCTTCTGACCATACTTTCTCCATCTATATCCATCTTCAAGATTATCAATTTCACTCTTTGTCAAGAAGGCAAACCGTGGCTCCTTTTGCCGTTTCTCCTTCTTTTTTGTCTTGCTCCTAGTAATCACGAAAATACAAAGTCAAAGTGCATAGAGCGAGATATTTATAGTCCAAGCAGAGATTTCTTTCATTTTTGCACTAGGGTTTCTATCCACTAAAAGGATAATACTCTATTTTATTCAGAAAATCTTGTGCGTTAACTTCCAGGAAACTGATGAAATTAAGCATTCAAATAGTTCTACGCATGGTACAGGAGTTTATAAGAAAAAGATTGCCCATATCCCTTTCACTAGAAGGAGTAAAAGTCTTATAATAAGTTTGAAAAACAACCAGGGAGAAAAAGCAATAATAACTTCATCAGTTATTAAAAGACTTTGACAAACTGTCTTGGGAAAAAAAAAGTGGTATACACAAACCCTAATCAACTATAAAAAGAAAAGAAAGGAAATTAAAGGAGTTAATTCTGTAATTAAAAGCCTGTTAACCTTTACCATGCATGAATCTACAGACTACAAAGGAGAATCAAGAAACTTACACTTTCTTAGCATCTCCATCCCCATCTTCACTCTCTTTTGGCTGCTTATCTTTCTTGATCTTCCCAGAGTCTTCTTCGGTTGCTCCATCATTAGAAGAAGAATTAGATATGGAGGAATTCGGCGTGGATGGTAGGTTTTCATTAGTAGCTGCTGATAATTCTCCAGCACCAGTTTTCTTTGAACCGTCTTCAATGGGACTAATTACCTCAGATGACGAGCAAGACACGTTGAGGGCTCTTGATAAGGTGTTATAGTGATCCACGGAGCCATGTAAACAGTCGGTGAAGCTCATATACGGGGGATCGTCAAACCCTTGTAAGCTTTGTGTGGGTGCTTGTTGATTGTACACGGAGAGATTGTTGTCATTGAAGAATGGAAACACCGACACCGGCCGGTTGGTTCGGTGCTGAATATTGTAGTAAAAGGGATCGTAATTGTATGGATCCTCCTTTTCATTTGACATCAAGAAGAGGAGAGAAAAATAGGAGGGGGGAGGAGGAGGGGGAATTAGATACACTACAATGCTTGAAAGCTTAGAGAGGGGGGACTTTTCTCAAGGTGCTTGTTTTCTTCTTATAATTAATAAATAGTAGACCTTTTCTGTTCGATTTTTATTTTACTTTTATTGAGATAGAAAGAGAGAGAGAGGGGCCGGGAGCGGAGAATTTAGTTTTGATGGTAGGTTTGGCTAATCTCCACTTATATATATATTTCTTATTAATTGAATTTAAATCTTTAAATGTTTTCTTGATAGGTAAAAATTTATGTTATGGTATTTCTTGATTTTTTTTTAAGTGTCTAAATTTGAAGGATAATATATATCCGTAAGAATTTTTATTTATTTAATTTATCGAGGAAGTGGGGCGCGCTTTAAATAATTTTTTAGAGAAAGAATTTAATTATGGTTGATATACAAACTCATCTAACAATACCCTTTACTTTAATAAAAAATTAAATTCAATCCACAGTATCAAAAGTCTCATTTAATCATGGAAATGATAAGTTTTTCTACAATGTCCAGCACAAAGGCTGAATCTTTAACAGCATGCAGTCTGGAAAACCTTTGATTTTCTCGGCTTTTCTTTTCAAAAACCATATGCTAAAATTAACACTAACAGATTTAATAATTTTATTAATAAAATTTTTTGTTAGTATATATTTTTATAATCTGTCAAAATATATTTTACCAATAACATCACGGACAAAATGAAAAAATCCTCGTCCAAAATTTATGATCTATCAATAATAAAATTACACTATTACAACTAAAATTAATCACTATTACTAGAGGCTTTATTTTCCAAAAATGCAGTAAATAATTCTTATTCCACGATTTCATATAGTATAATGGACACACCTATATACACGTTCCATGCTTATTTAATTCCATGATTTATTCTTTTTATTCTGCTTAATTGAGTACCATACTGTATATTAATTTCTGGATAATTGATTATAACCAATACAGCGAGAATACAATTAATTACGAAATAATCAATTTCTCGTTTTATGCTAAATATATTATTACAAAATGGTAATAACTCAAGATTTCATCTATAAATTTGAAAACAGTTTAATTATCTCAAACCATATTCTAATTAGAGCTAGCTAGCAAGCTCGCATGACATCCTATATATGAGATAAACAATTAGTTTCTGAATTTAAATTAAACTTAATTCAGTGTAAAATCGATATCAAATTAATATGGTTGAGATATAAAGTAATCAAGAACTCGCTTTTTAACACAACTTTTGAGCTAGATTCTCTCTCAAATTAACTACAAACCCAATTTAATTTATTTTTTTAAAGGAAGGATATTGGTCTTAATTAATTGAATCTCATGTTATTTTCTTATAAATTGGGGGGGATATTTTTTTAAAAAAAATCATAAGAAAAGAAAAAGGTTGGAGGGATAAGGACAGGAAGGAGATTAGCTGCACCCATGGTTTGTGGTTGAGAAGAGGGGCCAGCCACGATTTATATGCACGCAGTCACGGTCATGTAATAAAGGTGGAGGTACTAACTAAATACACGGTCAATGTTTCCAACATTACGGTTTCTATTGGAGAATTGGGCTCACACGTGTACCGTATTGGGCACCGTCATTTGAACGTGATTGGCACGTGAGAGTTTATTTTCCCGAAATTAAAAACAAATTGAAATCATGTCTCCACCTCCATTTTGCTGATTGGGCCTTCACGTCATCATCTCTCGTCTACAAATCTCCGTTTCTTTACCGAAGTTTGTGGCGAACTTTTTGTCCAAAGCACGCACTTAATGTAATTTGGAAAGACTTTTTATTTAACGGGTAAATGATCGGCTGTAGCTTCTATTTTAATTATTTATTTTATTGTGTTTATTTTAGACAAAAAAGACATAAACATGTAGAGAGAAAATTCAATTTATAACCTATAGCACTATGTTTTCTCTCTCTTTCTTTATATATATATATATATATATATATTTCTTTTTTTATTTTTTTAAAGTAGGCGTACCATCAAATTGCTTGTATTTGCTTATTGAAAACCTCTTTTAATTTAGATTTTTTTCATTAAGTTTTGGTATAGTTATTAGATCCGACTTGCAAATTAAGAGTTCAAGTCATTAAATTAGTAGTTTGATTTGCGAGTTATAAGTAATTATTTTTATTAAAATGATGTAATTTCAATTTTTCATTTAGTGTTGGCTCAACAAGGTTTGGACCAAGATTGACCGGGTGAAACTGAGTTTACCCATGTTAATATATTGTTCAATTTAACTAAAAACCCGGTCTGAATTAATCTTCAAATCCTGAATTTTTCAGGTTAACTCGTTAAACTGAGTTAAACTTAAAAAAAATTAAATTTTGTATTCAGATTTACATGTTTATAAAACTTTCTTGTGTTTTATATATATAATATGAAGCAAATTAACTTACTATATGAGCCCACACCTCAAAAATTAAAGATAGGTATGATTATTAAACAAACCAAACTTTATATCAAAAGCGGGTCAAACGTAACTTGTCTATTAAAGGTTACGGTGGTCTGTCGCTTTTGTTTCCTGCTTGTCACTCTTGTTTTGTGTTTTTGTGTTCATGGGCTATCTAAGTGTTGCCATTGGAGTAACATTTCAGTTACTTTCATTCGATCGAGTTTGTTGCTCGGCATGATAACACACTTTTCTCTTGTCTTCATGTTTTAAACGGTGACCACACCTTAATTTGCTCTTAAGAAATATGGTACCAGATTAGAATTTCTACTTTAATTTTCCTAATTACCACACAAGGATCCAAAAGTGGCTTTAATCTGCTATAAAAGTAAGAATATTTACAACAATGGCGAAATCACCTCGATTCCCCCTTCATGCGACGTTATTGGATGCCATGGAAGGACCTACGCACCCCTATCTTGGCTCTAGGTTTTTAAGGGTAAATTGAATATATACCTTTACTGCATTCGTTTGTTTCTTTTGTTATTTGCCAGCCATTCCTTAATTAAATAACAACCTTCACTGGATTTTTCTTCTTCTTCCCTTTCATAGCTCCAAATCTACAACTTTATGATTCAAGAGTCTGCCATTTCGTTTGGTGTTGTTTATCGCCTCACCTATTTAGACCCTTTATTTTTGTTTCATGTTGTGTAGAGGCTCCCTTGCGAATTTGTGGGATTGGAGCGTTGATATTTGGATCTAAAAGGATTTTTGGCATGAATAAGTTATTGGTATTGTAGTTGAAAAATTGTTTTATAAATTCATGAGATATGAAAGAGAATTTTCTAAAAAGGAGAAGCTTACAAAAGCATTTGAAAGTATAAAAAATTAAAAGGAAAAACTAACTTTTTACCATAAAAAAGCAATCACTACGTTTCCATTTAAAAATAAATTGAAGGTAAGTTCTTATAGAAAATAGAGAGAAATCCATCATTATTAGTAATGATCGGTGACCGAGAAACAAGAATTATTTCGTTTGGTTTTATAGACAAAAGAGGAGGGAGAGGGAGAGGGAGATTGTATTACCTCCCCTCGATGCTTGAGGTGTACAAGTAACCCTACAGAAAACCAATTCGGGGAGTAATTAAGGCATCTCTTGTAATCAACCAGCTCTCTCATGAAAATTAGTCATGCCTATTCATTGAGCGTAACTTGAGATGATTGCATTGAATAAGTACGTAATTTTACATGTTTCTTTATGGTTTGTCCTGCTCTCAGAAAATAATGCTGCTTTTCATGCCATTTCGTCACTTGGGATTTGGGAAGTTGGGGAAACTAGCACTCCTCTCTCACCCGAAATGCGAAAAGAGCCGTCTTGTCGATTGAAAAGAGAAAAATAAAATAAAAGCCTCTGCATTTTCCTTGAATCTACAGTCAATGAATCCAAAGTTGAAAGTCCCGAAATATTTAAGTAAGTGTTTCCACCATAATTTACATGAAATTAAGTAGGTTTGAGTTTCAATAACTTTAATTATTTAGCCATGTGATTAAGAAAAAAATCAGAACAAGATCCAACAAACTTTCTCATGAAAAAATAAAGTATACAACAAGGATTGTGGCTAAAGTTGGTTTTTCGTTCTTCAAGAACCATGGTAACTTCTCTTTTTCTTTTTTCTTTTTCCTTTTTTCTTTTTAAATACTACAAGTCCCACTCACTCCCCCCATTATTTCAGGGATCAACATTCAAATGGTTAACATTTGAATTTTGTTTCATTTCATAAATATATAGATTTAGTATATTACTAGTTTGATTTACCATGCTACATTGAGAGGCTCAACAATTTTGTTTTTCAAAGCAAAAAAGGATGGATGTTGTTAATGTTTTATCTATCATAAAATAAATTTAATTGTAAACTGAAAAGTTAATACGTGCTTTCAGTAAAAAAAATTAAAAACTATATATGTTAATAATAAATTTATTGATTCCAACAAAAATTTGAGTTGAAAATCCGATATAAATATGTATATTAAGATATATGATCTCATGTTGCAAAAATCTTTTCAATTATTTTTGTTAGAACATAAATAATTTAAACTTCATAGGAAACATTTGTAGTATAATTCATGCTTTTTTTATTAATATATTTTTTTCAACAAAAAACACATTTTTTGTGAGTTCTTAATTTGATAAAAACAAGAAGAATTAGAATAAATATAGATATTTTTTCTCATTTAATATTAATGAGCAAATTATTATCAAAATTTGGCTTATCGTGTTGATACATAATTATCCATAGAGCAATCAATAATATCAACGTAAGAAAAAAATTAAAAACAATGATTATTTTTTATTAGGATCACACTTTCCTAATAAATAAATAAAAGTGATAATTAAAACAAAGGTTTGTTAAAAATTTAAGCTATTTAAGATGAGTAGAAAACATGTATTTTTTAAATTTAAATTAAATAATATTATTAATGTATCTCTTGATTATTGTAGTAAAAGCATTTTTTTTTAAGTGGAATCAATATTTTAATTAGAAAGAAATTTCATGGTTGTAAAAGCAAGTTAATATATATATGTATATAAACAATGTGTCCATGTTTTTATATGTGATTAAGGCTAAAAAAATAATAAATGTGATAAAATCATGTTAAAATATATTTTAAAATTTTAAAATAAATTGTTAACATTCTAATTAAAACCGATAATATGATTTAAAATCATGTCAAAATTAAAGGGTTGGTTAATTATCATGTTAAATATTTTTTTTATACTATATATAAAAAAAAGAGTTCAAGTCCAAGGCTTGACCCAAATAGAAGAAGGTCAGGTGAGTTTGGAGTTATTTTAGGCTAGGCCCATACACACGTGACCTTGTTTATTTTTATTTTTATTTTTCTATAGTATGACCAACATATTGTTCGTTTTTTTTTAAAAAAAAGTATAGA
>Ga0307517_10011677_pt1 | contig 12153 bp, 9 predicted proteins | sample 23_EM_MG_FD_194515 | JGI IMG/M metagenome (GOLD analysis project Ga0307517, IMG submission 194515) | Populus trichocarpa ectomycorrhiza microbial communities from riparian zone in the Pacific Northwest, United States - 23_EM | ecosystem: Host-associated > Plants > Roots > Unclassified | place...
TTGCAGGTGGCGATCCGGATGACGTTGTTCATGGCGGTATTCCTCCGGTTGTTGTCAGCGGGCGGGAGTCAGGGCTCGGCGCAGGCCGGGCAGGCTGAATTTGGCGATGAGCAGGGCGTGGTCGGATACCTCGCACACGTCCCGGTCGGCGATGACCTCCAGGCTGATGACAGCCGGTGCGAGGTCCGGGGTGCAGTACAGACGATCTATGCGGCTCTGGCGGCCCTGATCGCTTCGCCACAGGCTCGCCGTGGCGTTGAGCGCGCTGTTTTGACCGAGGACAGTTGCCGCGTGATGGCCGAGTTCCACGAAGACGCTCCGGCCACCGGGCTTGACGCTGGCCAGGATTTCGTCAGGCCGGGTGTCGGAAACTCTCCGGTTGCCGATGCGGATGGTGCGGTGCTCGTAGTGAGCGGGGTCGTCGACGTTTTCCCAGTCCGGGAGCGGCACGGTTTCCTGGGTGGGGCGGTGCGGATATGAATTGGCGTCGCCGCCGATGATCGCGGTCCGGGAGGATTCGCCCAGAGTGATCAGCCGCTTGGCCTCGGTCTCCCGTGTCGCCGGATCGTAGGAGCACAGGTGGAACGAGGCCAAGGCAAGCGGCTTGGTGGCCTTGTCGTCCCGCAGTCGGAGCACCGGGTTGCAGATGGGATGCCAGCCGTTGGTGGCGTGCGTGTATTCCGCGTGCATCGTGAACATCGTCGGGTCGTAGAAGACGCCGGTCGGGTTGGGGCTCTCCGGCGTCCCCGGAGCCATCGTGGCAATGAGCCCGAGCTTGTTCGCCTCCTCGTGGAGCTGCCGTTTGCCGTCCAGGTGAGCGAGGGTCAGCTCCTGGCGGAGCACGATGTTCGGCTCGTAGAGGGCAAGGACATCGTGGGCGAGGTGCCGCCGCTCGTCGGTGCCACCTGCCGTGTGCCCGCTGTGCCCATTGTGGGCAATATTCCAGACAGCAACGGTGACGGGCTCTGCGGTGTCGGTGGTCATGGAGTCTCCTTTTTGCCATGGGGAGATCGAGCTGCCGCGCGCCCTGGATCAGGCGACAGCGAGCGATGCCGACAGCACCGTCCCCCGGAGGCCGTTTCCGGTTCGGTCGGCTGGGGTGCCGCGAAGGTGCGGCGCTGATGGGAGCTGGCCTTGCTGGCGCTCATGACCGGCGGTTGGTGTGTGTGGCGATCAAAGGGACGCCCAGCGCGATGAGTTCCTTGGCACGGGCCGCAGTGGTCAGACCCTTGCGGAACTCCTGCTTCTGTCTGCTCAGCCAGGAGCCCAAAGCGAGTTCGTCGGGTGGTGGTGAGCAGTACTTCTGGGGAACCGTGACGTGACCATGCTCATCCCGGAAGGTGCGCAGGGCCTTGAGGTGGAGCTGGTAGCGGTATTCCAGGGAGTTCCAGACGAAGCCGATGCCGTCCAGGTAGTGGATCCTTTCGCCACTGAGCTCGCCCTCGTCGCGGGTGCGACGCAAACGCATCATGCGCTGGCCGAGCTTGCGGGGATCAGGACCGGGGGTGACGTAGTCCGAGGGGATGTCCAGGTTGCCGAAGGTCTCCCGGTAGGTGGCCAGGTCGGCGATGAACTGCTCCCAGGACTCGTCGAGTGTGTTCCACACCATGCCCAGGTCGTTGAGTTCCGCCACGTAGCCGGGCGCGAGTTCGCCGATTCTGTTGCGCAGATTGCTGACCGCGCGGCCGAGATCAAACGGATCGGCGCCGGTGACGGGATAGCCCCTGGGGACCAGGAGATGCCCGTGTTCCTGCTTGAAGACGCGCAGTGCAGCAAGGATGCGCTGCCGCCGGTACTCCGCGACGTCCCAGACGACTCCCAGTTCCTCAAGCGCAGCCTTGCGATCGGGATACAGGATGCCGTCCCTGTATCGGATGCGCTCTTGTCGCATGCGCTGGCCGAGGCGGAAGCCGCTGGAGGTGAGGTGCCCGTCCGGGATGAGGAGGTGGCCGTGCTCGGCCTTGAAGGCAGCGGCGGCGCCCAGGAATTCGTTCCAGGTCTCCGTGGTCGAGCGGATCGCCCGTACCGTGATGGCGGCGGCGAACCCGGGCGGGACAGGGACTCCCGTGATACGCAGCCAGTCGGGCAGTTCCCGCGCGTCTTCCGGGTAGTTGCCGCCGAGCCCCAGGGTCCGGCGTTGAGCGGCCAGCTGCGCGGCGAGGTCGTCATCGTGGGCGGCCAGGCCGCGAATGACCTGCCACACGGGAGCGTAGGCCGATGCCTCAAGGGCGGATTCGGGGTCCTGGCCGGGCCCCAGGTGCACTGGGACCAGGATCGAGGCGGTCTTGGGGCCGCTGCGTTTGCCCAGGCGCAGGGCCCGGCCGACTGCCTGCACGGTGTCGATGGCGGAGTGGCGGGGGTCGATGAACGCCACGCTGTCCACGGCCGGCACGTCGATGCCCTCGCCCAGGACACGTGCGTTGCTGACGACGGTGAAGCTGTCGTCGTCGGCACGGAGCTGGTCCAGGATCTTGCGGCGCTGGGCGAGGGGCTGTCCGCCGTGCACATGCCCGGCCCATACCCGCTGCGGGCGTTCCTCGGGCCCCAGCAGGGCGGCGGCGTGGGGCAGGGTGGCCGCGAACCATTTGGCGTTGGCCACCTTGTTGTGGAAGGTGATCATCCTGCGCAGGCCGTGGGTGTGAGCGGCGCGCAGGACCGCCAGTTGCGTGGCGAGCATGGCGGGAGACAGCGCGGTGTTGCCCACCCGCAGGAACTCCGGGTTGCCACGGACCGCGGCCGCGGCGGCGCGTACCTGCTCGTCCGTGACGACGGGCACCACCGTCTGGTATCCGGCCAGCAGGCCCAGTTCGATCGCGGTGGCGAAGGACAACCGGAAGGCGGTCTTCCCGTAGATTTTCTCGTCCAGCATGCTGATCGTGTTGTCGCCCGGGGTGATCATCTTGGGTGTCGCGGTGAGGTTCAGGCGCCGCTGTGCGCTGATCCGCGCGTTGTCGTGGATGGCGGCCCACTGTTTGTCAGCCGACCCGGCGGTGCGGTGAGCTTCGTCTGCGATGGCCAGGGCAAACGGTGCAAGTCCGTGGTCGTCCTGGGCTGCGGTGATCACCCCGAGGCTGTGGTAGGTGCATGCCACCGTCACCCGGCCGCCCGCGTCCCTGACGAGGTCGGCCAGCCGTGCCGGGTCGGAGGTGACCACCGCACGCTCGGCCTGCAACTCGGCGTCCAGGCCGGGCGGGCTGTCCACGACGTCCTGATCGGAGCAGACCGCGATGATCCGGCCCAGTGCGGCATCGCCGAACACCTGGCGCCACTCGCGGATGGTCTGCGCGATGAGTTCCAGGAACGGCGCTGCGATCAGGACCGGCTCGGCAGGGGCCAGCAGACGGGCAGCCTCACCGGCGATACGGGTCTTGCCCGTGCCGCAGGCCAGCACCGCGGTGACCCGCTCGGCACAGGCCAACTCGTCGACGATCGCGTTGACCGCATCCCTTTGATGAGGCCACAGTCCTGGGGTCAGTAGTGCGTTCGGCAATGCCGTTGTTCCTCAATGTCGTAAGTGGGGCGCCGGGCCTGCCGTGGGACGGCAGGTGCGGGAACGACGCGCCGTGGTCGCGCGCCAAGCAGCAGGCGGTGGCCGGTGCTGCCTAGGTCCGGGAGAAGCCGCGCTGCCGGTCGAGGTCGGTGACGTGGCGGCGGTGGGTTTCGATCTCGATCTCGGCGGCGCGGGCGTAGTGCCGCACCACCTCGTCGGTGAGCAGTTCGGCGGCGAGGGTGACTCCGTCGAAGCACTCCAGCGCCTCCTCCAGCGCGCGTGGGTGGATGCGGGTTTCGTCGGGGGCCTGGTAGGCGTCGCCGGTGTACGGCTTCCCGGGGTCGAGGTCGTGGTCGATGCCGTGCTGGGCGGCGGCCAGGATCGCGGTCAGAGCGAGGTAGGGGTTGGCGTCCGCGCCGGGGAAGCGCACTTCCAGGTGCAGGCCGTCTCCGTGGCCGACAACCCGTACCGCGCAGGTGCGGTTGTCGTAGCCCCAGGTGAGGTAGGTCGGCGCGAAGGAGCGGGCCGCGTACCGCTTGTAGGCGTTGACGGTCGGGGCGTAGAGCAGGGCGAGGTGGGGCATGGCGTCCAGCAGACCGCCGATGACCTGGTGGGCCAGCGGGGACAGCTGTCCGTCGACGTCCGCGAACAGGGCCTCGCCCTCTCGCCACAGGGACAGGTGGACGTGCAGGCCCGAGCCGACGCCGGTGGCGGGCGCGGCCATGAACGTCGGTGCCATCTCCTGGCGCTCCGCCACGACTTTGACGGCTTGCTTGAGGAGCAGGTGTGCGTCGGCCGCTTTCATCGGATCGCCGTAGCGGAAGGTGACCTCGACCTGCCCGGCGGCCCCCTCGGTCTTGACCGACTCCAGCGGCAAGTCCGCCCCGGCCAGAGCGATGGGCAGCTCTCGCAGGAAGCGGCGCAATGGCCGGGGGTGGTCGAGGGCGTAGTCGATGTTGTGCCCGGTCACCGGGTGCAGGTTCCGGTAGCCGGTCTGCTCTGCCTCGGCCGCGGTGCCCCGGTAGAGGACGAACTCGGCCTCCAGACCCACCGCGCCCGTGATACCCCGCGCGGCGAGCTGGTCGAGCTGCCGGCGCAGCATCCGGCGAGGGGACACCTCCACCGGCAGCCCTTCGGAGTGGAAAGCGTCGGCAAGCACCATCGCCGTGCGCGGCATCCAGGGCAGGTGCCGGATGGTCGTCAGGTCGGGCCGGACCGTCAGGTCGCCGTAGCCGGTCTGCCAGGAGGCCAGGGCGTAGCCGTCGACCGGGCGCATGTCCACGTCGGTGGCGAGCAGGTAACCGCAGAACTCGGCACCGCTGTCAGCGATGTGCTGGATGAAGTGACCGGCCGGGTAGTCCTTGCCCTTGAGTCGGCCTTGCATGTCGGGCAGGGCCAGCCGGACGGTGGTGATGCGTCCGGAGACCGCCAGGGCACGCAGTTCGTCGAGCGTGAGCAGACCGGGGCGCGAGCCCGTGGGACCGGTCGTCTGCGACGTGGGGGGCCAGTCGGTGCGTGGGTCGGCACGTGGTGCCGGGGTGGTGGTCATACGAGGTCCTCGGCGATCTGGGCGCGCTCGGTGGCGGTGCCGTAGACGGGTACGGCGTAGGCGCGGCGGCCGCGGGTCAGCCACAGCACGGTGGCCAGGAGCAGGACCGCGAGCAGCGCGACGGAGGCGTAGTTGAAGTTGTCGCGGGTGACCGGGCTGACTTGGGGCAGGCAGAACAGCACGGTGACGAACGCGACCCAGGTCACGGCGGTCCAGCCGATCGGCTTGCTCCACTTGCCGAGGTTCCAGGGACCGGGCTGGAAGTGGCGGCCGGCGCGCAGCCGCAGGTAGACCGGGATCGCGTAAGCGGGCGTGATACCGATGACGTTGATCGCGGTGACGGCGGCGTAGGCGGTGGCGGAGTGCAAGGAGGGAAGCGCCAGGAGGAACGCCACCGAGACGGACAGCCACACCGCGGGGACGGGGGTGCGGGTGCGGACGCTGACCCGCCGCCACAGCCCCGAGCCGGGCATCGCGCCGTCCCGGGAGAACGCGAACACCATCCTGCTGGCGGCCGCGACCTCGGCATTGCCGCAGAACAACTGGGCGACGATCACGATCAGCAGCAGCGCCTTCGCGCCCGCCGGGCCCAGGGCGTCGAGGAAGATCTGCGCCGGGGGTACTCCGGTGCTGGTGGCCAGGGTTCCGGCGTAGTCCTGGATGGCGAAGGTCAGCCCGGTCAGCAGCACGAACCCGGCGACCCACGACCACGCGATGGAGTGCACGATGCCTTTCGCGGCGGAGATCTGCGCGTGGGTGGTCTCCTCGCTGAGGTGGGCACTGGCGTCGTAGCCGCAGAAGGTGTACTGCGCCAGCAGCAGTCCCAGAGCGCCGACGTACAGGGCGCTGCCCCAGCCGGTGCCGTTGGCGAAGTGCCCGAACACGAAGGCGGCCGACTGGTGGTGTGAGGGGACCAGCGCCAGAGCGCCGACGATGACGGCGACGCCGCCCAGGTGCCACCACACGCTGACGCTGTTCAGGACGCTGACCAGCCGCACCCCGAACAGGTTCAACGTCGCGTGCAGAACCAGAATTACTGCGTAGATGGCCAGGATCTTGCCCGGGGTGGGGGTGAAGCCCCACTGGAGGCTGGCGAATGCGCCGCTGAACAGCGCGGCCCCGTAGTCGATGCCAGCTATCGCACCGAGCAGGCCGAGGAGGTTGAACCATCCGGTGAACCAGCCCCAGCGGGGGCCGCCGAGCTGGTTGGCCATGTAGTACAGCGCCCCGGAGGAGGGGTAGGCCGAGGTGACCTCGGCCAGCGCCAAGCCGAGCAGCAGCACCATGGCGCCGACCGCGACCCAGCCCCAGAGCATGACGGCGGGGCCGCCGGTGTTCAGCCCGAAGCCGTAGAGCGTCATGCAGCCGGACAGGACGGAGATGACGCTGAAGCTGATCGCGAAGTTACCGAACGGGCCCATCCGGCGAGCCAGCTCCGGCTGGTAGCCCAGCCGTTTCAGCGTCTCGTCATCGTTGAGTGCGTCGGGAAGGGATCTAGCGGTGGCGGACATGCAGGGACCTCCGAAGACAGGGGGGACGAAGAGGAGTGAGCCGGGGGGATACGGACCGGTGGAGGGTCGCGGCAGGCCGCCGTGCTGCCGCCTGTCACCGGGGCCGTCCGGTGTACCTGGGCTGGTGGGAGGTGGGTTGCAGGTAGTGGCCGCGCGCCCGGACGAACGTTTCCTCCCAGCCGGAGCCGCCCTCGGTCACGTCCTGCCACGGTGCCGGCGTGACATAGGGGCCGATCGCTGCGAAGACCTCGGCGCCTTCGTCGAAACCGCACGCATGCACGGCATGCGCCAGGTGGTTGAGATCCAGCGGCGACCGCGTCTGCGGGGCGGCGAAGTCGAACCAAAACCGCAGCGCCCGGTCGGTGTAGTCGGCGGCGTTGGAGTTGGACCAGTACAGCAACCTGCCTTTGCCCGGACGGTGGTCGCGAGCCCGCCGGTAGTCCTCGACATAGGCGTACAGGGGCATCACCAGCAGATCCGACCCTTGGGGGGCCCACGACGTCACCCAGCGCAGGAAGTCGAAGACGGGAACGTCACGGGCGAGGAAGACCTGCATCATGCGATGCCACGCTTCACGGTTGTACGGATCGCGCTGGTAGACCTCGCGCAGCAGGTTCCACGGTCCCTCCGGCAGCAACAGCTCCCACGGCGGTTCCCGGTGTTCGGGCTGGAGTTGACGGACATCGATCTGCGCGAGGTGGATCAGTCCCACATACGGCACCGGGTCTTCCTCCCAGGCGCGGGAGGCGTCCCAGCAGGCCAGCCGAGCCCGATGCACTAGCCGGTCCCGGTCGCGTCGGCGTTCGCGGTGGGCGCGAAACGCCCGCACCACCGCCACCCGGGCCTGCATCGTCGCCGCGTCGAAGCTGTCGAACTCCTCCGCCCGCCACGCCGCCACGACATCGCTTCCGGCCCCGACCGCCGCCAGTACCTGGCTGCGCGCCGTGCGCAGCGCCCAGTCGCGGCCGGTGTGCGCGAGCAGGTCACGTGCCGCGTGCCAGCGGCCGGCCCGTAACTCCTCCATGGCCGTCCGCAAGGCGTGATCGGGGCCGGCGGGGTGATATCGGGGTGTGGGGATGTCGGTGGTCATCGAAAGCCTTCGAGGGCAGAAGAGGGGAAGTCGGGCTGCCGAACAAGGAGCGAGGTGCCGGATTCGGGTGGGGGAGCCGAAGGCGGCTCGCGGTCCGGCAGCGGTCTCGGGGCCCTGCGGATCACATGGGCGTCGGCACGGGCGACGTTCCGCGCGGTCGGTGCCGCAGAGATCGGAATCGGTTGTCAGAGACGTTGGTGAACCGCGTCAGTCCGGTCCGTCAAGGACTACGTCGGTGCCGCGGATCCGAGCGTCGTACTCCTTGAACGGCTCCAGCCCGATCTCCTCGCGGCGCTTGTCGAGGTACTCGGGCTCCTCGACCGCGTACAGCAAGAGCCCGTTGCGTCCGGGGACGTACTGGGTTCCGTACACCTGGAGTCGGCGCGGGCGGGAGTTCAGGCAGCAGCGGTCGATCAGGAACGCCATTTGCTGTGGCGTGGCCTCACCCAACTCAACCGCCCGCGCCACCAGGTCACGGGCCCACCGCTGGAACTCGCGGTCGTTGTCGGAGTGCTGGGCGATAAGGAAAGCGGCCTGCGCGGCCTGCTCACCGACGAGGCTGCGGCCCGGCCATCCGATCTCCTCGACGATGCCGCGCAGCGTCTCGGTATTGGATTCGTACACCCGGACGATCGCCTCCACCTCCGCCCGGTCCGTGGGCGGTCCCAGCCGCTGCGCCTCCTCGTCCTTCCACTTGCACCGCAACAGCACCAGGGCCAGGTCCACCCGTGGCGGAGGCGTCTTACCCACGTCGTAACTCCTGATTCGGTGGCGCAGGACGGTCGATGCACGGGCCTCCGCGCCTAGCTGCGAGGGAAGCCGTCCGTCTCGCAGCCGAGTGCGCAAGCCCGCGACCTCGGCGTGGTCGTCCACCGGGGTGAGCGGGATGGATCTGGCAACGGCACCCCGGACCCGAAGGTGGTGAGGAGGGAGCGCGCCTTCGGCGCTCATGCGGGCTGTTCCTGCATGGGCAGGCACACCCAGGTGTGTTTCACGTCCGCGAGGTGGTCCACCGTGACGCCCCATCGCACGCCCAGGGCACGGACCAGGAGCATTCCTCTTCCGTTCTCCGCATCTGGGCTGGCAACCCGGGGGTCCGGGAGGTCGTCGGTCGCGTTGTCAGTGACGGAGATCGTGAGTTCGCCTGCGCCGTAGCGGAGGATGACGGTGATGATGTCGCCGGATCCGTGCATCACCGCATTGGTCACAAGCTCTGAGGTGAGAAGCCGGGCGTCATCCGCCAAGTCGTGCTGTTGGGCCCGTTCCAACGCCCTGACAACTGCTTGGCGGGCAGCGGACACCGTCTCGGGGTCTCTGGCGAGCTCGGCGTGTACAAGCAACTGGCCTCTGTCGGGCGGATCACGCCGGAGCTCTGCGAGGGGAGCAGCGGCGCACTTTCGGGACTGGGACATCAGCATGTCCGGCTCTCAACGGCTGGATGACCGGCCGGTTGAGTGGGGCGTAGCTTGTCGGTCGGCAGGTGCTTCATCGACGGCCCGTCCTCCAATACGTAGATGGGGCCCGTAGCGAGCCAGATCACTCATCGCCGGGGCTGAGGTCCGTTAGGTTCCCGGTGCGGGGCCGCCCGGACAACCGTGCTTTCTTCACGGGTCGGCTGTCACCGTGACGGCCTCACTGTTGTGAGCCTCAAACCAGTGACCGACTCAAGGTTTTTGACGACAGGCAGTGACCGCAGAATTACCATTGCTGGACCATCAGGTGACGGTCTTGGTCAGGGGGACGAAACTGTGGCGTCACGACACCACCCCTCATGCGCAGCCCAATGGCGACGTCGCGCCGCAGAACAGTCGTGGGGGAACGAACGACTGGTCCAGGAGATCCATCACTGCTGCCAGGTGAGTCGCCTACGAGCCCATCGACTTGCCCGTGGTTGGACGCTGTCGGAGGCTGTCGGGCAGCTTCAGGGGCTGTGCGCCCAGCTCCACATCGATGCCCCTCGCACCGACCCTGATCAGTGGGGGCTTTGGGAGACTCGTCCTGATCGCCGCCCGCGTCCCAGCACCGTGGATCTTTTGTGTCGGCTGTACGCGACGGACGCAACCGGGCTCGGGATCAGTCTCGGCGGTGACTACCGCAAGGGAACTCCTGAACCGGCTGCTACGCGCCTCGCGCCACTGGCCAAGCCGCCCGACCTGGCAGCTCCCATTGCCCCTGCGCCAGCCCGTAAAGACGCCTCGTTCGAAGAGCTCATCGAATCGACCAGACGAGTTGTTGACAGGACGTTAGCCTCGGCCAGCGTGACGCCTAGTCAGCTCGATGTGCTTGACGAACGCCTGATGTGGCTGCGGCAGCTGTACGTCAGCAGTCCACCGCTGCCGATGCTGCATGCCCTCCTCTCGGAACTCGGGGAGGTGCACGCCCTTTCCTCCGACCGCCAGCCAGCCGGCGTCCAGGGCCGCCTGTCGGAGATGACGGCCGTCCTTGCCACGCTCATTGCCGACGCCTTGATGAAACTCGGCCAGCTACGCCAGTCGCGGGCTTGGTATGGCACGGCCCGAACGGCAGCCGATGACAGTGGGAATGTTGAGTTGCGGGCCCGTGTCCGCGCGCAGGCTGCCATGCTTCCGTACTACTACGGCCCCTTGGAAGCAGCTGCCGCTCTCGCGCGCGAAGCCCGTCTCTTGCTCAGGCAGCGAGCGACAACAACCGGTGCCTTCGCTGCCGCAGCGGAAGCCCGCGCGCAAGCCCGACAGGGTAACTCAGCAGTCGCCGAGAGGGCCCTTCGACAAGCGCAGGAAATCTTCGAGCAGACGGACCGAGGGAGTGATGAGGACGCCTTCTCGTTCCCAGAACGCAGGCTGCTCCTCTACCTGAGCGGAGCCCTCACCCATCTCGGTCAATTGAAGCGCGCCCGCGCCGTGCAGCGACAGGCTCTCAGCCTCTACCCCGGTCAGCTCGGGATCGACCCCGTGCTGATCCGGCTCGAGGAAGCCATTTGCCTCGCACAGGAACACTCTCCGCAAGAAGCCTGTCAGCTGGCTGGCAGCACCTATCTCAGCGTGCCCGAGGAGCACCGCACACCCATTGTCGAAGCTCGCGTACGCAACGTTATCGAGGCCATCCCGCCCCGCATGCGCTCTGGTCGGCCAGCAAGAGAGCTCGGGGAGATCCTTGCCCTCCCTGCCAGCAACATGTGACATCCACCGCCTTGTGGGACAGCCTGTTCACATGACTGCACCGATCCACGGCGGCTTCACTGAACGTGAGATGCGCCATGTTCTGGACCAGGCTTGTCAGGCTACCGATCTCGACCCGACAGGAGCCGTTCTGCTCCGTGGGCAGACAAACGCAGTACTCCAACTGGCCGCGCAGCCAGTCATCGTGAAGATCGCTCGCCGCGGTACAGACCCCAGCAGGGTTCTCCTTACTGTGGAATTCGTGCGCTGGCTCATGGACCTCGGATTCCCCACCGTGGCCCTACACCAGCCCGACGACCAACCGGTTGTCGTCAACGGTCATGCGGTGACTTTCTGGACCTACCTGCCTCAGCCAACCGAGCCGGTCCCTGCCGATGCCCTCGCTAAGCCCCTCTGCACCCTCCACAGCCTGAGCACTCCTCCAGTCCCGCTCCAGCGCCTGGATGCCGTCGCCGCTATCCGCTCATCGCTCCGCAAGACAACGTGCTTGTCCTCCGCTGACATGCGGTTCCTCAACCAGCGCGTGGATGACCTTGAGATTGACCTCTCCAATCTGCGCTTCGGCCTCACTCCCAACGCCGTACTGCAAGGCGATCCACAGCACGGGAACGCCCTGCACGCGGGGAACGGCACCGTGCTCTGCGACTGGGACAGCGCCGTTATCGGTCCGCCGGAGTGGGACTTGGTCACCGTGGAAGTCCACTGTCGCCGTTTCGGCTACGGCACCGCCCACTACGTGCAGTTCGCCGAGGCCTATGGCTGGGACGTCACAGCCTGGGAGGGATACGGCGTCCTTCGCGACCTCCGCGAGCTACGCATGATCACCACCAACGCCAGGAAGTCGGCCCACGAGCCTGCCAAAACCGCCGAGGTCAATTACCGCATCGAGGGCATCCGCACCGACGACACCGCGCGTATTTGGCATATCTTGTAGCGAAATTGTCCAGCCGAGTAATCGAAGTTACGGGGCGGCGGCGTCTTCCTGGTACATGAGGTAGGACGGCTGTCGGTTTGATGCGAGGGTCGCTGGTGACCGTCCCCGTCCCTGCCGGCAGACCGCTACTACCCGGTGTGTTCCTCGGTGGCGTCGTTACCGTCGGCCGCCCATCTTTGGGCGGCTGCGAGGGCGTCGGCGACGGCGACGGGCTGGTAGCCAAGGCCGTTCCATTGCAGCAGAGCGCGCGGCTCGTCCGGGCGCAGGTGATCGCCGCGATGATCGGGCGATGGATGCGGGGCCCGTCCAGAGGTGGCCGCCGCCGCCTCAGATAGGGGCTGAGATCGTGGGGACCGTCCGGATCTCGACGTGCGCGGGAGTGGCGCAGGTTTGCCGGGCGGCAGGGGTCCGGTGCGGTGGT
>Ga0307517_10011678_pt1 | contig 12153 bp, 10 predicted proteins | sample 23_EM_MG_FD_194515 | JGI IMG/M metagenome (GOLD analysis project Ga0307517, IMG submission 194515) | Populus trichocarpa ectomycorrhiza microbial communities from riparian zone in the Pacific Northwest, United States - 23_EM | ecosystem: Host-associated > Plants > Roots > Unclassified | place...
CTTCAAGTGCAAAATGATGATATAAAACCTTGATAAAAATGCACTTTTAAGTACTAATCAGCACCTCATTGGTGTGACGTCCTTGCTGCAGTGCAAAACATTAGCCGAAGCTAGTCAACCATTTGTCAACATTTAAGCATTTGACAATCTGATATATGCACTAACACAATACGATAACATTCATGATAAAGTATTTCATTATTCAGCGTTATGGAAAAGAAAGGTGAAAGTCACCTACCTGCTACACCTGTAGGTTGTTCTTGTCTTGACGATGGTTCGATCCCGACCGCACTACCAAAGACATCAATGGTCACAAATCAGTACATTTGTATCTTTGAATCACATTCGTCACCATACTTATTTCAAGAGTTCATATGTTCACATTCAAGTGTTCTACATTTTACATCATCATACCATAAAATTGTTACTAGCATTTAAGTCATTTCTGCCTAGGAGGCCTATTGTAGAAAGAGACAGTGAAAACTAGTTCGCTGCAAGTTGCGCAATTTGGCATCGAAAACTGGTTCGTTGCAGGCTACCCAGTTCGGCAGCGAAAATTGTTTCGCTGCTAGTGCCTCAATTTCAGCAGCGAATGTTACTTCGTTGCATCCAACATTACTTCGCTGCAACCAACAAGTTTTATGGCATCGAATGCTACTTTGCTGCAGACAACTCAATTTCGACAGTGAGTCACAAATTCGCTGCACACAATACAACTTTGGCAGCGAATCACAATTTCACTGTAGAACACACAATTCGGTAGAGAAAATCATAAATCCGCTGCAGAACACACAATTCGGCAGCGATTGCTAATTCACTCAAGGCAACTCAGTTTCGGCAGCGAATTACAAATTTCACTGGAGAACACACAATTCGGCAGCGAATGCTAATTCGTTGCAGCTGACTTAGTTTTGGCAGCGAATAAATTCATCGCATAACACACAATTCAGCAGTGAATGCTAATTCGCTGCAGACAACTTAGTTTCGGCAGCGAATCACAAATTCATTGTAGAACACACACAATTTGGCAGCGAATCACAAATTCGCTGCAGACAACTCAGTTTTGGCAGCGAATCACAAATTCGCTGCAGACAACACAACTTCGCCAGTGAATCACAAATTCGCTGCAGAACACACCTTTCGGCAGTGAATGCTAATTCGCTACAGGTGACTCAGTTTCAGCAGCGAATCACAAATTCGCTGCAGAACACGCAATTTAGCAGCGAATGCTAGACAACTGACCTCCGGCAGCGAATCGCAAATTCGCTGCACAACACATAATCCGGCATGAACACACACATATACATGCTGTAACAACCCAGCATATAAACTGTCACTAAGTTCCAGCAGAATACACACATTGAAACCATCAATCCCAGCATATTATCTTTCAACAAATTCCAGCAGAACACACACAATGAAACCATCAATTCCAGCATATAATCTTTCAATAAATTCCAGCAGAACACACACATACATGTTGGCCAACCCCATAGTTAAGGTCGACCCTCTACCATGATTTGTTCTTTCCATTTTATTCATTTTTCTTTGTTAGAAGTTCTGGGAACTAGCCTCATTTCGTTTATGTTTCCTTGTCCTCTTAGTTAATTTCAATTTCCTTCACAGTTAGCTTAGGTCTTAGGTCAATTTTCTTAGGGTCTTCTTCTTCATTTCCGGTTCTGGGTCTTAAGGACAAGAGGAAAGGAGTTTCATGACCCATACCTTTTGAATCTAAGTAAGTTTGGGGAAGGTTTGACAATATTCTTTCTTTTCTCCTGCTGGTTCTCCTCCTTCTTCCTCTCACATTTTCCGCCCCCCTTTTCCCTTCCCTCTAGGCAGCTGTCCAATCTTCTCTCAAGGTCTCAACTCTCCCACACACGTTCACAAGGCACTCTCTGCTGGTTTGGTTTAGGTTTCCTTTGGGAAGGAGGAAGAGAAGGGCAATATGCAGCTGGACATGCAGCTGTTGCAGACAACTTTGGGAAGAGGAAGGGTCACCTTCTCTCTCCTCCTTGTATTTATACTCCCCATTAAATGAGGTGGGGTGTTTGGGGTTGGTTTAGATGTGTTCTTACCCTTGTTTTGGTCTCTCCAAAACCGGTTTTACCCCTCCCTCCCAGCTCCGTAAGACAGTCCAATTTGTTTCCCTAACTTTTAATAAAATTGTCTCGCTCTCGATTCAGAAATCGGCAGCGAAAACTACGTCGCTGACGATTCAAAAATTGACAGCTGAATCGACAGTGACGGTGGAGTCATCAATTTTATACACACACACACTTTTGGGTGTTTACATGGCAGCTTGTTTTGAGAATCTCCTAGATCTAAAAGGATCTTTAATGGATTTCTTATGCAATATAGTTCCCAAGTGTGGCAAGGCATAAATGTTTCATAATCCTTTTCTTACAAGGATTCATTATTCATCCTAGCTACAACAAGGAAAGAAGACTCCATAATTAATTCTACCTTCAGATCAGATTTCCTAGTCTATTTAAGACTTCTTAAGGGTGACAAATCTAATCCTATCATATTTAGGATATTAAATTTGGATTTATTATTATTATTATTATTATTATTATTATTATTATTATTTTCTTCTTAGTTTAAGGTTTTATTTACATTATTTTGGTTTAATTGTAAGTGGACCTTATATAAGTCCACATAAGGGGTTTATTAGGGTTCGTTTCAGTCTAGAGTCAATATAAATAAAGGCATAACCAAACATGTAAGGCTTACATAATTTTCAGATCAATAAACTTTTTTTGCCGCTCTTGTTGTGTGTTGAGGATAGGGAAGCTACTATGGCTAGATTTCTAAATGGGCTTTGCGAATGTTGTAGAATTACAACTTTGTGTGGAATTGGAGGACATGGTCCATATGACAATGAAGGTGGAGAGACAAATAAAAAAGAAGGGGCAGTACACGTTTTCAGACCAATTCGACTTCATCTTCCTTAACATGGAGGCCGAATTTGAGGAGAGGTAAATTTGAATCTAAACCTACTCGTGATTGAGATATTAAATGTTTTAAGTGTTTAGGGAAGGGGAACATTGCATCTCAATGTCCAAACTGAAGAGTTATGCTTACAAGAGATAATGGGGAGGTTGAATCTGAAAGTGAACAGATGCCACCTTTGGTGGATTGTAGTGATGAGGAGATTGCATATCCTGTTGAAAGGGAGGCCTTGGTTATAAGGCGTGCGCTGAACATGCAAATCAAAGAAGATGATGTAGATCAGCAACGAGAAAACATATTTACACTCGATGTCACATCCAAAACAAGGTATGTAGCATGATAATCAATGGATGTAGTTGTGCTAATGTAGCTAGATTGCAATGGTTGAATGAATGTGGTGAAGTGAAGGTTACTAAGCAAGTATTGATTGCATTTGCTATTGGAAAGTATTCTAATGAGGTTATGTGTGATGTAGTCCCAATGCATGCTAATCACTTACTTTTGGGGCATCCATGACAGTTTGATTGGAAGGCGATTCATGATAGGTTTAGAAATAGGTTCACTATTATAAAGGATGGTAAAACCATCACTCTTGTACCTCTTTCTCCAAAACAAGTGTATGATGATCAAATGAAATTAAAAAGGGAATGTGAGGATGGGAAGAGTGAAGATTCATATAAGGACAATGGTGAGAGAAGACCATCAGATTTGGCTAAACTTTCTCCAAAACAAGGGTTGTGTGACTACGTGATCACGAGGTTCGCATCAATAATGCTTCTGAACTTTTCAGATTAACGTGTGAGAGAGATTATTGCACTCTTTGGTTCTTGAATAAACTGAATCTGATTTATCAAAGATTAACTGGCTTCATGGGGTCATTCGATTTTACTCCAATAATATTGGTGCCTTGAGATAGGTTTCCATTGTGTCACACTCTTATTACGCATCTTTTGGCTTTTTAGGATCAGATCTCAATCTTGATTGTAGGTTACGTGACCACGTGATCACAAGGTTTACATTAGTGTGACATTTGTTTTTATTTTATTTTATTAAGTAAATTATGTAATTATATGCATTTTTTTTTATTTCCCTTGTGTGGTTATATATTGATTATTATTTGTATTAACGAATCTATCCATGAATCAATCCTTAAATGGGTCATGTTCATTAGCAGTTGAAACCTTGTTATCTTCATATAAAAATAAAAATTTTGCTTTTACCCAAATAAAAATGGGTCATATTTAAACGGGTCATATCCATTGAAAGTTGATACTAGATTATTTTCATAAAAAAAAGTTGATACTAAATTAATTTTTTTTTTGTTTTTATCAATATGACTTTATTTTTAAATATTATTATATTTTAAAAAAAAATTCCAATATGTTAAAGGCTTGTGAAGTTTTTGGTTTTTGAGATACTTTCCTCCCTAATGATGTGAGTAGACTTAGGTTGTGTCATTGTGATCCCATAAAGACCTAATGAGTATAAGCGACTTCATACCTATTTTAATAATGAAAAAATAAAACAAGGTAAAGCCAAATTTATTGTTCACTATTCTCTCGGCTTCAAAGTCTGTATTACAAAAGTGAGGATTATGCCTTGTAATATGGTTTAGGTACCAAATCAATGTCTTAGGTTATAATTATCTTTTATCCTTAAAAACAAACACACATATACTAGTTTAAGTAATTTTTAGCATAGAAGCAATATTGGTATTTTTTATCATTGAAAATAAATGTGAAGGAGTTTACCTTAGGTAAAATGCTTTATGGTGATTTTAATATTTTCTTTAACATAACCAACGCTTTACCTAGAACCTCTAAAGACTAGTTAAAGTTCTTAATTACTATAAAACTAGAAATCTTTTTTTCTTATTTTACCCTTACTGATCATAATTAGCTCATCGAGATGTTCCATGCAACAAGCTTTATCAAAAGCCTTAAAAAATGATATTAAGTTATAATGAATCATTTAATCCCATATAGGTTGGCTATTTGCTTCCCATTGTAGGTTACTTGGCCTAAAAAATCTGTTATGAGTCACTCCATGCATGCTATTTTTTTTCACTACCTGAGAAATCAATAGGGCAGCTTATGTTATCATGCCCATGAATTGGACTGGACCGACATCATCATTGTATAACCATGAATGATTTATCATCTACTTGAACTATTTTAGTTAATTCATCAGTAATTAAACAACAAAGCTTGATGTAAAGTCGATGGCACATACATTTTAGTGTGTATCCAATCTTGTTTAACTAAGGCTTTATACCTTATCCTTGCTTATTTCACAAAGAAAACTATACTAGAGGTTTTACACCGAACAATTAGATCCGCTTATAACACCCTCACAATATCTTTTATGCTCCTACAAAATTTAACATAAACACTTTTGATGGGATCATATTAGAATTATTACGACCAATCTTAGTGATCAAGGATTGGGGTATAATATTGAATGAGGCACCATTATCGACGAGGACCTTTTGTACTGTGTACATTTTCGAAATTAGTAGTGATGTACATGTAGGGTTTTCTCAGAACATATAAACATAATGAACATCGATTACTTGAAGGTCAATTCTTCTTTTTGAGATTTAATCAACTGTTCAAGGCTAGGTTGTCACAAATAATAAGTTGTCCAATTGCCCAACTTCTAATAGTAATTCACATGAATTACCAAATTAAAAATATCATATAACCTTTTTAATAAAAAAGGATTGGTGTACTATGAATTCTTACTCTTTGTTTTTTTGTTTATAGGTGTTTATGTATTGTATGTCCTGTATAAAAAAAAAATATGAGACAACTTTCTATTTATAGTAAAAACCTAATAACCCTATAAATAGAAAAATATAACTTTTCCACTTAAATAATATCACCTATATTATTTCAAGATAGTTTTAGAGATTTATGTAATTAAGTCCCTACTTTATTTTTTTAGGCCTATAATTGTAATGTCTTGTATAAATTACATTCTAGACCTTAATTTCTAAAACTTATTTATAATTAAGTCATACGTGATTAATCGTCTCAATTTAACTTCTTACTAATGATTTTTTTTATACATGTAATCTATTAGGTTCCCTAATATATTGGCCCAAATATTAATCACAATACTAAATAAAATAAGATTAAATAAATTTTACAATTTTTTTTATCAATTCAATAATTGATTGATTGATTTATATTTAAAGATCTGGTGCAATATCTATCAATATGCCATGATCTTTCAAATATTAGAAAAGTAATCAATGTGGTTTGGCTTAACTTTTAGTGATAATGTTTTTAATATAATTATTATCCTTTCAATAAGAATGTTTCAATTTAGACATTAGAGCATAAAGTGTAACAAGTGGAACTCTTTTCAAATCTCATTCCATCATGTGAAAGGATTTTATAATCAATACTATTTGAGAACAAGTGAAACATTTTTCTTTAATTGACCTAGAATCATGAATCTTCTATTGATCACTCAAATACCTTCATATAGTTCATCAAAGCATTGTCGGGTATCCCAAAATATATATACGTGCAACGGAAATGATAAATTTAAAATTTTTTAGAAGTCTCAAGGATTCTGTTAGACAGATCTAGAGTTATTTAGGATTTATAAGAGTATTACCTGAAGACTAAATGTTCTTTTTAGCTTTGAATAATTGCTTCAAGATTCTCTTTACTAGGTAGTTGCTCTATCTTCTACATCTTTAATTCTGTAATTCTCTAATAAAATAGAATTGTCTAAGTACATTTTTGAATCATTGATGAGACTTTGGTTCCTTTGCTTGTAGAATGGCTCTAGTTTTATCACAATGTAGGGCTACTGGATCAACAAGGCTAGGAACCACACCTAGTTTAGTGATGAACTTCTTGATCCAAACAACTTTTTTTATCCCCTCAAACGTAGATGTGTACTCAACTTTAGTTATAGAATCTACTTTAGTCTCTTATTTGGAAGTCTTTCAGCTCATAGCACCATATTTAGAGTAAAATATAACTACATTGGATTTTTTATTTTGAATATTTGATTGAGAACTGGTATCCAAATTACCATGAACTACTAGATCTTCTTCTTTATAGACCAGAAAAACATTCTTAGTTCTGCTCAAGTACTTAAGAATATTATTTTAAATATCTTTTAGTGATCTTCACCTACATTAAATTGATATCTACTTGTTATGCTTAAAGCATAAAACACATCTGGTCTTATACATAACATCACATACATTATGAATCTTATATCTCAAGTATATAGAATCATTTTAATCCTATCTCTCTTAATTTGTGTTTTAAGAAACATATTTTTTGAGAGACGTGTTCCTTGTAAAATAGATAAGTATCATCTCTTGGATTCTTCTATGCTAAACTATTTTAGCATTTTGTTTATATATATGGATTGAGACAATCAAAGCAACCTTTTCGATTTATCTCTTTAGATCTTTATTCCCAAGTATATAGATTACTTCTTTCATATCCTTCATTGATAAATTCTTAGAAAATTGTAATGTCGTTTCCTATTAATAATATGTTGTCTACATATAATATTAGGAAAACAATTTTACTCTCACTAGCCTTTTTGTAAAAACAATGTTCATCCATATTTTTTATGAGATTAAAATGTTTGATTATCTCATCAAAAATGGATATTCCAACTCCGTAAAGCTTATTTAAGTCCATAAATAGATTTTTATAGTTTACATACTTTATTGAAAAATTCTTTACATTTAAAATTTTTAGGTTGTATCACACACACATCTTCTTGAAGATTCTCATTCAGAACTACAATATTGACATCCATTTACCAAATCTCATAATCATGGTATGCAACTATAGTAAACAAAATACTTATGGATTTTAACATAGTTATTAGTAAAAATTTTTCACTAAAGTCAACTATTTGTCTTTGTTTTTAATCTTTGGCAACTATTCTAGCTCTGTACATTACTATCCATGTTAGTCTTTCTCTTAAAGACCAACTTACATGCAATAGTTCTATCCCATCATATGGATACCCAAGGTCCATCCTTGGTTGGTGTATATAGAATCCATTTCAGATTTCAATGTCTCAAGTCATTTTTTTTAATCAATATCAGATATTGGTTCCATGTAATTGGTAAGCTCATCAAGTATGATCATATCATTATTTTCAACTTTCATGAGAAATACATATCTCATTAGTGCATAATGTGTGCTACCATCTCTATAAAGTTTTTATGTTTCTTAAGCTTCATGCTAAACATTTGGATGTCAGTTTGTGGTTCTTGAACTTCTTAAAAGTTCTATTTTCCTCCTACCACTCCTTTCAAAGAACAAATTCTTTCTCTAGTAAGGTTGCATGTTCTAAGACAAACACTTTTGTTCAACAAGATATAAATAATATCCAATAGTTTCTTTTAGATACCCATAAACTTATCTTTTTATGACTTAACTTTTTAAATACAAATACACTTCATATATGCGTCACATTCCTAAATATTTAAGTATGATAAACTTGGTCTCCAACCATTCTATAGTTTATATGGAATCTTATCAACATATCTTAATGGAACTATATTTAAAGCGTAAACAACATTTTGTAGGGTATAACCCTAAAAAGAAGGTGTAATGTTTGTATATCTCATCATGGACTGTAACCCATCCAATAGGGTGCAATTTCTCCTTTCAGAAACTCCATTATGTTGCAGTGTTCTAGGAGGTTTTTATTGTGAGAGAATCTCATTCTCTTAAGATAATCTTGAACATTTTTGCTAAAGTATTCACCACCTCAATCTGACAAAGTATCTTAACACTCTTTCTAATTTGTATTCCAGCTTCATTTCTGAATTCTTTGAACCTTTCAAATGACTCAGACTTTCATTTATCTATACATGAATCATTATTTATCCACATATATTTGTATGTACTAGACCTATCAATTCATTAAATCTTTCACTCTTTTAAGTAAAGAGTGTTTTGGTCATCTTACCCAACAAACAAGCTTTACAATTTTCATATAATTCATAGTCAAAAGGATCAAATATCCTTCCTTATCTAACATGTTCTTGTTATTTATATTGAACTTGGGCATTTCAACATCAAGTATATACAAACCATTTGTAAAGTACCAGATCCATATTAAACATCATTATTATAGAATGAACAATATTTTCCCTTAATAATAAATTAAAATCCATTCAGAAATGGATATGATATTTCTAAAAAGTGCTAGAACAAAATAACAATTATCAAGTTCTTATATCAGCTCATTTAACAAAGTCAATGCAACAACTCTTACTTCATTGCCTACATATAAGTCAGTTTTGTCATTATTTAATACATATACGTGAAGTAGAAGCTTCAATAAGCTTTTTAGTTTTCACGATTACAAGATAATCTTTGCAATTCCTCATATAATGACTTTCCTTACCATAATGATGACAAGTATCCTTGTCATTTTTTATGCCCTAAAAGGGCTTTTGTGCTTGGATTTCAAGACGCTTAACTCATGGTCCATGACAAAACCAAATTGATTTAATTTCTTAAAATAGTCATTCATTCTCAACACTAAGGAACCCTCTCTTATCTTGTAATGGAACAACTTCTTAGAGGTCTCATACCTCTCAGTCCTATTATCCACATCAAACAACTTTTTGAGATGTATAATTATTATATGGGCATCCATATTCTCATGTTGTGTTTGAAGTTCAAGTGACATACTAGCTAACTCACACATATAACTCGCTCATCATCATCATTATCATCAATATAACATTGATATTCAGTCCTAACTTTGTTATCAACATCCTCATTAAGGATAAAAAGAATTGGATTTTCAAGAGCATATAAACCTTATTTCTTGTTTGAGAATAATTCTCAAATTTTAATAATAGTCCAAGAAGTTTGGTTTAGTCAATTTATTAAATGCTACGTAGGGATATATTTATTTGTACACATGGTAATCTATCAATCTATTCATGTAAATATAATGAGTATTGGTTTCACGCATAAATATTTATAACCAAATTTAAATAAGATTTTTAATCATAATTTGGTCTCCCACTATTTTCCTGTAATTAAAACCTTCACTATTAATTCAAGAAATCTCACTTAGATCTCCGAGTAGGCTAGGATCTCATTTAATTTATATGACCTTAAGTAACTTAACAAATGAAAACAAAATAAATTAGGTAGATAACATAACTTATTAATTACATATTTATGTGATTCCTAAATTAGCTAGGTGATAACTCTTTGTCTAAAAATATCGTATATTTTTTGCCTAACTACTACCTCAAATCTTTTATGATCATAAGTAACTCATCCAAATTATATAAGTTAGTTAAGTAAGACTTAATTTTATAGCATTAAACATATTCGATTAACTGTAACCTTGAGTAGCTTGACAAATTATCCATGAATAAAGCTATATTTTTATGCATATAAAATTGAAAGACAACAAATCATGTTCTCAACATGTACTTAACATATTAATATCAGATTTATTATTTTAATTAAGATTCATTTTATGACATTAGTGATACTATACATAACAATTATATATAAACATACACCTCTAGCATGTCATTCTAACTAGAAGATTATGCACATATCTAAACTAATTCTCTCGAGCCATAGAAGAAAATGAGGTAGTCAAAACCTAGGTAGCTACTTCAAATCTTCATAAGTCCTTTACGAGTACTGCAATTGTAACCTTCACCTTCATCCTTTCTTCATCTTGAATTACAAAATAGATTTCCTACATTTTTAAATTACATAACATTTAAGAAACCTGAGATATATTTAAAGAGAAGTCTTATTTAATATTACAACCATTCAATCATCAAAAGCATAATCACATTGGTCTTTAAATGTGCGTAACCATCAATCATGCATAATAACATATTAATATGCATAAATAAATATATTGCATGCTTTGATTTTAATTATTGGCTTTATTTGCAATTTTAAAATAATATTTCTAACTCTTAGAAATATTAAATCTTAGAAATTATCAAATTATCCAATTTGATGATTTCCCAAACATATTAAATTTTATTTAATACAATTTTTCTTTGAAAAAATATTTTTAAAAACTTAATAAGAAAATTAATCATATTAAAATTCTTATTAACATCCTAAAATATTTTAGGATCAATTAAATAAAACTTTTCGACTTAAGAACTCTTTTTATTTTGAAAAACTATATTTCAAAACTATTTTAATTAAACAATTTAATTAAATCCTAATCTAAATAGGATAATAAAAAAATAAAAATATGAACTAAATACTTTATTTTAATCAACCTAATAAGAAAAATTAATTCTACTATTAATTTACTTTGGATTTCAATTTCAAAATATAAGAATAATATTTTATATGTATAGAGATAGAATTATATTTTTTTTTTCCAAAAAACCTATTATAATAGTGTATATTATCCATAGGGACAGAATTGGGTAGAATCGTAATTCTGCCCCCAAAACCCTCTTGTAATATAATAAAAGGCTCACAGGCAGAATCATAATTCTACCCCTCATCTTCTTATTTTCCAACTACTGCAATAAGCAATGGGCTCACTACCTCTTGTCGGCTGTTGGCATAGCAACGACAATAACTATCATGCACAAGCATAGTTTTAAAACCCGGCCCGGCCTGGCGGGTTGACCCGGGACCCGGCTGACCCGGAGCTGGAACCGGGCCGGGTTGATGAAAAAACCGGTTAGGAATTTAACCCGGTAAAACCCCGTCGACCCGGAGGGTCAACCCGGAACCCGGTCGACTCGGGTAAACCCGGCTGAGACCCGGCTGTGTTTTAATATATATATATATAGAAAAGTAATCTCATCCGCAGTACAAAAGGATAAGAGGAATTTAAGTTCAAGACAAGCTTTTTACTTGTTTGGCTCTTCAGATCTGCAAATGAAGGTAAGATTAAGTTGCTGTTATCTCTTAAATTTTTTGTTCTTCATCTGGGAAAGGTATTACTAACTCGCTGAGAGTCATGACTCTATCTCTCACCTTCTCTTCTGTTGCTGTCAAATAGAAGATTAAAATTCTAGTTTGAGAATAAAAATGATATGGAATAAGTGAGGAAATTATGGGTTTTTTTTTTTTATTGCTGCAAAACCAAGAATTAAGACACTGTAATTTTACTTTTTACAAGAAAGAAACAGAAATCGAAGAGCAACAAAAGCCAAGTTTGTATGAGGGATGGCTGGAG
>Ga0307517_10011679_pt1 | contig 12151 bp, 12 predicted proteins | sample 23_EM_MG_FD_194515 | JGI IMG/M metagenome (GOLD analysis project Ga0307517, IMG submission 194515) | Populus trichocarpa ectomycorrhiza microbial communities from riparian zone in the Pacific Northwest, United States - 23_EM | ecosystem: Host-associated > Plants > Roots > Unclassified | place...
GTCTCAAATATCAAACCTATATAACCTTTATCAATTAACTCCTAAATCTATAAATTTTATTAATTAAATTAGTTTGTTGTTTTCTTTTATGAACCAATAAAATATTTATGGTTTAATACATAATAAATTTCCCATCATTTTTTACTAATAGATTTGAGAATGAATATCCCTATTTTCTTATATTTCTCAATTATGTCCTTTTGTCAACTTCTTTTAATAGTTTTAAGTCCAATTTACATATTTTATACACTAATATAGTATCAATTAAAAAAAATGATGAGTAAAGTTTATAAACATTAACATTTTCAGTATAATGTGCATGCATCAGCATCAATTTGAAGAAAATCTTGTACAAATTCTGATGAACATTAACAAAAATAAATGATTTGAGAGTTTTTTGAAACATTTGGGACTTAATTAATATGATTTATAGGTTTGGAATTTAAATGAGAATGAGTATATAAACTTAGAGTAAATTGGGGTTTTCCTTTATTATAAGTGAAAAATTAAAAAAAAAAAAAAAAACAAATGGAATCAATTTGCAATGAGATGGCAGGCTTATCCAATTAGGAAAGACCATACGATGAGAATGGAGCGTGGCCTGTTTAACTTGCTGTTCTTGACCCGTAACTTAAGATATTCATTGATCCGTTATTATTTTAATTATTTATTCTTTACGTATTGATAAAGATGAGATTCAAGTTGAGACCTCACCTCTCTTGTTTTTTGCTGAACTTCCCACTGAAATCATATTATGGCCATTGCAAAATTAAATAATAACGAGTGGAACAAGGGCAGAAAATTCATTAACTTTAACCTCGTTGAAATTGCAATGTCATTCGCTGTTGAGCTGAACCCTCGAGTAACCACTAATTTCAACTATATATAAAAACAAAAACAAAAACAAAAAAAACAAATGAATGATACAACCATTCAACATGACATGATTACACAACTATCGGTACAAGTTCTGTCAGCACGCTAATCACCTACAAAACTGAGGTTACCTCTGCAAGACCTGCTAAATGGAAGAGCCACCACACACCCAGGATCAACCTCTTTTATTCTCGTGATTGATCGAAAGCAAAAGCAGGCCATTCTCCTTGGGGCCAGCAGCTCTGAACTGGATAATTTGCCTTCTGTTCCCTTTTCTTCTGTGTCTACATTGTTAAAAAGATCTACAAGCTGTCTTCTAATTCATCTGGTACATGCAGCTTCTCTATGTCAGCCTGTCAAATATTAAGAAACAAGAAGAGGTAGGTCAGCAAAAATAACTCCAAGCTGATGAAGTAGAAACGGGGAGGTACGGTCCATAAATTCATCTGAAGATTCAAGTTATGGTTTGTCAGAAACCAAGAAAGAAGCTAGATACTATAGTTCGAGCAAGTTCCAGCATGCAGATACGTGAGGCATTGAATACAGTTAAAATTAATCCGTGAAAAACAAAAATGGTCTCCTAAATGTGTTTTCACTATGAAGTTCGTGCTCTGACCAATGCTTTGAATTGCCAAATAAAATTCAAGGTAAATTTCATAGTCCATTTTTCTCGGTGAATGCATTTATGCTTTCACATTCAGTTCCCAGTTTTAGAAAGCAAAAAAATAAATGAACTGAAATAAGCCAATCACCTTAATTGTAGCAACATCGGTTGCTGATGGTTTGAAATCCAACGCAAGACCAAAGTGAAGCATTGCCTTCTCATACATGTTACGCCTCTTATAAATCTTACCCATCAAAGCATAAACACTGCTTTCACGTGGAGCATACTCTTTCAGCTCTTCTAGGACATCTAGAGCTTCATCAAAGCTTTCCAAGCTCACAAGTATATTAGCCTTCTGATACATGGGAAGAGGGTTCTTCTTATCAGCTAAAATTGCCCTCTCCATCATCTCTAGAGCTTCCTCGTTTCTCTATATATTTTTTAATAATCCAAAAGAAGAAAAAAAATTAGAAAACCACAGGACATTATCAACATTGGAAAATACAGAATTTAATATCAATTTGCATATGGCTCAACCTTCAAGGCATGCAAAGCCGTCCCAAGATAAGACATTATCACAGAAGAATGTGGATTTATTTGGAAAGCCATTTGGAAGTGATGCTCAGAAAACTCGTTTTTCTCTTGTCGAAGATAGACCATCCCAAGCCCATGCCAGGACTTGTAATGCCTAGCATCTATCCGTAGAGCACTCTGGTAACTCTTAATTCCATTCTCAAAATCATCCAAGGCAACATATCTGCAGGTAACCAGGTAATTGCAAGAAACATATATGAAACGTGAATCAACCATTGAATATAGAATTCTACCGTTTGAAAATACAAATATATCAGTTATCACAAGGAAAAGAAAACAAAAAAGAAAATGAAAAAAAGAAACCAAGGGACCTACTCATGACCACATAAGGTGTGTGCATATGCAAATCTCGAATCAAGTTGTACAGCTCGCTGGAAATTTTTCAAGGCAGTTTCATGGTCTTTCTGCAGACTATAGCAATTTCCCATGGCACACCTGCATGTCCATTCAACCTGAATGAGTGAGAAATGCAGATGACAAATGATAAGAACTGGTAATGCTAAATACAGCTGCAGCAAAGTAAAATATGCAAGCTTGTTCTAACAGACTGAAATCAGCCAGCCTTGTGTTATTTAAACCCCAAATTTGTTTCAAGCACATTCAGAGAAGGATCATCAGGTTTCTATAAGCACCATAGCACATACAACTATATCACCCGCCAACCACCCTAAAAGCAGCCACTGAAAATAGCAGATCACCCAGTAAGGCGAAGCTGACCTGAAATTGTGAATGAAGACAAAAGGACCCTTCGCTCCACATAAAATAGGTAGGAGTACATACACGTAGCTATAAATAGGTACAGCACACCCAGATCTCAAGATACCAGTTTTATTCTGGAACAGTATTAATAATTTTCAACAAAGCATTCTTGCGTTTGAGGGTTCACTCTTCGAGGCCCACAAGCATGAGAAAAACCAAATACAAAAAATGATGAGCAACATAAACAACTTTAGTGCTTGTTTTGAGAAGAAAAATTGAATGTGACAGCTCAGAGGAGAAATTTAAGGTGATAACCACCATGTAACATGTGAAAGCTGGATTGTAAACAGGTGCATGAGAAACAAAAGGCAAAGGAGGCACTGTACATTAAAAGGTATAATAACACTACCAAGATTGAGGAGCTAAACGATCAGTTGATATCAGTTCCTGAGCCAGGTAACTTAACTTCATTTCTTCCTTCAAATGCTGCAACAAAAGTAAGAATAAAAATTCATCTAAAGCAAGAAATAGATATACCATAAATGCATGAAGTGTAAGCATCAAGCAGTACAATTAAAATATAACACTTATTTCAAAGAAAGAGACCAGAAGTCACTTGTCCTATATAATAATTCATCTAAAACCCTATATTACCTTGGTTTTCAAAGGAAGAGACCACAAGTCACATATCCTTTCATATTATGGCATTGTTAACAACCCAAGCAGAACAAACCAAAATTCTGAACTATGTTACTGGAACCTCCTATAGATAAACTCACATAAAGAACTGTAGAATATACATCCAATCCTTCTAAACTGTAAGGTGATGCTCGACGGGCAAGACTGAAGGCTCTATCAGCTTCCAAATAATCCACTAATTCAACATAAGCTTTTCCAACCTACATTTGAAATACAAACATGGTCAATAATGCATGTCATACAGATGGCTTAAAACCATAGAAAACAGTCATTTTGAGGGAAGCAAGCAAGAGAATGAATAAAAAAAAAGCAGCAAAGGTTCAACTATGCACTCATCATGTGATATGATTAAAAAATATAAATGAGAAATCGATACATTCTAAGTTCTAAATAAACCAAAATGAAAGACGGGAAAATAAAGAGGGAATCTCTTCAAATATGCAAAGGTAATCAAATCGACTGCTTCTAACTTCAGGTCAGCATTACAAACAATTTATCACAATATCATCAAAAACTGATGGCAGACTTTTAAAAGGCAAGTTTTAAACAGTTCATATACAATTTGATTAAAAATGAAAACTCAAGAAGGAAAATTGTTTTATGAAAATTTTATTTCCATAGCAGTTTTCACAGTTCAACTCAAAGATGGCCTACATTCAGTTCTGAAATCTCAATAACTCTCAATAATTTAATGATGCAAATATGCAATGGTATCTAATAAATCCATCTACAATCTAATGATCAGTTTTCTGTGTGTATCTATCAGTCAGATGAGTGTCTAATCAGCAGCAAGAAAAGACTATAAAAATTGAAAAGAACAAATAGTATTTAACTTTCACTACTGAGTTTTACCTGGCAAAGCACCCAGCCTGTATTATAATGCTTGTGTGGTAGTTTCATGTACACATCCAGTGCATCCTGTACACCAAGAAGCAAGCTAGAAAGTAAAAAGTAGTCCTGACAATAATAGCAACTGTGCTCTTTTAGCAAACACCAGTTAATACCTGGCATCTGTACATGCAAAAAAGTCTATAACCTTCCCCAAGAGTTCTCAGGAGGCCTAATATTTCTAAAGCACCATTTAAGATACATGAAGCACTTATGATTACTCCACCAACAGGCATGGTTGCTACTTCTGTTTCAAGAGGTCTAGAATCCCCAGGAGGCGATGAACTACAATTTGAAGATGTATTATTTGCACGTGAATCATCAAAAGCCTCATTCCGTATACCTTAATATGATTAAAACCAAAATTTTCAAAAAATTGGTTAGTCAATAAGCAGCCAGAAGAACAAAAGAAAGCATACAGCAGAACAACAAAAGATAGCTACAAAAAGAATATAACTTGCTATTCAACCTAAGTCCACTGGACAAACATAAGTGCATTTCTACTTCAGCCAACACCAATGTCAATACTGGTGTACAAGCCAACAGTTGGTCAAACAAAAAGAAGAATAATCACCTTCATCATAATTTTCATTGGCCCATGACTGTCCCTTACGAACTGTCACTGAACGTATTGCCATAGAACTCAACTTGGAACCCCCGAGATATTTAGATGAGTTGTTAGTTCCATACCCTGCAACCAGTGTAGCACTAGTATTTTGGTTGGCTCCTGCTTCTGCAGCAAGCCTTGTGCTTCGCCGAGGGCCAGAATCAAAAAATAACCTCCCAGAAATCTGAAAATAAATGAGGGACGCTGATGTTGTGAAAACTAGTGAAAGGCTCATTAAACAAAGAAAAGACAGATATAACAATAGCAGGTTTCACTGAGGCATGTTTATAAAATCACTCAAAAGATACAAATAACCTTACCAATGTAAGTATCAATATAACAGGCCCAAACAACTTGCCAAATGGAAAGAAAACCTTCAATGCACGGATGAAAAACAATCATGCATGCCCCATAAAATAATCAAGATGAAAATATTAGAAGATGTATTAACAAGGTCACCTAACAAACTGCATCCATAATACAATTGTGAACAGGAAGGTTAAAAACACCAGCATACTAAGAAAATAATTTCAGGATCAGCTAAGCCTGCACCATGAAGACAAGGGAAGGAAGAAAATGCCAAGCTGATAAACTGAATCAGATAAAGCAGAGGAAAAAAAGAAAAGAAACAATGATCTCAAAGGGAAGAAGACATTCAGCTCCAATATGGAAATTTGCATCATGAAATGTTTCCCATGTTCATTTATAACCCATTTTAAGCTGTAAATTTCACTCAACGTCTTGGCTTGGAGAAATCTCCTCGCACAAGAAAAAGAAACCGATTGATCTTCCTTATTTCAAGTGTAGTGTAATATGTGCTCCACGACAAAGACCAGACATGTAGATTATGACATTTCTTTTAAAAAATGGCATAGAGTTTCCAAAATTTAGCATGGAAGAGATAATGGAGAAACAAAATTAAACGAAGAAAGGCTGTGTTGGAGCTCTTAACCTTCCGCAATTTCCCTTCATCAACAAACTTTTTACGAGGGGCCTGAATATTAGAACTCACAATCGACCTAGGAAAGTTATCAGAACCAAGTGTACTAGGATTTGAACAATTTGGCTGCAAGTTTCTGCACAATGGTGGTGGCGCGACACCTGACAACTGCAAAATAAAGCCTCAGAAGCAAAACAATACAAAAAGATGAAACATGCTACGGGAAAGAATACAAAATTAAAGAAAACAATGTTTTGGAGTAAACTATATCCTAACCTTACTGCTGAGTGCAAAAAATAATTTTTTATAAAATTAAGAAGAAAAAAAAGACAATTTAAGAAAAAAGACAAAACTCTAAGCTTTCTGTATAAACATAGCTTGGAATAATTCAAATTACCATACCTGTGTGGCCATTGGTGAAGGAGTGTTATAAAATGACAGGTTTGGAGGAACACCATTTGAAGGCTGACTAACAGGCCCTCCTAATGTAGAGGCTCCATGGTAATTTCCAGGAATATCTCTGAGGTTATTCCCTTGTAAGTGTTTCAACTGCCTTGGACTTCCATCTTCCAAGCCAAAGTTTCGAGCAGAAACTAAATTATGATCCTCATTGGATATGCTCAAGTTATGGGATGCTGACGCACAATTCATGTACTGCTTTTGAATGCAAAGAGCAGCTGCTTCATCAAAAACTGCAGCTGCTTCTTCAGCAGCACCTAAAACATTGATAAAAAAGAAAGCCAACATAGTATCAGGTCAAAAATATATAGCTCAAGTAGAAGAACAACATTTTATATGAACCACAAGCTGGTTGCACAAGACTGCCAGGGGCACAGAATTGTGTGGGTGTTCAATGACCATACCTAATATACAAAGCTGCTCATAGGCGGCCCAGAATAAAGGATCTATAGATAAAGCCTGCTTAAAGTGATGGATGGCACTTTTCCTTCTATCGGTATACCTAAATCCAAATAAACTTAAACAAATAAGAAATTGATATATTAAACCAGGATGTAGAAGGAGAAGCATATAAATAGACAGCCAAATAAAATTAATTAATTATGCAGGTTCAAGAATTCAAATATGAAACTAGAAGCACACTATACTTTTTTAGTAAGGTGTAATAAACAACTAAGGAGAATGCCTTTGGGATATCAAGAAGCTTTGCAAGATACATATGCAGCTCTATAGCCTTCTGAAAAGGAAACAAATATTTTGACATCATTTCATAATATTTTAAGATCTAAATCAATAAATATATACAGTTTGATGAAATTAACAATTTCAAATTTCACTGAATCAATGGAAAACTTTAATTGAGGGCAAGATTCTGTCTCTTTCGTTAACATTTCACAGAGCACATAGTCACTAGAAAGAATCTAGTAAGTCAAGAAAAATAGTTTTATATCAGTTATTCTTCCTTTCTTGATGTTCTACAGCAGTACATGAGAATATATGCCTACACTTAAAGTAAAAGTTAAAAGATCTATTCAGAAACTACCCCCTCAATTCTAAGGAAAATAGCCAAAGTTTTTCTATAACTTGTATTATACATATCTAAAGCAGTGGACAACAGAGTTCTTGTGATAGTTAATCACTAGATATTTTAGAAAGAGGTGAGCAACCTGTAGATAAGCCCAAGAAGGAAATGCCCAGGTGCACCATTTGGAACCTGATAGAGAAGAGAAACAACACGAGCTAATCAACAATGTCCAGAAAAGTGCGTCAAAAAGTGCACAACTATGCCCAGCATTCAGCAATAATGAATTTCAGGACTTTGAATACATACTGACTCCAGCTGAAAATGCTTTTTCATAGATAAATGATGAAAATGGTGATAAAAACAGTCTGCTTTGTGAACCAAAGGTACTTCAGAAAAATGCCAAAATAGTTTTCAATTAAGAAATTCCAAGAGGTACCTCAGCACCAGGCTCATTAGGAGGACATAATGCCGCTTCAGCTTCATTTAGAAGATCCATCTGAAAGCATGATATCGCAAACAAGTAGCGAGATTGAGCCATTTGTGTTCCTAAAGATAATAACAAACAGAAAAAAGCAGAGAGATACATGAATAAGCAACACTTTTAAGGGAAAAAAACCAAGACAGAACCATATATATTAAGACCATCATAAGTTAACAACCATTTGGAAGATGAAAACGTGAAGCATACTACCTTTTAGAATATGATATGCAGAGTAAGCTTGACTATTTTGCAAATAACATCCGGCTAACAATTGTAAATTTGTCTGCATAAACAAAATGCAATTATTTTGAAGTCCAGTAAAACAAAGTACAACAAAAAGAAAAATAAATAAACCCATAACATTTGTCTCAAATTGATAACAAAAACACCCGAACTATAGAGGGATGGATGAGGAAACATAACATTGTCAGAGTAGACAAGTAGCTAGTTAAGGTATCTTGTCAAAAATAAGACTTCAGGTTACATCTAGTCATCTACGTAGTTTGTTTACCAAATCTGTTTCATTCAATAGCAGTGTTGAAGCACGTGGAGAGTAAAGCCCTCTTTTGATTCGCCCAAGATTCCATGACTTACAAGTATCAAAAACCTCAGCCCCCCTTTTTTTTCTTTTAAGATGTCAAATTCACAAAATACATCAGAATTTCAGACTTTTTCCCAAAATTCCCCAAGAAATGAAGAAGAAGAAGAAAAGTTGGAGCCACGTAGAGCTCCAATCAGTACCGAATCGCCATAAAATTATAAAATAAAATAAAAAACGCTAAGAGAAAAAATGATCTTGCCAGTAAATAGTAATGCTCCTAACTGTTCTTGAGAAACCAATACAAAATCAATAAAAATACAGCCACTGTGTTTGAGAATTCTAAGAGTTTATCCCTTCAATTTTCTAGCTGTCTCTCAGAGACCAAACAAAATGCCTCGAAATTAAATAAATATATTGGAGCTTTTGGGGTTACCTCGGAAGGAAACTCAGCGCAGAGTCGTTCACACATGAAAATGGAGTTTCGATACATGAAATGGCGAAGACTGTTGTTTACACAGTCTATTAGAATCGCCTCCATCTTCTTCTTCTTCTTCTTCTTCTTTGATTCAGACTTCAGAGAGAGAGAAGAAAGTGGGGGTAGGGGTTTTCTGGTTTTGGGGGTTTCTTTAGGTTCAAAATGGGATGGCACGTGTTAGCATTGTTTCAAATAATGCATCACGTACGAAGGATTGTTCAGATATTTAATATCATAATTTTAAAACTCGACCCGGTCATCGACCCGATCACTAACTAGTGATCGAGTCACGGGTCAGATGGGTTGATCCGGGTCATCCAAAAAAAAAACACTTATATAAAACACCTAACTAGTTACAATGCAACACTTACATAAATCAAATTTAAATTTTAAACCAACAACATAAATTTAATTCAATATCCAAAACACAAACCAAATATAAATTCTAAATCATTTAAAACAAAACATTCAACAACATAAATTTTAAAATATTTAAAACAAGAGAACTGATACATTACCCGAAAAAACAATACTCAATCAAGAACTGCGAATCGATAACAGCTTCATGATATTCCAAAAAAATGATTATCAAGTTTTTTTTTTAATTTTAGAAACACCCTTATATGTTATGTTGGGATGCAAATTTAATAATTTCTTTTAAATACTAACTTTAATATTAAAATAAAAATTTTAAAAAAGACAAATCTCTTTAATTATCGAAACCAATCTTTGAGTTAAAAATGGTTGTGAGCAGACAGAAAATATCTAACTACTAGCCATTGGGAGAAGGAGAGAGAAGCCGCCTGTATCAAAAGAAATGGACGATTGGAGGCGGTTTGCACGTGTAAAGGCAAGAATAAAAGGAGAAATAACAAAGACATGGAGGGAAAACGACATTCTTCTTCGTCGTTTGACCTCTATGCATATAAAAAAAATAGACCTGGTCTCAGCCGGATTTACCCGGGTCAGGCGGGTTTTTGCTTAGATCCGGACCGGTCCCATGCCCAGGTCGGCCGGGTCCCGGATCAACCCGCCGGGCCGGTCCGGGTTTCAAAACTATGATTAATACTATCTGGATTAATCGGATGTGTTGGCCCCCTCCTTTTGATATTTTTTAATATAATGCCTATACTTTCAATTTTTATTATGTTCATCCTCTAACTCGGCCATTTCCATAATTTTTAGACTTCTCTTAGTTTACATGCCTCTGTTATGTTATGCTGGGGTCGAATAAAAAAAATTAATGTAAAAAAATATTTAAATAATAATAAATTATTTATAATTACTATTAAACTTCTCGATCTGACTTTATATCTAACAAGAGTTTAAAACTAAATAGAGTGAGAGTTGGCTTGGCATTACCCAATCAACTTAGTTTGTCCAAAGACAACTCGCCTAACCGGTAAAAAAAATCTGAGGATGAAATTGAAAAAAATAATAATGAGATTGACAGGAAAAAAAACATCTCAACCTAGCTTTCTACCTAGTCCGGGTTTAAATTTAAATTGTGTGAAGTTGTCCTGATGTGACCTAGATGACTTGGTCAGTCCAAAAGCATTATGTCTGATTGGTAAAAAAAAGTCTAAGGACAAAACTAAGAAAAAAATGATGAAATTGATAGGAAAAAAAACTATCAATCGTGCTCCTTATCTAACTCGAGTTTAAAATTAAACTGTGTAGGGAGTTTTTCCAACGTGATCTAATTGACTTAGTTAGTCTAAAAGCAACTCGAATGATTATTAAAAAAAATTGAGGATGAAATTGAGAAAAGAAAATTATTAAATTGAAAGGAAAAAAAAGGAGAACTGAAAAAAATACAAAAGAGGTTGAATTGAAAAAAAAAATACAATGGTTATATAAAAAGTGAACCTCCATTAATTTTCCCAATTGTTTTAGTACAATAAGGTAATAGATCATCTACCTTTATATATTATATTATATTGCATGTACTCTTATATATTATTTTAAGAAATTCTTCTTTTCTTCTGACTTTTACCGTATGATAGAATTATAAAGGAGAAATTACATTTAACATCCTAAGGTTTGGTGTTGATTATACTTTGCCTTCATAGTTTGAAAAATTACACTTACCCTCCGAGTCAATACAAAATTTCAGATCGGGTTGAAATATCATCTTATCCTTATATAAATTATAACTTAAAACCCTCGTATAAATTTCTTAAGATATGATGGTTGTAAGAGAGAAGGGTTGTCTCAATTAGAAGTTGGAGAGAATTGTGGTTGGTGGCTGCTAGATTGGGTAGTTGTTGGTGGCTGGGTCGTTGTTGTCACGGTGGCGAAGGCTAGTTGGCATGCATGGTAAGCATTCTTGTTAGTGGTTGGCGACAAGGAGAGGGAGTTGTTCATTATGGCATGCGTGGTAAGTGTTCTTGTTAGTGGATGGCGACGAGGAGAGGTAGTTGTTCGTTGTGGCCATATATGGTGTTGTATAGTTGTTAGTAAGCCCTGAAACATCTATTTTAGCTTGTCTTCCTAATTTTCATTTTGTTTTCATTTCCTCCTTTTACTTTTTTTTTTTTTCCAAATCTAGTATTTTGATAAGATTCTTCAGGTTGCAGCCATAGGTGGAGGTGATTTGGGTCTGTTTGATGTAGTATTTGGAGGTGTCTTTCCCCCTCCAACTGGTTTTGGCCAGGCTGTTAGTTGGAGGAAGCAGTGGTGGTTAACTATCGATGTAAGGAGGATCTGCTAGTTACTGTCACGAATATAAGAAGTGGCTAAAGACATGGGGTTAAGTGAAGAAGAGAGACTTGATCTTGTGCGAGAGAGGTTTGAGTTTCAGCTTTGCTTGAAAATATGAAAGACCATTTTTTTAGGATGATGTGGTGGTTGGTGTTTGGCCGACGAAGATGAGAGTGTTACTCTTGGTTGGTCTTTAAGGATGATAAGGTGCCTGGTGAGTGGCAGCATGGTGAAAAATATGAGAGGGGGAGTTCTACTTTTAGTTGTTGAAGAAAAATGGAAGCTTGGGGATAAAGAGGTTATCGATTTTGAAGAAGAAAAATGAGTATTTTTTTCCTTTGTTAGTTTTAAGAGAGGCTTTTTGTGTGTATTTATTTTGTTTTTTTTTTATTTTGTGTATGATGAGGGGGGCTATTAATTGGTAAGGGGAATGAAATATGAGAGGTTGAAAGAGAGAGATAGTGTGTGGGGCGGCTGCTGGCTTCGATGGAGTTGTGGTGTTGCTATTGGCGTTGATTATTTGAGAGGTTGTTACGAGGAACAATAAGGATATCAAGTGGT
>Ga0307517_10011683_pt1 | contig 12147 bp, 8 predicted proteins | sample 23_EM_MG_FD_194515 | JGI IMG/M metagenome (GOLD analysis project Ga0307517, IMG submission 194515) | Populus trichocarpa ectomycorrhiza microbial communities from riparian zone in the Pacific Northwest, United States - 23_EM | ecosystem: Host-associated > Plants > Roots > Unclassified | place...
GATGGATTTGGGATTATTGGGGGCAGTGGCTAGGTTTGATTTTTCATGGGGTAACCCTGAGTATCACCAGGGGACTTTGGAGAATTTGAAGGCTGCTGTCAAGACCACCAAGAAGCTCTGTGCTGTACGTTTCTTTTTTTCTTTATTCTTTTTTTTTATATATGTAAAAAACATATTTATTACGCTTATTGTAATAGTAATGTTGAAACATTTTGTGTTGTTCAGGTCATGCTCGACACGGTGGGACCTGAGTTGCAGGTTGTTAATAAAAGTGGCAACCCCATTTCTCTTCTGGCAGATGGTTTTGTTATTCTGACACCAGATCAAGAACAGGAAGCTTCATCTAAAGTTCTCCCCATCAATTTTGATGGACTATCTAAGGTTTGCTTTATATTCGTTTTCACCTTTTCTTTTTTGGCTATGATACTGCTGGAATAATAATTGTTCTGTTCTTATAGTTGATGGAACTGTGATTGGGTCAGGATACTAATGCAAATGGCCGTTTTAAAAAACCAGATGAAACTTAGTCCTCTTTGATGCTTTAGTGAGTTTGAAATGTTTAATTCTGTCGAAATCTGGGTGGCCATGGGGCCAAACAAGAAGCTGGAACTTTGAATATAAAAAATGTTTTTCTACTATTTACAATTGAAATTGAAATTTTTTTTTGTCATCTGTTTATCTTATTTAAAATTAAGTGTGCGGGGTTTTCTTTTTTGATCAAAGGAATTGTGTGTTTATGTTATATATTTATTTTTTCCATACAATTTTTGTAACTATCAAATTGGTCTTGCAGGCAGTGAAGCATGGAGACACCATTTTTGTCGGCCAATACCTCTTCACTGGAAGTGAAACTACTTCTGTATGGCTGGAGGTAAGAGAAGTACATCTGTTGGTGGTCATTGATTATAGTCATCTGTCTAGTTCTTTCCTAGTGTAAATGTTATTTAATCCATTGTCTGAAGGGAAGTGGGATTCTTGCTTGCTTATTTATTGAATATTTCACAATGGTCTTAGCTTGTTTGGGTGATTTTATGAAGAATATGCCATCTCACACACAAGCATGTCTGGTTACAAAACTATGCTTGTACATGACTAGCTGAGATTTTCCTGGAATTGAATTGAGCAGGTTTCTGAGGTGAAGGGCAATGATGTGGTCTGTGTTATAAAGAACTCAGCAACTTTGGCTGGATCTTTATTCACTTTGCATGCCTCCCAAATTCGTATTGAACTTCCTACTCTTTCAGATAAAGATAAGGAGGTCAGTCCTGGACCTAACTTCTTCAATTTAACAGTGGATGTCATGTAATATTTATCCCTTTTCTTTTATGAGTTTATTTGGTCTGCCTCATGTCTTTCTATCAAGTTTCATACCTGGTTTTTTTCCTGTTTTGATTCCAGGTTATAAGTACTTGGGGAGTTCAAAACAAAATTGACTTCCTCTCATTGTCGTATACCCGGCATGCAGAAGATGTACGCAATGTAAGTATTTTCATGATTCAAAGCCCTTTTGTTGCATCCTGGCTTGTATAATCAGTCATCTTGCTGTATTTTGCAATGGAACTATTTTTTATAACTTCAGTAAGAGTCTTATTTGCACTGTAATGCAGGCCCGTGAGTACCTATCTAAGCTGGGTGATCTATATCAGACTCAAATTTTTGCCAAGATTGAGAATATAGAGGTTTTTAGCATATACCTTTATCTCATAACTCAACTGATTTTGTATTGGCCCAAACCAAACGTAATAATAGTTTTGTGTACTTATTTAAATCTTTCTTTCTTTCAGGGTTTAACTCATTTTGATGAGATATTACAAGAAGCTGATGGTATTATCCTTTCCAGAGGAAATTTGGGCATAGATCTCCCACCAGAGAAGGTCAGTTCTAAGTTTAATGAAGCAGTCTTTCTACATATAGCATAAAGTTCTTGTGCTTTGGATTCATTGGCTATTTAAGGTCTAATATGTCTAGATCTGCATATGCTTGCCTTTTCTTGCAACTACTGTGTTTTATTATGATATATCTGAGGCACTCCATCTGAGAAGGTCAGTTTGGATAGCCTATACTTGTCTCTGTTGATGTCTTCTGCTATGTTTTACTTAACTCAGGCATTTTAATGATGTTATAGAAGATTGGTAAAGCTACCACATCTTCAATGCAGACAACGTATAATGAATAATCTGTTCCACATATCTAAAGTAGTATCATGTGTGTTTTCTAGATGAATAGAATGCCGATTATAGGTTATTAGATTTTGGAATTTTTTAGCTCACTAACAAATTCTTAGTTTGTTCTTCAAATTTGAAATCTTGTAATCATCTTCCATTTGTTAAAGCCAAGCTTTAAAAGCCATTCTTTAGCTTGGGAACAACTTGATGACCAAAGCTTTAGTTTTCCCCGTTCAATGGAAAGGACAACTGATTTAAAAGAAAAGGAGAACTTTGCAAGATGTCCAAAAAGTCTTTCTTTGACTGCCAATGAACGTGATTCAAAGAGGTTTCAAATTGTATCTCAGGGATGGCATGTCGTGCATCCTATGATATGCTACTGATAATAGTTACTTGTATGCTCCTTGCTATATATGCCAATTTGTTACACTGGCCTTCGTCGGGAATAAATGCCTTATACTTGGTTAGAGGGTAGTGCCAAGAAAATGGTGTTGGTAGAGACCCCCAACTAATTTACCTCTTTGCATTTGCAGGTGTTCTTATTTCAGAAGGCTGCCCTTTACAAGTGCAACATGGCTGGCAAGCCTGCAGTGGTCACTCGTGTTGTGGATAGTATGACTGACAACTTAAGACCAACTCGTGCAGAAGCAACTGATGTTGCTAATGCTGTGTTGGATGGTGGGTTATTATCTTGAAATGTTTCTTGCGTCTAAGACTGTTGGCTGATACCCAATCTTATGTTTCCATATTACATAATTTCCATGATATAAGTTAGTGGACCGAGTCTTTGTATTGATAACTATATTTTGTTATATTCACTGTATAGTTTTTATAGGATTGGCTATAACATGGAAAATTTGTGCCTTAGTTTTTTCTTTTTTAATTCCTTTTATATCTGTTGCAGGAAGTGATGCGATTCTTCTTGGTGCTGAGACTCTTCGTGGGCTGTACCCTATAGAAACCATTTCCACTGTTGGTAAAATCTGTGCTGAGGTAATTTTTTTTAAGACAGCTATCATATCTTGGTTAAATTCTGGATGCAAGTTGCAATTTAAGAAGTGAGAGGTTTTGAATGAGTGCCTCTCGTGGACAAAGTTCTATAATAGCTAGTATGCCTTGAGGGCAAAATCCAATTTCATCTTTTTTAAAGATATAATCTCTTTAGATGTATTTATTCTTTTGAATGGTATTTTATTGCTTTAAATTTCTGAACTATATGGTCTCTTTCCCTTATACTTCTTTGTTAATGGACTTTATAAAACATTATGGTGTTTGCACTTGCTGCTTAGAAGATGAGTTGATCCTGCTATGATTATTTAGTCTTTTTGCACAACAACTTGAATTATTTGCTTTGTTCCTCATGGAGTTCATTACTTTTCTAGACTTTCGTTCTGTGTTTGTTTGTGTGTTTGATTATTTTTTATGAACTCTTGTTGTGTGTATTTGATGCCTTGAATATATATTTTATCGGCTTAGATATTGTGAGGGCTTTAACTTCAAGACCTATTTTATTTGGAGTTCACATTTGTGATTTCTTGAAACTTGACATGCCCACCAGTGTTGTCAAAGGCTAAAGGCGCCAAGCTTGTAAAATGCCCGAGGCGCCAAGTGCTCGCATGAATGAACCAAGGCAATATGCTATAGATTAAAAAAAAACATGTATAATATTATATTATTTAAATCTAAAATATATATATCTTCTCAATTAAGATTAGATCATTAGAAAATCAAAAGAAAATATAAAATACCATAACATAGTTGTATCTGTGTTTCTCTTCAAGTGTTGTTCCTTGACTGTATGTCTCCTATTTTAATGGTTTTTTATTCTTTTTTACCCTAATCTTTGTTTTTTACAAAAATACTCCTAAATTGTTTCTTGTAGTAAATTAAAAAATGGACAGATAGGTCTAAACATAAATCAGTTAAAAAGAAGAAAAATCCAACAAAAAAGAAGTATCTCAAGCAGGTGCTAGCTTCAACACCTGATGCCTGCTCATGAGGCGCTCACCTAGGCAGCGCTTCATTGAAATTCATTGCCTGAGGCTAATAAAGGAAGGTGTGCACCTCAGTGCCTCTTGACATCACTGATACCCACATAGCCTTGATCTGGTTTTATAGTAATGATGTTCTGCTCTATATATCAACACAAAATATTGAATAAGAGTATGCTTGCAACTCTTATCCTGTAATCTAATTATTTCTTTCAGTGCTTGAATCTTGATACTTGACCAAAGCAGAAAAAAATTATTCAGTTATTGTTCGATTTCTTACTTTGTTCCTTTTAGCTTTTTTTCATCCTCTGTAATGTCCAATCCAGGCAGAGAAGGTTTTCAATCAAGACTTGTATTTCAAGAAAACTGTCAAATATGTTGGAGAGCCAATGACCCACCTTGAATCCATTGCTTCATCTGCGGTATTGCTGCTTTCATAACCTTTTTTCTTTAATGACTTCATCGTGAGAACAGTCTGTAGGTTTTGTTGAAGCATTTCCATGTTTCCGATTGCATTTCTTATCGGTATTTTCCAATTAACTAGGTACGAGCAGCCATCAAGGTGAAGTCATCCGTCATTATATGCTTCACTTCTTCAGGAAGGGCTGCAAGGTATCTTTCTATTTATGCATCTTTGTTTTCTAGTGTGCCAATTGATTTAGCAAAGCATCAGTTTAGAATTTATATCAGATATAGAATTTCATATCATCTATTGAGTGTGAAATGCTTAATACATTACAATTGCAGATTGATTGCCAAGTATAGGCCAACAATGCCAGTTCTGTCTGTTGTCATCCCTCGACTTAAGACAAATCAATTGAAATGGAGCTTTAGTGGGGCCTTTGAGGTATGTTCTTGATTCAAATTTACTTTTTTCGCTTAACGAAGTTTGTTGGGGTTATATTTCTATGAAATGCTTTTCAACCCTCAATAATTTCCCCAAATTCATTTCTGGACATGACAAGAAATCCCTGCAAATATGGCCACTCAATTCATGACTTGTAAAATTTTTTGAAAGGGATGGTGGCTGCCTGATATCCTACTAAACATATGGATTGATTTCCTGAAACAACCTGTCAATAATTATAGCAATAGCCTGTCAGCTTCTTTCCCCCCCTCTCTGGCATGTTAAATGAAAAGTTGAATTTCACATTGCTTATGACATCTTGTACCAATTAAGCCTTGTGCACTTTGGTTTCTCTTATTAGCTTCAACTCATTTAGATGGATTTAAAGCACAGGATTGTTTTCCTTCTTTTGTCAGGACCAACTACAATCCTCCTTATTTTAATTATATGGAGGAGATAGTATTCCCTTGATGTGATTCACTGTAGTAGCCATTTTGGAATATGAAATCAAGGATTTTTGTTTAACCACTTTGTGTTTTGTTCCATTGAGAAATGTCAATTGTGCTTTGCCTGTTTCGAACTGATTTGGAAAATCTAGAGTTTTATTATACTCTGCAATTTATTTATGTATTTTTCACTTGCATGCTCTTGACATTAAAGTTAACGAAACTTTGTTATCTTCATATCAATGTCCAGGCAAGGCAATCGCTCATTGTCAGAGGTCTCTTTCCTATGCTTGCTGATCCGCGACATCCTGTAAGTACCCTTTTTCATTAATTCTGACTTGGTCACTTTGGTTTGCTTGAGGAGGAGAGGATATATTTGTCTTCATGTTCAGGTTTTGCTCCACGTGCATGATAAACATTTAATGTGTCTTTTGTAGATTGTAACTATAGTGGCTAGCATAGGTTGACTACTTATGGCGTGGCTAGGACGGATCATGTTATTGTGTTTGATCATCTATGTCACAATATAAGAGCTAGGATAATCTAATACGTTGTGAAACCACTCCTGGGGCCAGGGTGGGATTTCCATTCCCAGTCCTTGGTGTGAATAAATGAAACCAGATTAGGGTTTTACTTGTGGCATGTGCTGTTCCTGGCATAATCTTGTTATAACTTGGTATTGGCTCTGGATTGAGAGTACTACCACAGTATGTTGAACAGATAGATTCTAATGTGACCCCTGTCTAGGTTCAAACCTTGCAGACCCTAGTCCTTCATGTCATGTCATTAGAACAATGCAGTTCACAAACAGATTTGTCTTTTTGGGGGGGTAGCGTTCATTGAATAATGGTTACCTACATGACTCCTGCAGGCGGAATCTACAAGTGCTACGAATGAGTCCATTCTAAAGGTTGCTCTAGATCACGGAAAAGCTTCCGGAGTAATAAAGTCGCATGACAGGGTAGTTATTTGCCAAAAAGTTGGGGATGCATCTGTGGTCAAGATTATTGAGCTTGAGGATTAAAATGTGTTAAGCCCCAAAAATTTTTGTGCTTTTTTTTTCCTACTCTTAATTATGAAAGCAGGTGGTGAATTCAGCTCCTGGCACCTGTGAGCTGTATCCATCCCTCCAGGTTTTATGACCAGCAGCTTGTTTTGGTGTTTGAACGGTGACAATAACTTTTGTTCACACCTGAAATGAATGTCGTGGAAACTTATATCCATCTTTCCTACTTTTACTTTATTATCAAAGGCCATTTGCTTCCCGCATGAACAGCTGATTCTAGAAATTTATGTCCAAAATGAAATGCTATGCGTTTTGAGCTTGGCCTTTTGCTTTTCACTCCAGCGGATCTACGAATTATAGTTGTCCAAATATATATAGAATTCAACTTCATCCTGGATGCCACTGCGTCGAGTATTCGTGATGCTGCCGATGCCTTTGGGAGTCGTGTCCCAAAAATTTAGAAAGCAACCGTTCTGTTATCTCCCCTTCAATTACTATGGCAAAGTTTAAGACCCGACAGCAAGAATGGAATCGATCCTTGTGCCCTCCTCCCTCTGTTCATGGAGGTGAACCAGCTTCTTCTATAAAGAAATAACAATAACATATAAATTTTCATGGACGTCTGCGCCTGTGTCCTAAATAATGGATCTGACTTCTAATCAGGCGAATGTGGGTTTGAGTCTTCACCAGGCACCTTTAGATTAGATTAGCTTTCACAAACTCCCTTCCAAGGATGCAATGCAGGAAACCACTGCTCCTCGTATCCTTCATCAAAGCCTAAGCCTCAGGCAGGGTCTCAAGACCTCTTTCAAAATTAAACATTAATCTTGTAGGCTTTGCTAATAGGGACTGTAATTGCACAAGATTTTACCCATGAACCAGAAGTTGGAACTTTAGCTAATGTGGGACTCTTTCTTGCCCAGCAACTGGTCTCTAATGCATGAAGCACGGCAGAGGGAATGGCCATGGGACCGCTCCTGCTAAGGAAGCTTTTCAAGTCTCTGGCCACTCTCACTCCAGTGAAGCCAGAATTTTTTAAATGAGAAAATAAATTATTAACAAATATTTAATATTATATATTATGTAGAAAAATTAATTTAAAATATATATAGTAACTCATATCAAACAAAATTAATTTAAAATAAAAATACTTAAGTCATAATTATTATTTTTTTAATTTTTATATTTTAAAACCGTTTCATAATAATTTTATTATCAATCTCATTCATTCATTTATTTTTAGTTAAATGCTTTTCTTGGGAACGAACAATTTTACGCTAACATATTTGTCTATCCAATATTTTATCATCAATAACACCGATCTGTAGCTTTATCCCCTAGCACTTTCAGAGTTTTAATTAGTAGGAATTGAACATGTAGCGAGAGTGGCACTCTCAAGTGATTAAGACATTATCTTGAGAGAAAAAAAGCATTCAAGAGAAAAACTCTCCGAGTTCCTGGTCTTATTCATATATTATTAATTTGTACAGAAATGGTAGCAAATTATATAGAATAAACCTAAAAGAACAACAAAAAAATGCCATTCCTATCTATCAAAACTATCTAGAATTAGTCTGTTATAGTACATTTCATCCAGCAATGGAAGAAGGATCACTCCGCTTGTTTGAAGGCAGTTGTTGCTGTTGATGTGTAGTATCAAGCAACTCAAGCTCTTTCCTCCTTACAGTCAGTACCATTCTCTCATTTTCAAGCCTTTTTCTCTCATTCTCTAGCTTAGCCCTCTCCATTTCCCTCTCTTTCTTGCTACTGAATCTCACCCACTTCAACCTTTGCTTTTCAAGCTCAAATGCCTGGCATTGGTAGTTCACTTGCTGCTCCTCTAATTGCATCAACTTCAGCTTCATCCACTGATTCTTCTCCCATGAACTCTTTGCTCCATCTCGGAGCACGTTCATTATTTCCCCATTCAATTGCTGCATCAGAGATGATGTTGCTGAAAACACTTCCTTTCTTGGCCTCTTTCGTGATGATTTCTCGTCATGGTCATCTTCATCTCCATGCCCATGCCCGTTTTGATGCCTTGAATTGCCTTCTACTGCCTCATCCTCATTCTCTTCATAATCCTCTTCATCATCGTCTCTTTCATCATCATCATCCTCCTCCTCCTCATCCTCCACGTAATCATCTTCATCTTCCTCGCTTTCGTCGTGGTCATCCTCTTCATTTCTTGCCATTTTTGCCATTTTTGACCCTTCTGTTTCGGTCCTCGAATTGGTTACAACTTGAGCGTTTTCAGTTGAATGAGAACACCTTTGGTATTGCTGTTGCTGTTGTGTTGCTTGTTGGTGCTGAGCATGAGATGGGTCTGTAGCCATCTCTGGTGAGTTATTAATACCAGAGGCAACCCCAGCATGGCCACAGCTATTATGATAAGCACACATTTCTCTGAAAAACAAGTGCTTGGAATTGAGCAATTTTCTCACTTCATCCTTCATTTTCGGTGACAAATCCATAGTATCAAGCAAGCTTTGATTCTCCACAACCCTGCAGGCAGTCCCCTTTCCAAGGATATCATTAACCCTCTTATACCTCTTGTTCAAGTCATTGAATTTATCCTCACATTGTTGTGGAGACACATAAAACCCTTTCTCCATCATTGCCCGAGAAACTGATTTCCATTTCCCTTTCTTCTGTGCCAGGCCACCGGGCTTTTTCTTGCCTATAGGATCACTCACTTCAGACCCAACCTCATCACCAATGTAAAAAACTGCCATTATAAGTAGCCTAACCATATTATCAGTCCACTTCATTCTTTGCCATGGAGAAATTTTCCTGTTTCCATCAGTGGTGCTGTCATCTCCAGTGAAAGAAGGCTCATCTTCATTACTCAATGGTGATAATTGTTTAGGCTTTGTGGAGGCAAAAGGATAGGCATGTTTGGCAGATTGCTGGGAGTGTTGATGGTGATCAGATTCATGGTGGGCATAAGCTACAATCTGGGGATGCTGCAAGTGGTGAGGGTTTTGTGGGTTTTGTTGTTGGTGTAGTGGCAATTCTAGTCCTAGTATTCCTGATCCCATGCCTGGAAATATCCCACCACCTAAATCATTGTGTTCCATCAACCTAACAAAAAATACTTAATTCCTAAAACTTACTTAATTACCTTATCCACTACCAATGAGAGAATTTTGTCATCAGCTACTTTTCTAAAACTTTCTATTGGGTTCAAGATTTTACGAATAAACCCAGTTGAGATTCTAATGCGTCAGATACCCAACGTTGGGACGTTATAAGATACCAGAGCATCCAATTCTAAAGCATAATTGGGTGGCAGAAATGAAGATGTTAAAAAAAGAAGAAAAGAAACAAAAGCATACCCAGTGGCAGCAAGGAGAACTGAAGCTTGGAACAAAAACCACTAAAGATGATTGCTCAAAGCACCAGGGGCAGAAAGATTGAAGCTGAAACGTAATATCAGGTTCTGCAAAGCAACTTCTTTAATGCCCAGAAAAATTTGAGTGCCCATTCAGCCTTTGCAGGGAAATCATAATGGAAAGACAGGGAGAAGCTGAGAGAGAGAGAGGTGAGAAGACGGAAATGGCAAGAGAATAGAGAGTGAAAGTGAAGGATAAAAAGAGGGTGGAGACAGAATAAAATAAAGCAGAATACAGAGAGCGTAGCAGCCGGTTTTACTGCAACAGGTTTTGTTGTTGTGTTTGACAGAAAACTGCCCATGGTTTTGGCTGTAACACCGCCTTTTCTAAGGAAAAGATCCACAGGTATTTTTTTTTAATTATTATTATTTATTGAAAACTGGTTGGAAGTTAAAAACCCACCTGCAGCATGACATTATTAATCAAAATATGAAATACAAATACAAAGCATAAGAAAAGAAAAAGGTGGTGCAAGTACAGGCCTAGAGGGCCCTGTGGCCATTCAGCCTCAAATTCCATGTTGTAAATTTTTCAGATTATTTTTTAAAATATTTTTTATTTTAAAATATATATTTTTATTATTTTTTAAAATTTATTTATTGATATTAATATAGAAGTTGCACATTAATCAAAATTAAATTTTATTTATTGAAAAAAATCAAAATTTTTAGAAAGCACCAGCGTCCTTTCTGAAAATTTATGGCAAAAAATTCATTTATAGTCTCCCAATTAGTAACACCATTCATTTGTGACTAGATAAATGATTTGTTGTTCTAGTTCTAGTTTCAATTTAATTTTTAATTTTAATCGGCCGTGAGAAAATGTAAATAATTGTAATCAATAATTAGTTTTAAGTTAGGGTTTTTCTAACATGTTCTCTAAGGACACATGCTGGTTGATTTGAAAATATTTCACTTTCATAATTGGGTGAATTCAGAAAAATTCTAATTCATGATATAATATTGTTTATTATGAAAATTAAAATATTTCATTTGCATCAGTTAACTTGTGCTATTAGGAAACTTTATAAAAACCCTACATATTATTCCAACTTTATTCATTCGTTACTAAATGAATACTTTGTTTATATATGATAACTAATACTTTGTTTTTTCTTATTTTCTTCAAAACTAAATTATCAGTTCAGTTACCAAAATAATTATTTTCAATGAGATGAAATTACTCTTCTCATTTTCTTATCCAAATAATAAGAGAGATACAATAATATATATATATATATATATATATATATATATATATATCCTAACTAACTTAAGACGTTAATTATATAGGAAAACCAATGACCAAATAATCATAAAATTAACTTTAAAATCCTATTCAGGAAATTAGAAAATCTCAACGCTTTATTTTGAGTTGGTGCGTAAATATCATATAACTAACTTGTCTAAAAACATTAAAAACACTTGACTAAAATTGTTTTTGTGAGAATATCAACTAATTGATCTTTGTGAGAATATCAACCAGTTCATCTTTAAATTTAATTTAAGAAACTCTATAATTTTTTTTTCAACTTCTCTTTAATTAAAAATCTATTTATCTCTACATGTTTTGAACGACCATGTAGAACTGAATTATAAGAAATATTACATGCTATTTTATTGTCATAGTATTGTTGAATTGATTGCCATGATGAAAAACCCAAATCCAGTAATATAAGTTTTAACCATAATGCTTCATAAAGTCCAAGTGTCATGCCTCGGAACTCAACTTTTACACTTGAGGTAGCAACAACACCTTGTTTTTAGCTTCTCCATGTAACGAGATTGTCATATATAAAGGTGAAGTGACTAGAAGTATATAGTTCGTCATCTACCACTCTAGCCTAGTCAGCATTGGTATATGCATCTATGCTTTGACAATATACATTTTTAGTGAATAAAATTCTATGGGAAAATCATTCCGCTAGCTTGCATAAGCTCTTGTTGTTGATACAGCTAGCGCTTTCTTTGCGCATTCATAACATTTGATTATTGTCTTGGAATATAGGAAATATATATAGTGGGAACAAAAAGAATATGTTTCCATATTTTTTTCTTCTAAGAATATAGTAAGTCACTTTAAAATTATCACATGGATAAATTTGTTTTATGTCTTTTTCTTCGTCTCTTCAATTAAATATATTTCTATATTTTTTGTATTTATCCCTTCTATCCTTGGACATTAGCAAAACACAACCTCTATCTTGTTTATTTCCCATCATTTGCATAAACACACACATATCCTTACACGCTATGTTATTTCAAATTTGAGCTTGGAAATTGTTTTTTTGTTAGATT
>Ga0307517_10011684_pt1 | contig 12145 bp, 8 predicted proteins | sample 23_EM_MG_FD_194515 | JGI IMG/M metagenome (GOLD analysis project Ga0307517, IMG submission 194515) | Populus trichocarpa ectomycorrhiza microbial communities from riparian zone in the Pacific Northwest, United States - 23_EM | ecosystem: Host-associated > Plants > Roots > Unclassified | place...
TTGCATGTTCGCTGATAATCACAGGTCCGCTTGTCTATTTCTTGCATGTTCGCTGATAATCACTGGTCCGCTTGGCATGATTTGGCTACAGCCAGATTACATCAGAGATATGAAATGATAGAACGACGCAGGACTGTGCATCAAAGAAGTGGCTTAAACTATTCAAAGGAGAAAAATCATTTCTATTTATCTGGGAACAAAATTACAAAAGCGATTTGTTTCTCCTGTCCAAGGTCAGGCCTCGATCCTACAAACTAACTAAAATCTACCAATTCTTGATAATCCACAACTATCATCAGTTCAGTATCTTTTCTATCTCAATGAAAGACTCCGTCTCCTCTGGACTTGGAGACATGAATTTCTTTTTCCCCAAGCAGAGAGGAAATGAGTTACTGTGATGCATGAAATTACCTTTTACACAAACATAACATAATAGCTACAGGAATTGCTGGAACTCTGTTTCGCATGTAATAGCAAGTCTGAATCTCATATATTTCACAAATCAATGACCATGGATGGATGCTAGTAATACAGCAAGAGAAAAAAAGAGAGCCTCGAATAGCATATCGAACCAGCAATGCATGGAGAAAAACAAGTAAAATCCAGCAAAGGAGAATACAAGACAAGTCCAATTCAATAGAAGCAATTTACTGGAAACATGCATTTATAAAACAAAACCAATTAATCTTAAGAAAATTTAACCTGAAGGAAGTGTCGGGAGGATAGTGAACAGACTAGAGAGCACATGTAAAACACAAGCTGCTCATGAGGCCATATAAAAAAACGAGTCATAATCAAATCCAACCTGAAGAATCTTGTGAGTCTCTGACAAACACTATCTAAGCATTGGTCATATGGTCATGAAGAATTGATCATCCGTCACCATCACCATCTCTCACTGTCCCACTAAAACTGATATGTCCATTGCTTTCTAACCCTTTCTTCACTTCCACAGTTCCTCCATGCCAAAAAGATCAGAATTTTGTGCATCAGTATCAAACTCAAGTACCGGCTTGTCTCCTTGAGTGGCCCTCTCAAAAGTCCCAGCGAAGACTTTGTCAGGCCTGAACCGATCAGTTTTCGGGATATTAATTAACTGCTCGTCTTGGACCAATGGGCGCGCTCTCTGAGCAAGTGCACGCAATTCCTGGTCTCTCCTTTCCTTCTCCTTTACCATAATCTCATTATGCAATTTTGTCTCATAGCAACATAAAGTACCTCGGCTAAGTTATTGAAATTAGGACTAATTCTTGCAAACCATTACCATAAGCTGTCAGACGTTTGGCTTACCCCTGGAATTCTTCCATTTAGAGATGGAAGGTGGGATTTTCCAGTCCTGTATATTATTCACCTTGACAGGCAGAGAAGGGGACTGGATTACAGGCACAGGTTTCATACCTGACGCCTTCGGCCCTCTTATGTTTGAACTTGGCAGGTCAAATGGAACTATTGGCATCTCTACCATTCTCATGAATCTTTCTTTTGCACCTGATGATGGTTTGCGCTTGATATAACGTGGTTCACAGTTAAGCGACAGTGGTATAGTTCTTAGCTTAACATTCACAATCTTTGCAAATGTAGCCTTTATCTTTTGCAAATCACCATCATCAAACAGACCAGACTCCATGTACAGTCCTAAAAGACAATAAGGATGATAGGACTTCAGTCCAGTCCTATACGCAGCAATTAAGGATGCAGGATCTTTTATGGGTACGTACGCAACGCATAAAAGACAATATTGCAAAAGAAAATTTGGGTTGATCAAATTAATCAAAACAGTGATAGATATTTGCAAGGGTTGCTCGAGTATTTGTAGAGGAGATTCGAACGAGTCCATGTACAACTCAGAATCCCTAACCAACTAAATCCCTAGCTGATTCAGTCCTGATAGGACTTCAGCCCAGTCCTATACGCAGCAATTAAGGATGCAGAATCTTTTATGGGTACGCAACGCTGCATTAACCTGGGCTTCTCCTTTGTAGTCTTAGGGCTTTGCCGCTAAGTTCATTTTTATATTTTAAAAGTATTTTTAAAATACTTTTAAGTTTCTTTTGGGGTGAGGCGGTGAGACAATATAGCAGGTTTAGTTACTGTTTATTTTTATATTTTAAAAGTATTTTAAAAAAAATTTAATTTTTTTTATTTACTTTAAATTTATATTTTTTGTGTTTTTAGATCATTTTGATGTGTTGATGTGAAAAATAATTTTTAAAAAATAAAAAAATATTATTTTAATAAGTGAAAAGAACTTTGAAAAATAATCTCAATCTCACTTATAAACAGTACCGGAAGACAGTACCGGAAGTATTTGAAAAGGATAAGCAAAATTGTGAATTTTCTCATTTATTTTTTCCTGCCTTTCCAAATTCCAACAGTCCAATGGCTAATCACTTGATGCTAAACAGATGGATGTGAACTTGAAATAAATATTCAAAAAACAATTCTGGATAAACAGTTGTAGTTTTTCTTAATGAACAACATGTAATCCAATCCACCCATCTTGCACCTTAGAGATATGTGCGTGTATATATTATTCAATTAATATGAAAATATTTTATTATTTTTATCATCATATATGTTCCCCTAAGTGATTTATAATTTTTATATATATAATTAGAGTTTTTTTTTAGAAAATAGATATTTTTTAGTTGATTTTATATTTTTCAATTTTTTTATTCAATATTTTTATGCTTTTAAATTTTTCTATTAAAAGAAAATAATTTTCCTAGTTTATTTTTTCTATTCAATATTACTAGGATTTTTTTATTTTTTTCTATATAAATGATTGAAATAGCCTTTTGGCAAGCAGGAACTTTGATGAATAAAAATGGAATATTTTGGGTGTTTCTCCATAAGTATGATTTTCTTGATCTTTAAAGGTTTTGACTTGTAATAATTTATATTGTTCTTCGCTCATATCTGCGCCAATTATTATCAAAACTTAATGATTCTTGGTGATTTTAGTTGGAGGACATAAAGGACGTGTATTAGAGCTCATTGATTCCTAATGGTTAGTTGTTGTGTGTTGTTAAATAAACATGGTTGGATAGATCACAAAACAGGACATGGTTATGTAGAAAGAGGATGAAAGAGGTTTCTTCTTGTCAAAAAGATCTTCTGAAACAACACACAACAACTAACCATTAGAAATTATGATGGAGAGGCCTGTATAAAAGTATTGTATTAGATATCTATGATGGGGTGGTTTGCACAAAAGTGTTGTGTTAGGGACCCTTGATAAGGTAACTTGTAAAAAGATGTTAGGGACTTGCGATAAAGTAGACCACATGTAAAAAGATGTTTGTGGTGGATGACAGTTTATGAATGAGATTTGAATTCGATGGTGAGTTTCTTCCAACCTAAAAAGACTCATGCATGATTTTTTTAGGAAAAAAGATGTTTTTTTTAATTTTATATTTAAAAGGAATAGCTTTCCTAGTTTATTTTTCCTATTCAGTGTTACTAAGGGTTTCTAGTTTTTTTCTATATAAATGGTTGGAATAGCCTTTTGGCAAATTAAGGCTTGGATGAATAAAAATAGAATATTTTGGGTGTCTTTTCATAGTTATGATGTTCTTGGTCTTTGAAGGTTGTGATTTATAACAAACATCATTATCCTTCGCTCATGTCTACATGAGTTGGTATCAGAGCCTGAAGGTTCCTAGTAGTTTTGGTTAGAGAATATAAAGAACGTGTATCAGAGCTCACTAATTTCTAATAGTTAATTCTTTGTAGTTGATGAATCAATATGGTTGTAATATGTCACAAAACATGATATGTTTGTGTAGAAAAGGGATGAAGAGGTTTTCTCTTCGTAAAAAGACATCTTAGAACCATAGTTATTAAACTCGACCCGATGGCTGGACCGGTCCAGGTAAGGCAAAAGATCGGGATGAGCAAAAACCCAGCAAAACCCGGTTGACCCGTAACCCCGGGCGACCTGGAAAAACCCGGTTGAGTAGGTGATTAATTCTTTTCAAAGTTCACTATATAACTACTAGAAGAATGTTTTATTTTTTCAATGTGTGATTTGAAACCCTTTAGTATATATACTCTATGTTCACAAGAAAAAAGTTGTGTTTTTTCAATGTGTAATAAAAAACTTTTTTGGTTTAAATACTTCAACTAAAGGATAACATAATAACATAGTATCTTTTTAATGTGGAATAAAAAACCTTTTGAAATAATATTTTAAACTTCATTATTTATAACACATATAGCATATATTCACATAAATTATTTCTTAATTTTTTCATATGAAATATTAAAATTTTAAATATTTTTTTAATTTTTTCAGGTTGATTCGGGTTGACCCGGGTCAACCCGTGTAACTCGGGGCCCGGCTCCTTGGCCGGTTCAACCCCCGGGTCGGGTCTGATAACTATGCTTAGAACTAGTGTTATTTTTTTTTTATTAGTAGTTGTTATTTAAAATCTTGATGGTGAGATCCACAATGAAACAACCCACACAAAAGTGATGTATTAAAAATCCATGATGAGGTGACCTTGTACAAAGGTGTTTTGTTAGGGACATATAAGGAGGTGGTCTACACGAAGGTGCTAGAGAATCATGATGGAGTGCGCCACATATAAAAGGATGTTTGTGATGGATATGGTTTCTGACTGAGGTCTAAACTCGATGACAATTTTCTTCTAACTTAGAAAGACTAAAGCAAGAACTTTTTTAGAAAAATAAATATTTTTCTTAGTTAATTTTATATTTATCTTTCAATATTATTATGTTTTTTTAAAAAAAAATTCTTATTTAAAGGAAATAATTTTTCTATATTATTTTCTCTATTCAATATTATTATAGTTTTCTAGTTTTTTTTATATAAAGGATTAAGATAGCCTTTTGGCAAGCAAAGACTTTGATGATTAAAAATTGAATATTTTAGGTGTCTCTTCGTAAATATAATGTACTTGCTCTTTAAAGGCTTTGATTTGTTACAAACGCCGTTATCCTTCGCTCCCATCTGTGTCATCTGATATCATAGTCTAACAATCCCTAGTGGTTTTTGTTGGAGGACTTAGAGGGTGTATAATAGAGCTCATCGATTCCTGGTGGCTAATTATTATGTGTTATTGAATAAACATGATTGTAAGAGGTCACAAACAAAATGTGCTTGTATAAAAGGAGATGAAGAGGTTCCCTCTTGGAAAAAAAAAACATCTAGGAATTAGTGTGTTATTGATTTTTATGTTAGTTGTTATTATTGAAAATTTTGGTGGTGGAATCTATGATAGAGCAACAAGTACAAAAGAATCATATTAGGGATCCATGATAGGGCAACCCATATAAATATATTGTGTTATGGACTCATGATGAGATAATCTACACAAAGATGTTAGTGATCCACGATGGAGTGAACTATACAGAAAAAAATGTTCATAATGGATAATAATTTCTAACTAAGATTTGATTTCGAGAATGAGTTTTATTTTAACTTGAGAAGACTAATGCATTAATTTGATTTTTTTCTATTAAATATTGTTATTTTTTTATTTGAACAATTACTCCTTTAAAAATAGGATTTGGGCACTCCATCCTCTCCTTATATGGTTAAAAAAAAAATTGTCCCTCTATCAAAACCAAAGGTCATCGATTGATAAAACTAACCCTATAAAAGTTGTGATAAAGAAAAAGACGGACCTACTCCATTTAAAATCAAGCTCTTGATTCAACTTTCTTTTATAATATCCTGAATTAAACTAATCCAACATAATTTTCTTTGAAAAAAAAACACAATTCAACATAAATCATACAAGATTCTCAACAAAATAAAGATAATGTAAAAAACGAGTTGCCATATAATTGCCATGTAATTTACTAGACAGAGTTTTTTTACCCTCCCTTGATTCGACCACCCTCCCCTTTGTCGCAGCAAGTGGAGCCGTCAGCGGAGTTTCCTAACCATAAAACATGAATCATGATTCTCGTTACTTTTTTATGCCTTAAATTGTAAAGTATGTTTTGGTCCTACAGTCTTATTAATATTTCGCTTCGAATCCTATTTTCTTAATTTTTTCAAAATCACCTCTCAAGTTTCCAAAACATCTAATAACAGCCTCCTGTTAAAGTTTTTTTCCCCCCTAAATAGAAAGGTCACAAAGACAACCATGTAATAGGTGGTCCAGTGATAAGAGTTTGGGAATAAAGGGTTTGCTCCTCCTGTGGTCTAAAGTTCGAGTCTTGTTGTTGCTAATATGATGGTCATTGGAGGCTTACATGGTCATTAACTTCAGAACCCGTAGGATTAGTCGAGGTGCGCGTAAGTTAACCAGAACACCCACATTAATAAGAAAAACAAAAAGGTCACAAAGACACTGAAAAGAATAACAAAAAAATTAACTAATATACAATTTCAAGCAACTGTTTCAATAATACAATAACAATATTTTATCTTTTATCTTTTTTTTTTCTCTCATTTTGTTCTTATTCTTTCCTCATAAACTTCAAACACTTAGACAAGGAGAAAACACTAATAAATTTTGGTAGGTTTTGTTATATAAAAAAAATAAAACCCAAAATTTTAATATAATAAATTACAATAAACCTGATATGTTAATTGTAATATATATATATAGTACAATAAAAAATACAGCTATATTAATTTTCATCAGTGGTAAAACAAAGATAGACCATTTTGAGAGGAAAAAAAAAGAGGTTGGAATAGAAAAGAAAGAAAGAACATCTCAATTAGAACAGTGTTTAAACTATATGGACCAAATGCAGTTGTCCCTAACTCTAATCACCTATTTATCAGATCCCATCTGTACTTTGCCAGTACCGAAGGCTCGAAAAAAGTATATAACAAGTTGGAATATAATATAAGTGAGGGAGAAGAAACTTGGGAAAAACTTCATGGCTTTATATCTTTTCATCTAGGCCATTTAATCCACTCAAACCGTATCTCCCACTTTTGCTGACACAATAAACTCTCTCTTGCCTCACGGTCTCCATTCCCAGGTACTTCATTGCTTAGTTTTAACTATTATTTTATTTTTATTCGGTAGCACTGCATTTGCAAGTAGCTTTGCACTGCTTATGTTTCTAATTTTGCTGGATTTGTTTGCATTTGTAACTGTTAAGTGTTTTGGCTGATGGGTTTTGATTTTGAATGTTAATGGATTAGATTTTGGTTGCTGATTTGTGGGTTTTGCTTGTTGAAGGAGTTAGGTGCTGTTTTGTTTCTGGATTTTATTTTTCTGTTTAGGGTTTTCTAGGGGCTTTCACTTTGTTTTACTGAAATTATTTTGGATTTGGTTAATGGTATTAAATGAATCAATAGCGAAGTAAAGAAATTTGTGTTATTTCCACTTGTTTTAACTGTTCTAGTCCTGGCATGGAAAATGGTTGACTGATCAAAGAATGGTGAAACATGTTTCTTGTCTCTTTTATTGTTTTTATCCCCTCTTCTGACTTCAATAGTCGATTCAAACAGAGCAGAGTGGCTCTTATGATTTGGGTTCCATAACCAAAATGATTTTTCTTGGGAGTTTTTTGAAGATTTGATTGATTGATAGTTCAAATTAAAGTAGGTCAAAACTTAACTATATCAAAATTAAATTTTGGAGTTGTAAAAAAGAACAAGCAACAATAACATTGGTAGATTGATTTCTTATTTTTATCGTACTGGTAAAGTATGTGGAGTAGATTTGGATTGTGACTGGTTTCTGACATACTATATGTTTAGGGAGGAGATCAGAGCTGTAAATTGGAGTTGATCATGATCAAGCGGTCACCAAGTAGAAACCCCAGATCCAAAGGAATAAAGGCAAAAAATGTTCTTCAGATTTGTTTGTTGCTTGGTGTCTGCTTCTGGTTGATCTACCAAGTCAAGCATTCCCATGACAAGAAGAAGGAGCTTCAAGGAAAAGATGCGAGTTTCTCTCAAAAAACACTAAGCCATGATGTGCTTCCGAAACTTGGGAGGAAAGACCCCCATCCTGGTTTGCAAGACAAAACTAGTGAGAAAAACGAGGAAGAAGAGGAAGAAGACACTGGAATGGACGAGGAAGGAAATAAGAAGGAAGAAAATAGGCATGAAAAAGAGGATGAAGAAGGAGGGCAAGAAGGGGGAGGAACCAAGGATGATGAGGTGGAAAGAGAAGAAGAACATATGCATGAAGAGGAAGAAATAGGAGAAGTAACTGATCATTTAGAGAAAGAAAAGGAAGAACAAATTGAGCATGAAGAAGATGAGCGAAATGAAGAGGCAAACAGTGAAGAAAACAACGATGAGGGCAGAGAAGTTGGAGATGATGAGGTAGATGAACGTGACCGAGAGAAAATAGAAGGAGAAGCTGACCCTGATGGTGAATTTATGGATGAAGAGAAAGAGAGGGAGGATGATGAAGGTGAGAAAAAGGAAAGCCAAGGCAATGAAGGCGGAGGAAAGGAAATTCAAGGTAATGAAGATGAAGACAGGGAAGTTCAAACAGACAATGAAACTCAATCAGAAGATCAGGATCATGATGGAGGTAAGAATTCCCATGTGGCCCGAGAGGAACATTACATGGCAGACGATGCTTCCAGTGCAGTGACTCATGATACCCAAATTAGAAGCACTGAACCGGAGAAGGAAGGTCTGGAGAAATCAAATGAGAACTTGGCAGCAGCTGATTTGCAACAAGAGAAGCATTCCATTAATGATAACCCTTTGGATGTTAATGGGGATAAAAACAACTCAACGTCTCAGCTTGAACAAGCTGAAAATGGCCATTCTTTGAATGCAACAACTGATGAAAAGAAAAACGATGAGACCACTCTGGCCAAGTCCGAGGATGAGTCACCTAACAACACAACAGTGACGGTGCTGTCCAGTGATCAATCAGTATCAAGCAATAAGTCGACAGAAGTGAGTTCAGAAGCTGGTGATAAGCAGGTCAGTGAAAACCTTGAAGTTCCCGGTACATCCCAGCAGAATGGAATGTTGAATGTCTCCGATTCAACTCAAATTCGAAATGCAACAGTTGATGGTCATGTTACTGGAGACATAGCCAACCTACAAACCACTCAATCGGAACAGGTTAATGATGGCATAATTTCTGAAGGTATCCAATCTGATTCTAATTCAAAACTCCTTGGTCAAACTGAGAACGCAAACTCATTTGGCAACGACTCCTCAAACTCTTCTAGTAATTCAGAGTCTGGTGGATCTGATAAGACCATTAAGAAGCCTGAAGTAATAGCTGCAGAAGATGTCAATTCTGGGTTTTCTTCTGGAACAAATGAGACAACAGAAGCCACTCATGATGAGAACTCTGGCACCATACATGAATCAGGTGGAACAGATGAAAACACCATTTCTTCTACCACGAATGAGACCGGAGATGCAGTCATTCATGACCCTAATGATTCTTCAATTGGCCAAGACGAGAGAGAGGCTCGCATAGATCTGGGTACGCTGCCAGATATAGGAGGGGTTGACAATGGAAATGTTGCAGAAGAGTGAGATTCCTCTGAAATGTCCCTGTGCTTGTGAGTGATGTAAAGTTTTAGTTACTTTTTCACTCTGTTTTGATTTTACACGTGGGAGGGCTTTAGGGTGTTTCCAGTTGGCTATGAAATATTTATCAATGTTTAGAGAATACGGCACGGTAAGATACAGACAGGACATCACGAATGGGTTTAATTGTATAATTTATCAAGCTTTTTCTCCTTAGATCTTGCTCGATGTGTCTGAATGGTTTGGTGACTAGACGTTAAAATGCCCATAGCACAAGAAAAATAAAATTAAAAGAATAAAGCCGTGCCTTGTCATTCCTCACTGTACAAAAAAATAATAATGCATAACATCCAGCTAAAAAACTGTTGTTAGTTATCTAATCCCTCTCAAACGACAAATCAATCTTCAAACAACCACCCCCCAAAAAAAAATTAAAAAAAACTAGTCAAACGACAAAACTCTGACTCTGTCTCAACTCTTTCCTTAGCTTACGAGTAAAGGATTTACAAGCATCCACGCTTAGATCCACAGCTGCTGCTAATGCCACAAAGGCCGCCGCATCCTCTGTGCAATTCACGTGTTGCACCCCTATCTCCACCTCTGGCTTACTACTTTGGTCATTACCATTGTTGACACTTGATTGCATTACAAAACCTTTGTACACAAACGGGGAAAACAATCCAAACTCCGATCCAGACCACGATCCAGAACCCGGTCCAGACCCGAAATCACAACTAGAATGTGGACTGCTTACTGGGGTGCTAACACTATTTGTCATGTCAATTGTAAACTTCCCTCCATTTTTAGCATTGATAACACAATTGACTAGTAGGGTGGTGGTAGGGGAGGCCGAAACAGAGTCATGTAGCAATTCAAAATGGTATCCTAAAGCATTGGCATTACGTTCACGCCATGCCTCCAGGCGGCCCCATGGTTTCCAAGTTCCTTGTGCTGGGTGAAGAATTAGCCATGCCCCGGGATTGGACCGACTAACATGGTTCGAACCCGGGGATGGTACAAATGGTGTCACCATTGATGCCATAGCAACAGGCGATCCAGATAGGTCATGGATCGTGATTGACCATCCTTTTCGCTCTTTTGCTGATGGGTCTTTATCAGCTTCAAGGGAGGGCAGCCAATTTCTTGATGGGGCTGGTTCTGTCATTGATGGCCTGTGCAACAACAATGTAAGCAATAAAAAATCATTCCCAACTTATAAACAACAATGATCACGAACAAGACAGCAAAATATTGACTAATGTAACAAAACTCAAGATCCAAATTCTAGAAACTTGAAATGTTCTTTATGCAAGGGACAGAAATTTATTCTGAGATAACCATTTACAGTTTGTAATCCACATCAAAACAAACAGAATCAAACAGCTTTTGCTAACATAGTTGCCGTCAAAACAAGGTTTTTGGGATTCGAAAAAGTCTTGAAGATTTCTAGTTTTCTAAGACTATATTTGCATATTTGACCACACATTCAACGATCCTTTCAGTCAGTTTATGTCTAATTTTCTACTTCTGAAAACAAAAACCAATTAAGTGATTCAATAATAATTAAGTTTCGTCCCCGGCAACAAAAGAAAAGAAAAATTACCCTCCCTGTTTTCCCTTGATAACTTTCTCATCAACCAAACACCAAAACAAGTTAATAAGAAAAACAGAAGGTAATGATGAATCAGAAAACTCACATAGAAACCAAATTACGATCTCCTGGATTCCTCAAGCTGAACTTGCAAGTGAAAACCGCCTGCCTAACACTCCCTTGCACCTGAAAAACCTGAGGACTACACTCAGGATCTCCACCAAACTGGAATGCATATCTAGGATCGGGCTCAACTCTAACACACAAATAAAACTGTGTAGGTTCTCCTTTCTTGTTTTCTCCAATATCAATCCATTCATTATGCATAACACAAGGCCTAGACTCTGACTTTCTCATGTCTAAAGGCACAGTCACTCTCCCCAACATTTTCCCATCTTTCAATCCACAAGTAACCCCGTTGTCTCTAATGTACACCTCAATCTCCAAATTCTTGGGTTTCTTGCAAGACAAAAGATCATCAATCTGAGTCTTGTCAAGACTATAACACGCAGCTAAAGAACTCGATAAAGGATTGCCTTCTGGTTTTTGATTTTCTTGTTGTTTTTTATTGTTCACTAAAGGGATTGTAGCTTTTTGAGTAGGGAAATTCTTGAGCTTGATCTTGCAAAAACATTGTACACTTAACAAGGAAGGTTTCGAAGAGACGGGAAACTTGAGTGCTAAGTTACCAACAAGGATCCGTACAAAAGGGCACGGATCCATTTCTCCTTTGAAAGATTAATGGTTTCTGAAAATGTTGAGTGAAGTGGTTGTTTTTATTGCTGCAGCGTGAGAGAGAAGGGGAGGAATGGTGGGTTCTCAGGAGGGAAGATATATAAGAGTTGCCGACTAAAGAGCGATGCGGAGGAAACAGGCTGTAATTTTAACTAGCTGGTTTTTTTTTTTTTTTTTGATGATAAGGGTCGTACATGATGAGGTCAAGCTCAGCACTCACAGCTGGGATCGAGCTCTTTAGTTTTTTTCAGCTAGGAGGTATATCGAGATGCATATATATTTATGGGATTTTTGTTGGTTTGATTTGAGGAAAGAATTACAGCTAGCTAGGAAGAAATTAATCATTAAGGAAAAGATATTCCAATGCG
>Ga0307517_10011685_pt1 | contig 12145 bp, 13 predicted proteins | sample 23_EM_MG_FD_194515 | JGI IMG/M metagenome (GOLD analysis project Ga0307517, IMG submission 194515) | Populus trichocarpa ectomycorrhiza microbial communities from riparian zone in the Pacific Northwest, United States - 23_EM | ecosystem: Host-associated > Plants > Roots > Unclassified | place...
TATTTTAAAATTTCTTAAAGGGGCGGATGATATTTTTTTTAAGACAGTTCGGTGATCATGTCGCCAGAAAATAAGGTTTCAGTTTTTTGGCTTAAAAATCTATTTTCAACCTGTTTAACCGAAAACACCTAGAAAACACTTTAAGCACCTTCAGAAACCTATTCATGGTCTCCAAAACCCCAAAAAAATAGATCAAAAAATTAAAATCAACTTGAATTCAAAAACATTCTCGTGGTCAAATATGCTTCCTCGGGAAAGGAGAAGGAAACAAAACACCTAGGTAAAAATACCCTCATGAAATGGAACCCATTGACACCGATTTCAACCTTTTTGGTAGTCAGAATTATCGTCAACATTCATTTTTTCTCTCTACACCGGAATTTAGTGTCCTCTTTCTCTCCTCTCACAAAAAGAATTGAAAATGAGGGAAGTGAAATTTGGTACCAAAATTGAATTTTTGATAACTGACATGACCGATCACTTATAAATAAAAAAAGATAGGGATTAAAATAAAGTTTTTGTATGAAATTCAAAATCACCACCTATTTTACCCGTCATTTTCATTTTGATCCTCTGACTTTTAATCCAATATTTTTTAATAAAAAAAATATGCAATTAGGTACTAAATTGAGCTAAAAAAGGCTCAATTATGCAAATGATAGTTCAAGGATTAAATTGAATATTTTTAAAATTGCTTATTCTAATCCAAGTGATTGATTTGTGAGGAGATGAACGGTTATTTCAGCTACAGTTTTTGTTATTAATTATTAATAATTAATATGTCTAATCGACCCTATTCCTACGAACCACATGAAGTGAGATGGAACCAACCTGCACCTAACTCTTTTGACTCTCTCAAACTAAAAAGACCTGATAGGCCGACGTGCTTAATTGGACTCATCCAAGGCCACCTCTTTAAGTAGATACGCCTCCCTAAAAGTTATTGTAAGGTAGCATCTAATAATTAAGCAGGGAAATTCGATACATAACTGTTCAAATTAGGATCCAAAAAGTCCCCAAGGAGACATCTCACCCCTCCAGTTAAGAGTTAAGAGCAGAGACTTCTGTTAGATTCAAATTTCAAGAGAGATGGGATGGGGTTTTAGGAATGGAAAGCAGCTACTCTACGTTGTGGTGTCCAGCTACTCTACTCCACCTTCATGGGTTGCAATTTGCAAGGCACAAGATTCTACACCAAAAACCTAAACGGGATCCGCTAATCATGCACTCAATTCTATCTTTGCTGAGGAGGGCAGCATTTAGAACAAGATTAATGGCAATAAAGTCTTCACAGCATGCGAAAACAGCACGACCAGAGCATCCTTTGAGCTACCAACAATCAAATGACAAATGTATGTATTGTGCATCTAAAGCAAGAACCAATCAATGTGTTTCTAAGAGCATGTTGCACTCCTAAAGAAATACGCAAGAGGGATGGAAACTACATAAACCATGAAAGAAGGTTTCCAAGAAACTGAAACAAAGACCCAAATGCAATTACATGCAGTCCATACAAAAATTCATCAGCAGCCAAAAAAAATCCAATCAGGTATTACTAGCAAATAAAAACATACCTACCTTGAGAATCATATCAACTTGTGAATACTTGTTCCGCATAGCACTCAGGACTGCACCACTCAGCATGCGGAGGACGCATATCAAGACAAATGATCAGAGGACATTGGAAACGAACTTTAAAACCTGAAAATAAACCAAAACCGAGAGAGAGAGAGAGAGCAAAAAGGGAGAGAGATCGAATTATCCAGGCTTGCTGATGGATATCTTAAGTTACTGGATAGAGAATACGAGAATCAAGTAACAGGTTTAAAACTTTAAATAATGATGCATGCAGAGGTAGGTCACATGGTTGTAGTTGAGGACTGAACGAATTAGATCATCAAGATCTACCCATGATCATAAAACATGATTGGACCTGATGAGAGAATCAAGTCAAAGCTCGAAAAAGAAAATGCCATGCCCACAACTAAACATCACTTAACAGGAGTTGGTAACAAGGGAATAGAATATATACAATGTATGACACCTCTACTTTGTGACTTAAATTCATTATGGCAGTTGCTTGTTATGGCCCACATAAGAATCCTTAATGTGAAAGCAATATGTTGCAAGGATTTGACAGTTAAAGAAATACCTACCACAGTCATGTGAACCATGCTAAACGTCAGGTGGGAATTGCCCTTAACGTAACCAGAGTCCAAGGGAACAACTATTAAACAGCTCGAAAGTTGAAAAATCTATACAGGTTTCCCTGGTATGACTTCGATAGATGCTGTATAGGAGAAAGTAGAAGAATTTTTCCTGTGGGAATTGCCGAGCAGGTTACTGCTGCCAACCCACACTTTGACAAAGCCAGAAGGGAAATCACAGAACATTGGCAAAACCCATACCAAACTCACAACAGACACCTAATTCAAGCATTCCAAAGAATCTTTGAGTGGGTCTAGCAAACAAATTCATGTTTTCCTATTAATTAAACTCTGGAAAGCACTTGTCTTTACGTAACACAAATTTTCTAATTGGAATAATTATGGTAAAACTGGCAAGATCCCATCTACAAAGCCAAATGCCAACAATGAAGTCAGAGCATAAAGTCAAAACAGGTGCAGTTGTAAAAGGTGCTCCAAATAGTCCATGTAAAATACAGATAAGATTATTCAGCTTGCTTCTGAATCTTAAGCACAGTAAACAGCCACCAGAACTGTAAATTGGAAAAATAAGCAGTAGAGATAGATGAGCTCGTGAACAGCCATAATTTCTTTGAAGTAAATCTAACATAGAGTGATTCATACGTGTAAATCAATATGCCTACAAAAAAAGAGATGATTGGTCTATAATTTTTTTCTTTGACTGCAAAGAGGGATTTCATTAACAAAAGCACAAAACTAAAAGGTTCATTACATACATAAACCATCTCTGAAAATCCCATGTCATGGTCTTGTTAACAAGATAGAACAATAAAAGTGTAAGTTGACCCACCCAACAGCATCATATATGCAATAAAATCACATCTGCAGAACATAGCAACACTTAAATCATCATTGGACTACAAGCAATCTCTGGAATGAACTTAGAAGCATTATTGCAGAGAAGGTGCCGGCAAAAGATGTAGCATCAATCAAAGAACAGCAATAATCCCCAGAACACATCCAATTCAACGGCAATTGAGAACTAGCTCACAAACTGCACTTTTTAGCTTCAATAATGCTGTACTAGGCTTATATGCCATGATAACTCGTCAGACTAGGTACTCGCCCAGCAAAACATCAGCATCCAATCAGAAATCTAAGAGCATAGCCAGTAGGTCATGACAGCAACTCACTTTCAGCAGACATTTCATGGATTTAAGCATCCAGATAACAACCTGATCCTTGAAACTTTCCATGACAACAGCAAACTTGACCACAATCCAGAAAACATATGAAAGGGCAATAATCTTCAATGGTTGAACCAGATGCCCGCAATTGTTTAAACAATTGTTGGCATAAGAGCAGAACTAACCAAAAAAACCAGCTGATAAATTCATATTTAGAATTGCAGCTGTATCAGAAGACAACCTCTTGTAGCATACAGAAGTAACTAGAATAGAAAGCATATAAGAAACAGCAATATGGAAGTACAGGGTACCATCAAACAGATCCCCCACATAGCAATAGAGACCTTGAAAAGCAGAACTGGGAACAATCACTGCAGGCAGAAGGGAGATAAACCTGGCAGCATAAAGCCAAGCTCTTTCATTTAACTGGCAGAAAATTTTCAGCAATGCAGCAAGAGCTGCGGGACTATTGAACAGTTAAAAAGTATGGCAATTTATTAAGCCACTAGATTGATGGAAGCCATTGAAGGCCCAGCGCCAGGCAAATCAACCACAAATTCTCTTTATCAAAAGTCCATTAACATCTAGTCCTCCTCTTACAAATCACATAATCATACTCGAATCTGTTTTCCATTTTATTTTTCAAATCTCTCAAGATGAAGTTAATACAAAGCTCCCTAAGTAGGTTTTGGGATTGCCAAAAAGAGTTACTAGAAGAGATACAGTGTTCACTTTGGAAGAACCCAAAATAAAATACATCGGAACTCTATAAACCTCCCAGAAAATTAGTACCTAGCACAATGTTAAGGAGTGATCAATTTAACAAAATAACATGATGGATTAACGACATAAACAGGACTAACATCAAATTTCATAATAGTCGATATGGATTAAGAAAATAGTTCCATTATATTACAAAAAGCATTTTTAATTTCACCCCTTTGAAGTGAAGTTTGATTCTGATAGACTTCAGATGTGGCGCACCAAGATATTTCTAATGGGTAAAGATTCCAAACAATAACTCTAATTTTTTTGCTGCCGCTCCTGACATGGCAGTATTGCACTTCTTTGTATAACAAGTCGTCCATCTGTTATCAGAGGTTTCCCTCTAGTTTCAAACTAAAGCAATCTTAGAAGAAGTGTTGCAAATTTTAAATTTACAAGGATGCTTGGATGCCTACAAACTTCTTTACAAAGCATTCACGACAAGCCTCCTTTTTACAGGAACTTCTCATAAAACTCACTATTATTGAGGATGAGGAACAGTTTCCGCTCCAAATTTATTCAGGTCTTTGCCCACTAATCTATATAGTATATACTGTCTAAGCAGCTAAAAAATGAGCATCTATTAGGCAGTTCTCTTTAAGAGTATCAACTGTGAATTGGACTGAACAGAGCCTCCATCCCAATAACAAGAGCAACTAAAACACATGAAATCAAAAAAAAAAAAAATAAGAGAATCCAAAAGCAGAGGAACAAGAATAACCAAACAGCAGCACAGCATCATTTCCCACTTTTCATTCAAAACTCAACAACATTTAGCATCTAAAACACAATCAACCCACAAAATAAGACGACAGAAACCCAAAAAATCACATTACCTGAACCCAAACTCGCATAACAAACTATTTGAAGTTTCGCACTCTAAACCCCCGTATTCTCCACTCCGCTTATGCTCTTTCAGGATCCTCAACCTCCACTCTTCCAATCCTTTCACTGTCCTCCAAAACCGACCAACTCGGTGGTTTAACCGCTCTCAACCACTTAAAATCATCGACATTTTCCCAATTCAAATCCTCCTCTTCCAACCCAGCTTCCCTCAAATCCTCCTCAATCCCCTCATATCTCAAAAAAAACGGCGCGAATCTCACAGCTCCACAATCCTCAATTATCGGCCCACTCCTCACTCTCAAATAAAAATCACAACTTTTCGCATAATCTGATGCGATGCTAACACAAACAAGCAGTTCTCTACTTCCTCTATCAAAATTGAACCAATCACAGGTCCCGTGTAAACCCTACAATTCCTCAATCTGTTAACAAACATTGCGTTAACGCAGCCAATCAATTTCACTTCACATGAATTCATATCCGACAGCGAAAATTCTCCAAACTCTTTAAAATTCTTGAGATTTTTTGTTAGAGTTTGATTTTCTTGGTTTAGTGAAAGAGGAATTTGATGGAATTGGATTTGGTTTACTTGTGGATTTGTTTTTGAAGGAGAATTTCTTCTTAGGGACAAGTTGGGAATTCAATTTACCGAGAGATTGCTTTAAGTTTTCGATGGATTTAAGAGGAGCGGATTTCACAAGGGAGAAAGTAGGAGCTTTCAGCGACGAGTTTTTCGAGGGAAGAGATGTTGGCTATATGAGATTTTAAGCGAGCAGGATCTGTTGTGTTGGGTGAGTTGGGATTCGATTGAGCTTTTGGAATCGGTGAATGTGGAGAGGAAGGAGGCGGTGGAGGCAGTTTTTTGTCGGGATTGGTGGCGGTTGGACAGGCGGTCTAGCATTGCTTGGTGCTTTTTTTGGAGTGCATGGTCCATGGGACTGGTTGGATTCGGACTTGAGAGATCTGATGGCGGCGGCGATTCTTCTTCCATGGTTGTTCGTGGTGGTTGGAGGTGGATAAGGGAATGACACTGAGCGGGAGGTATGAAAAAAAGAAATGAAGGAATATGAAACTGCAGCGTTTAGGAATAAAACAATATTATGAGGAATTTTCTTTTCCTGTTGCTCAATAGTAACATTCAAGCAAGCTATTAGACTAATCAGTACTTTGCTAAAGAAGAAAAGGCCAAGTATAAGGCAAAGGGAAGAATAGAGGGACCGGGAGGAAAAATTACGCAATCAGTGAAGGAGGATGCTGCTGCTCCTCCTATGTCATGAAATTACATCAAATTCATTGAGGAATAATACAATACAATTGGCTCAAGCAGATTTTTCAGCTTCTGCAGCTGCCTCTTCCTCTTGCAATTTCTTCAAGGATGGAGGTGGTCTAACAACAATGCTTCTCTTCCATTGCCTGTCCAACTTTCTTGACAGCCTCTTCCCAACCCCCTCCTCAATCTCTCTTTCCCGCTTAACAGTAAGCATGCGAGCAATCTGCAATCAATAAAACACACTCAGTCAATACTGAATTACGAGGGAGGGTACTACTTTTAGCCTTGAAGCATCGGCTGCGAACTTCACTGTGAAAAGGCACATCATTCTCGCAGAAAAAGGTTCAGAATGATAAATGAACTTCGGTATTTTAATAAAATATGTGATGAGCACACAGAAAACGCATGAAAGTGAAAATGTGGAAAATGGGAACCTACAAAATACTTGAACACAGCAGCCATTTCACCACATCTTAGTTACAAGTAAAGGTGGCATCTAGTCATATCCCCATCTGGCTTGCTGCTTGACTGCACAAACTAGTACTTAATAAGGCACATAGCACATAACATATCTCCAGCCACAGGAAGAAAAAAAAATCTCTAAGCAATTTCAAAAGGATGCAATTATATCTCCAGCAAATTAGGCTGCCGAATATATGTCAGCAAGCAAATGATTTAGATGGGATTTATTGATTGCCATGGTGTCATGACCATTAAATGTACAGCTCCAACTTTATGTTAAATAGTACATACACAAGACTACCCATCAAAAACCATTGAGTTGAAATACACACTTAGAAGCATCATTTTGCCTTTGGCCAGTCCTCTTACTCCCCCGCCCAGTTATTCCTTGGAGCATAATTAAGTTCTCGCAGCCTTATCCCAGACATTTGCTGACAGATAGACCCATTTCACCTTTCTGCACTAGTCAGGGATATACCATATGGGTCATTTATATTTCAGTAGGCATGCAACCAATGACACTCGGTAGAAGAATAGCTACACGAATTGCAGAGAGTCATTGTCACTCCATACTGTACTGTAGCATGTCATGGCCTTAAACTATTTCTTAAACTGTATGCCCCAGTCCCATAATACATCCAGGAGCCTCATTGTATTCAACTTCATGCCATGGACATGAAATAAATAGTACGGTAAGTTTCTGCCTTTCAGTCTGACACATATTGCATGGACTTATGCTAGTGACCATTTGGATTTCCATCCAAGTGCCAGACTGTCAACCTCTAGAACCATTCTCCCTTTTAAAGAGTACGTGTAAAATACACAGGTAGTTTAAGGTGACCTGCAGAAAAATTTGACTCCTTACCTTGATAATGCATTCGAATATTACTATTCTCATTGTTTCAAAGAAGATCCCTGATTACTAGATGGCAGACAGGGCAAGAATAACAACATTTACATTAGCATTTTTCGAGGTTGCAACCAAGGTAACAATATACTACCAAATCCAGAAATACAGCAACCCCAAAGACTTAAAACAAAAAATGGAAGATAATGGAACGAAATGAAACCACACTTTCCAACTTAATCATTTACATAAGAATTCCATGGCAAGATAAATTACTGACGAGGACTTAGAAAGCCATGATATTAGGTCATACATACAAGCAGCAAATGGTTTAAAGAAAGTATGTCTGGTTATCCAACAGAAAAAAGAAAAGCGTGCGAGAAAAACAACAAGTGCTCATGTTTCATGCATCTACCAAAACTTTATGTTTATTTATTTATCAAATATAGAAGGAAATGGTGGGAAGGTGTTATGAAAAACAAAAGGCACAAATTCCACATTGTTAATGGAATTCCTCTCATTCATAATGCTGGGCCAAGAACATCAGCGAGTAAAATAAAGTTGATGATATCCAAATTGGAAATATGCTTCGATGATTGCTCCAACTAAAATTATTCTGCTGGTTACCGTTGACATGATAACTAGACAGCCAAAATCCACCATAGAAGTCACACTCAAGCCATCCATTGACATTTCTACAGAATAAAGATTGAAGCATAGAGGTATGCACCTCAAAAACCAAGCTTCCACCTCTATTATAAATCCCTTACTTCCCTTTTTCAGAAAATTTTGTGTTTGTTAAATTGTAAGAAGTATCCAAAACATCAGTTCCCGCAGAAACTATTTCAGACATAACACTTACAAATTACAACCACGCAATACAGTGATGTATTCTAGTCCTTCTACAAAGAAAAACCTAAAATGTCCCAAAAAAATTGCATTCCCTTCTGCTTAAGTATTCTTGTTGCCATTAGCGATTCAGATACCCAAGACACCCTTTCCAATTAATTGACCAAACAAATTTGAACTAAAGAGCAATGGAAAAAACATATTAAACAAAGAGAAGTTGGGAGTTGTATAAAAGAAAAGCAGGAGCCTCATATTTTACTTGTTTACCAGAACTTCTGAGCTTTGTCATCTATTAAAATATAGAAAAACATGCAAGGAAGGTCTACACAAAAATAAATAAACGGAACCCATTCCACACTTTCATGGCTCCACAGTAAGGTGTATCAAAATTCCTCTTTCACAAATGGGGAGGGAGCCATAAACACCAGAAAGTAGAAATGAAGTTATCTGATTCCATTATATGATCTCATTGATTACTCAACCATTGTTTAGGGCTTAAAACTCAAGTTGTACAACGAAATCACAGGGCTTCACATCAAAAGTCAAGAGCCTCTCATATCAATCTCCTACTAGTAATTAAATTGCAACGAGCATCCAAAAACACTACAGTCCTAGCTAATCACGATGCAATGCGGCCAGGGAGCCTACTCCCCCCACACAGCAGAAGCTGAAATATCCAAAACAACTCAGAAATCCCATTTCGCCCCCCCTAAGCACACTTGTTGCCATCATTATTTCCAATTCACTCCGGCCTCAAAAACAAGCAACTAAGAAACCAACATAGTAATCAAAAGAAACAAAATTTCAAGCGTTCCATGGAAATTTAAAGGCAAAACCAGAAGAGAGTATTTCATAATTTGAACTAGCAAGCAAGAAGAAAGATATAAAACAATGGATAAGGGAGAAAGCGAGATACCCTTTTGCGCATACGGCGAAACTCACTAGACTTGAACTCATTACGTGTAGATTTCTGAAGACGAAGCATCAAGAGTTCACCTTTAAGATCAACAACCTCTTCATTAATTTCCTCAGTTGTCTTGGCCCTTATTTCCTTCAGTTCTTCTTCTTTCTTAGCCATCATTACTACAGAAGACCGTGTCATTTTGATGGAGGGTAGGAGAACTGAAACGGGACATTTTTGGCGGATTTGGATACCGGAGAAGCTTGATTTTGGGATTATAGATAAGGGCTTTGGGGGGAAAGTAAGTGTGGGAAGGCTCAGCATTGCTCTGTTCTTTGGGTTCTCCTTGTGAGACTCTGTCCTTGCTCGAGGGCTTCAACTTCCAGGGTATAGTAGATAAGGCGTTTTCTTTGGCAAGTTAGTCACTCAATTATACAAATATTCTCAGTTTAGTACTAAAATTATTTTTCTTTTCTAATTAGATTCCAAGAAGTTCGAACAATTTCAATCAAATCCCTCCATGGGTGTATATCAAATTACTTTTCATCTAAATTTCACGTGTTAAACACTTAAATGAATCCCCAACTACACCGTGTTTCTAGTCGAGTGTTTGCTGTATTATTTTATACTGCTCTTATAAGAAGCTATGATCTTGTAAGATTTTAAATTAATTTTAATATTTTAAAATTATGAATATATTTTTGGATATTATAATTTTTTTAAATAAGAAATAGAAATATAATGCTTTATATCTAATAAAATAAGTTATAAACTGTTAGAGAATAATATAAATCATATATTGGGACCTCACCTAACAGCTTAAACTATTGGGTTGAGATAGTTCTTTGATATGATATCAGAGTCTTGATGACTAAGAGATCATGAATTCGAATCTCACCAGCTCTATTTATTTGATAAAAATTAAACATAAGGTGATGCGAGTATATGTAAGTTTCAAGCTCAAAAAACTTTTATTTGAAGGAATGTGTTAGATAATATATATATATATATATATTCTCCAATGTCCGTCCTTTTATAAAATATATGTTTGTGCTATAAATGTGTTTCGGATATAATGAATTTTTTTAGTTGAAAAACAAAAGGATGTTAATTTATACATAATAAAATAAATTAAAAATATATATGAATTGATAAATAAAAAAATTACTAACACTACTTGAATATTAAAGAAAAAACTAATCTTCCTATTAAAAATAAAAGATAAATACACATGTAAATATTTTATTCCACTGTTTTTATTATTTGATACATTTTTTCCTTATTTTATTTTAGAGGTTAGTTTTGGTTACTAAAAATGAATAATTTTTTGTTTTTATAAATTTATCATGAAAATACATTTTATTTATATAAAACATAAGGCAAAAGAGTTATAATAATATTTTTGAAGTATTATAAAATTAAAAGAAAACAATTAAGAAGATTAGCTACTATTAAAAAAAAAGTAAAACCAAACAATTTTATAAATCTATATTTCTTTCTGCTCAATGTTTTCTTGTGACTTTTTCTCTCATTTCTTAACATTTTAGGGTCTAAAACATAAAATAAATGAAATTTGGAATTGAAATATAGATTTTTATAATAATAATAATAGGGATCAAATGATACATAAACTAAAGTTTTATGGGCCAAAGTGAAGTTTTCCATGTCAAAATGAAAATGAGGTGTGTTTTTTTTTATTAAATTTGGTCCTTGATGTTTTAATTTTCTTTTTAATTACAATCTAATATTTTATTTGTTTTACAAATATCCAGATTGTTTCCTCTTGCATTGCCGATAAAAACAAACACACATATAGTGTTAAGAACAAAAGAGGTTGCTTCAGTCTACTGCAAAGAATCAACAGGTCGGCTATTATCCAGAAGAGAATCTGTTGCTTAGCTTTTTGCTAAGAAACAACCATCTGTGTTCTTCTTTTGGGGATTTTATGTTGTGCTCCTAGTCATTAGGGAGTTGTTTTAGTTAATGGCTTTTCTTTAGGAGAATCATAAGCAAGTTTTTGAATACTTTCTGCTATTTGTACACCATGCAGTAGCTTGTTTTGTCTTTTAAGACTAACATTAACATTTGCAGCAATATGGGTTTCTAAAACGTGCATGAAAGGCTGGACTTTAGCCTATGTTTCGATCGCCCCAATCTCAGCTCTTAATTGATTTCCCAGCTAATGAAAATCACATGTCACTAATCCCCTCCATCACCACCACTAGATTTAACAGTTTTACCAATAAAAATCTATATTGATATTTACACTAATATTCTGTTTATGATTAATTTACTGATGGGATTATAAACGAAAAATATTTATTGAAAAAACATTCATCGGTAATTTTTTATCTATCGGTGAGTCCGTTGTTCATAAATTTACAGATGACTTTATAGAAGGAATATGATGCTAAAAAAATATTACCCGCTTCATTATGTCAGTAATTTCTTCGGTACAATTTAGCACATCACCGACAGAAGAACCGTATGTAATTCTACCAGTAAAATTACATATCACCGACATAATATCATCGGTAATTCTGTTGATGAGTTAATAGTTATAGTAACATTTGCAATAATTCTTTTCTAACTCTTTAGAATATATCGATGGACTTATTTTTCCGCTATCTGGTTTACATTATGCAAGGGTTTAGAGAAATAATATAGTTTGTAAAGGTTTTTCTCAAGTTATTTAAACATGTATTCTTTATATGGCCAAGTATAAAAAAAAATACATGAAAAGAAGTTTCTTATTTATTCAGGTGTTTTATAATTTATAGCAGTCTCAAAAAAATATTCATTACATGTGCTGGCATCTAATAAAAAAAAGTTTTTATATTAGCATACTCTTATAAAAAAAAATATTTGTCA
>Ga0307517_10011686_pt1 | contig 12145 bp, 5 predicted proteins | sample 23_EM_MG_FD_194515 | JGI IMG/M metagenome (GOLD analysis project Ga0307517, IMG submission 194515) | Populus trichocarpa ectomycorrhiza microbial communities from riparian zone in the Pacific Northwest, United States - 23_EM | ecosystem: Host-associated > Plants > Roots > Unclassified | place...
TATTGATTTATGGACATATAATATAACAAAAAAGTTTCGAGTTCTGTCCCGAACTTTAAAATTCTTTAAAATTAAAAAATCTTATCTAATTTAATGTATATACCTTGATACATTATCCAGCCCAAACATATGATCTAAACTAGATCAGTCAAAATTTACACGTTTTTATCTAATTGCTACAATGAAATGACCAATAGATCATATCTTGACTTTGACTGTTTTTTTTTATCCAGATCCAGATAATGCGAAGTGATGAGTTGGTTATAAATTCTATATTTATACTTATTAATTTATTAGTTCATAGTATGCATTGGTCTGTTTTTTATTTTTTATTTTGACCTTTGAAAAACCAACGAGTCACACACTAAGCATGGCATATTAAATAATCAATCGAATTTTTTATTTTATTCAACCTTATAGAATTACAATTCTTTCATTCTTTTTTTGTTTTTGTTTTTTTTTAAATTTACTGGTCTAATAATGATGAGTTGTAAATTCAAGAGGAGTGTAAAGTGTTTCATAACCTTTACTGCTCATTCGTTACTTAATTTGTAAGTTATAATCTTCGTTGCTGAATTTGTAAGTTAATATAAAAACAAAAGACTCCATAAATCCATGGCACTAGCCATATAGCCGTCCATGCTAACCTCCTTCGAGTTAAACCGCGTAGGAAGGTAAACCAAAGGGCCGGACTAGCTTATCGAGGAGGGTTAACAGGCTGTCTGCAACCCATTGGTTGATAAAGTCTGCAGAACCAGGAATTAGACCATTTCTCACAATTGATGGCAAAAAAGAACCCATTTAATTATTATTATTATTATTAATGAAAACTAAGAAAATCTTACCGTTTCATAAACATCCGGCCCAGCACACACAGCTGTTTTGATTTTATTATTACAGAACTAGACTGTGGGCATTAAAAAAAAAAACAATTAACATAATGATTGGTTTTGTGCTCTTGTTTCTGCTCCATAGACCGCGTGAGCATGGAGGAGGATGCTGCTTTCAACTTTCTTTGAGTACGTGGCAATATCTTCCTTCAGTTTTTAATTACGTCTTGGCTTAAGCTTCCCCGCTGGAACCCCTTATTGCGTTGGTGTCAACGGAAATACGGAATCGTGTTTTAGTTGTTTTAGTTTTATTTCATAACTAAAAATTTAATTTAAAATAATTTTGTTTTAAATTAAATTTTTAGTGTTTTTAAATTATTTTAATTCCTGATATTAAAAATAAAATTAAAAAATATATTATTTTAATATATTTTTAAATAAAACATTCTTTAAAAAGCTACTCATCATGGTTAGAAACACCCCATTACTCTTGAACACTCTCTAGATTAATGATGAGTAACTCGGCTGGAAAGAAAATAAAAAATCATTAATAAATACTGAAAATAATAGCAAGTATTTAAAAAATTACAATGGATTCCCAAGCATGAAGTTTTTATTATATTCAAACCCTATTTATTATTATTTATTAAATAATAAATTTAAAAATATTTATTGAATTTTAAATATTATTTATTAAATTTCACATTATTATTTATTATTCAAAGTAATTTATATATATATATATATATAGTGTTATTTTCGGTTGATAATAAATGGAACGTTCTATACTCTGTTAGGAGAGAGGATGGCAATGATATTTACTTCTTCACAATAATTATAAATAAATAATATCTAGACGAAGAAGCATCGAAGAAAGGCAGGGAGATCCCATTCCCATACATCTCTGCCTCCCTTGCTTTTATAAAAAGACACCAGCTCCAAGCCAAACCAAAGTCCCACCCACCAGCTCTCATTCAACAAAGCCCACACGCATTTTCACACCACCGATTTAAAGCTCAGCCGCGCACCCTCAAAGCCCTCACATTATTCCCAGCAAAGCTAGCTCGCTCCCTCCACAGATTAAAAAAAACACAGACAGCAATTTATGGACTCTATCAATTCCTTCAAAGGATATGGTAAGGTGGATGAGGCAGAGCAGCAAGCCTTCCGGAAAAAATCGCGGAAGCGTCTGATCATTATCGTTGTCTCCTCCATTGTTCTTTTAGCTGTGATAATTGGTGCTGTTATAGGAGCTGTTGTGCACAAGCGAAACAACAAGTCATCATCCAACCCGGTTCCTCCTCCTGAGTTGACTCCAGCCACTTCACTGAAGGCGGTTTGCAGTGTGACCCAGTACCCAGCCTCATGTTTCTCCAGCATCTCTGCCCTTGAAACGGGTAACACCACAGACCCAGAAGTGCTTTTCAAGCTCTCTTTACGTGTTGCAATGAATGAGCTCTCCAAGCTCAAAGACTACCCCGATAAGCTCATACAAAGCATTAAGGACACAACCCTTCAAGGTGCTTTGAAAGTCTGCGCAACCGTGTTTGATGATGCTGTAGATAGACTGAATGACTCCATATCATCAATGGCTATTGGTGAAGGTGAACAGATTTTATCACCAGCTAAAATGAATGACTTGAAGACTTGGCTCAGTGCTACAATTACCGACCAAGAAACATGTTTAGATGCTCTACAAGAGTTGAGCACTACAAAGCATTTTAACCAGACACTTGTTGATCAAGTCAAGACAGCAATGGAGAACTCTACCGAGTTTGTTAGCAATAGTTTGGCCATTGTTGCAAAAATCCTGGGTTTGTTGTCTGATTTCAAAATCCCAATTCATAGAAGGTTACTTGGATTTGAAAGAAGCCATATTTCAGAATTTCCTCAATGGGTTAGTTTTGGAGATAGAAGGCTCCTTCAGGAGTCTAAACCGACGCCGAATGTCACAGTGGCGAAGGACGGTAGTGGGGACTGCGAGACCCTACGTGAGGCGGTAGGAAAAATTCCAAAGAAGAGTGAATCAAAATTCATCATACATGTTAAGGAAGGTGTATATGTGGAGAATGTGATTTTGGACAAAAGCAAGTGGAACGTGATGATTTACGGTGAGGGGAAGGACAAGACAATTGTTTCAGGAAGTCTGAATTTTGTTGATGGAACACCCACCTTCTCTACTCCCACTTTCGGTAAGTCCTGCTTTCTCTATTTTGATTACTTTACCAATTATGATTTTAGATCTATGCATCCATGACTCAAACTTCACAATTGTTTTCTTGATTTCTCCACGAGTCTTTCTTTGTTTCACATTGCATGATCATTGCCCAAATTTTTGAAACCTGGAAGACACATGAATGGAACTCAAATCCATGTTGTGCCATTTGAATAGTTCAGCTGAGGAATAGAGCAACTAGCAGCAGAATGGCATCTTCTAATGAAAGGGTTAGGAAGGGCACATGGATTTGAATGTCCACTCCCCCATGTGAATTGATGGGGGTAACGCTTATCTAAATTCTGCTGGTCCCTGTAAATGTTGCTTTGAGCATAATAAATTAGTTCTGTGGACCCACCATGTGCTTGTCTGTCTTCTGATTCATAGGCATCATTCCTGATGGTCCCATTTTTTCCCCATAATCCAAACGAAGTGACGGGCCTTCGAGTATGCATATAGATTAGGACTTGACTTATTTGTGGTTTTTAGTATCGTCACTAGTGGAACTGACTGCTGTAGTTTTTAGGTCAGAGATAGGTAGTACCCAACAATTGATAGTGTAGCCATAGGGAATCAAAGTGCATTAATATCAGCATAAAGAAACTTTAACGACAGCACAAGTGACAGATGCCCGTTGCTTTGTTACTGTGGTTGTGTTGGCCGGCACCACTTGCACTAGAACGTGGATTCCTCACTTTCTGTCCTAGTGTTGTCACCCAAAAGAGGCCCTTCAAACCCAAAAGAAAAGATTCAAAAGGCCCTTCAAACCCAAAAGAAAAGATTCAAAAGGCCCTTCAAACCCAAAAGAAAAGATTCAAATCTAAGCTTGCTCCATGCCTGCACATACACTTCTCTAGGAGGATGCTGTTAGGTTCGCATTAATAGCCAAGCTGACCAGTCAATTCTGATAGGGTCATGGGTCATTTAGTAGCTAGTGGTTCAAATATTTGATTTTTTTTCAAAAGCTACATCCTTGGAAATTGAGTGCTAATTAGTATGCTGTTGTGATCACCAGCGGTTGCGGGCAAGGGGTTCTTTGCCAGAGATATGAAGTTCATTAACACGGCTGGGGCAGAAAAGCACCAGGCAGTGGCCTTCAGGTCCGGCTCGGACATGTCAGTATTTTATCGGTGTGCATTTGATGCATTTCAGGACACGCTCTATGCTCACTCAAATCGACAATTCTACCGTGACTGTGACATTACCGGCACCATTGACTTCATTTTCGGCAATGCTGCGGTTGTCTTCCAAAATTGCAACATTCAGCCCAGGCAACCCTTAGCCAACCAATTCAACACCATCACAGCCCAGGGAAAGAAGGATCCTAATCAAAACACTGGCATTTCAATTCAGAAGTGCAAGTTTTCTGCTTTCGATAATGTTACAGCACCAACTTACCTTGGTAGGCCTTGGAAGGATTATTCCACCACTGTCATTATGCAGTCCGATATCGGGTCATTCTTGAGACCATTAGGTTGGATATCATGGGTCAGTGGTGTGGATCCACCGGCCACCATATTCTATGCAGAGTACCAGAACACTGGTTCTGGTGCTAATGTTGATGGAAGGGTTAAATGGACCGGTTACAAGCCAGCTCTTACGGTGGACGAGGCAGGGAAATTTGCTGTGGACTCCTTCATCCAAGGCAGCGAGTGGTTACCGAAAACCAGCGTGACATTCCAATCAACGTTATGATTTAAAATTGTTTGGAGGGTGTGATTGTGATGAAGTGCCATAACCAATTATCGGTCAAGTTTGGTAAAATTAAAATATCGCCAGAAGAGGATGATTTTTACCTTTACTGTGTTCTTTCTTTAGAGAGGAGAGGAAAATGTTCATAGATATTAGTGTTCAAACTTTCTTCTTTTGTTACACATTTTATTTTTTATTTTTTATTATAAAAAAAGTGTCAATGAGTTATCCTCAATGTACATGTATACCCTTTTCAGCTTTCCACCTCTTTTAGATGATTTTTGTTTATGCTATTTTTTAATTAAGGTTTAACTGTGATTTTGCTTGAAAGTATATTTTTTTTATCTTTAAAATTTAGTTTTGACACTTAAATGATAAAACAACATAAAAAAATTAATTTGAAATTCAAAACAACTCAAAAAAATAATTTGAAACTAAAAGAAATTAATTTGAAATTAAAAAAAATTATTTTTAAAAACATGGTTGAATAATGTGAAATCTTTGCAATTCACAAAAAGGGAATATTTTCAATATTGTATGAAGATTTTGAGCGTGTTTGGAACCGTGTTTTTATAAATTTCAAATAATTTTTTTTATTAAAATTTAAATTGTTTTAATGTGTTATAACAACCAATAATTCACTACCAGTACACTGCATATTTTGAGAGCACAAAAATACTACAAATGTGGAGGATGATTCTTCTTTTCTTTTTTTCCGATTGCTTACAATCTCTGTTTTTTTCTTTTTCTTTTTCTTTTTCTTTTTCCTGGTTACGTTTCCAACCTCGGTTGTTTCTAGGTGCTTGTCTAGAGGGCTGAGCTTCTGCTAAGTTCTTGAGTTAATTATAATCTTGGTCCCTGTAGTTTGTCGAAATTAATTGTTTGATTCTTATAATGTCAAAAATAACAAAATAGTCTCCTGCCCAGTGTTGACACTCCTCAATACTGTAGATTAATTAAAAATAATTTTAAAAAATAAAGCTTTTAAAATCAATGGATTCTATCACCCATATTACAACTTTGCGGGTCAAGTTGTGAAACTCGGATTAATTCAATTTATCGTTATCTCAGTATTAAAAAAAAAAATCATCTTGATTTTTTTGGATCGTTTTGATGCACTGATATCAAAAATAAATTTTAAAAAATAAATAAATATTATTATTTTAATGTATTTCTAAGCGAAAAACATTTTAAAAAACAATATATACCACACTTTCAAACAGATTTTAAAAACTCAACTCCAATTACTGTAAACATTTATGTCCTTTATCAAGGACATATTAGTCTATAGATATATATATTTGATCCGTGCTTAGCCCGTGGATAATAATTTTTATTAAAAAGAATGGATAAACAAGCTATTTTGATAAAAAGAAAATCACATAAAAAAATTTAATTGAAGGGGAGATGATTGTAAATTGTAGGAGAAACTCATGTGAACGAGGAAATGTTTTAGCAGAAGAGACAAGAGAAATGGGGAAAAAGACGCAAATGATTTTATTTTTTTTTAGTTTAATGTGGGTGTCCATGCTAGCTTGCGCGTACCTCGACTAATCCCACGGATCCTGAAATTAATAACTATGTAAACCTCCAGTGGTTATCATATAAATAATCATAGGGCTTGATAGGGCTTGAATTTGAGATCGTATAGAAAAAAAGACGCAAATAATTTTTAACTGTATGGGCTGCAGTGTTCGGAACAACACAACCCACTTTGATTATGTTGTTAGGAACAACAAAATATGTTCCCAATAACACAATTTGTATATTTTCTTAAAAAAATCAGATGTGCTTTTTGGAACAGCACAACCAATACAGTACTTTCTTCCCAACAATGCAATTCTTTGACCTCAGCTGTTTTTTAAAATTATTTTTTTATGTTGTACTATTTTAATATTTTTATTTTTTTGTTGAAAGTGATATTTTCAAAAACAAACTTATGCATCAAATTTATTTTTTCTCATCAAATATGACCAAAGAAACAAAAAAGGGTAGTGAAATTTTGTTCTATCATAATATTTATAAATACTGTGCATTATAATAATAAATCCATATTGTTTTTTGTTTTTTAAGATGCTTAATTTTTTTTTAATTTTATTCTTTTTTATATTTGGTTAATTTGAGATTCTTGTGGTCTCGAGAAAAAAAATCAATTTTCAATCAATGCTTGGTTTAGGTCATAAAAAAAATTAATTTCACTTATTCAAAAGCAATTAAAGCTTCAAGTATGAATTTGAAAAATGACAATTCAAAGACTGATTCAAGAGTGCTAGGCAGTATGGTAGCGGTTGCTTTTCAAATAATTTTTTGTACCAAAATGCATGCCAATGATTTTTTTTATTTTTAAAAAATCATTTTTGACATCAGCACATCAGAACGATCCAAAACGTACAAACCATATTAAATTTTAACCAAAAAAAATTAAATTTTTTGAGAACACGGTTTGCACCGAAGAGGGGTTGTTGCACTTAAATAGCACATGTGATAGCCTTTGACATATCCTTCCACCCTTCATCCTTCATTAGGGTTATCTCACTTAAATTGTCGTCATCTACCATCACATGTGACATATGTTAGTACCGGGCTTCTAGTTTGACTCGAGCAAACTTTTTTTCTCTCTCTCTTTCTTCACCTGGATTTTCACACTTGTCACTCTCACAGGACCAAAATTAGGTGTTAAAGTATTTTTTTTATCAAATTTTTTTTATTTTTTTATAATTATATTTACTAATATTTTTTTATTTCATCCTTCAATATTTTATTATTAAAAAAATTAAGCTTTGTTGTTTTTTTCATTTTTCTTTTATGAGGTAATCTCGGTTTTATGACTCAGGTCTCGGGTTTTTCAGTTTGACCCAAGTTTACGCAGGTCTTTTTTATCATTTTTTTAAGAATCAAGCTTATTTTTAAATTTTGTCCCCTAACATTTGGCTGGTTAGGAATGGAGCTTTATAGTTTTTTTATTTTATTTTCCTCCCATGAGATAATCTCAATCTTATGATCCAAGTGTGGGTTTGAAAGGTTTGCTCAGGTTAACTTAGGTTCTTTTTTTTTTTCTTAATTTGATTTTTTTTTCAATTTCATCCTTAGCATTAGATTGATTTGGAATTGATGCTCGTCATGTTTTTTTGCCCCTTTTTACGGGGTTATCATGGTCTTATAAACCGGGTCAAGGGTTTGATGGGTTAACCCGGGTTGTCTTGAGTCTTTTTTTTTTAAATAGATTTTTTTATATATAATTTTGTCTTTCAATATTGAGTTGGTTGATAATTAAGTTTTATATTTTTTTAAAAAATTTCTTTTTATGAGATTATTTCGTTTTGATTATCCATATCGCAAGTTTAGATGGTTTGTTAAGATAGACTTGAGCCGCTTTTTTGGCTCATTTTTTTAAAATCTAGTTTTTCCCCTTTAGCATTGTGCTGGTTGGGGATTTGACTTCATAATTCTTTTTTGTTTGATGGGGATTTGACTTCATAATTCTTTTTTATTTGATTTTCACGAGGTTATCTTGTTTTCATGTCTTGTGTTGCCAGTTCACTCGATTTACCTGAGTTAACTTGAGTTGTTTTTTTTTTCTTAGATTGATTTTTTTTTCAATTTTGTCATTCGATATTAAGTTATTTAAGAATTGAGCTTCATATTTATTTTTCAATTTGCTTTCTATGGTGTTATCGTAGTTTGATGACCTAAGTCACGGATATTGTAAGTTAACCAGGATGGACACGGTAAATTATGCTTTTCACCATCTTACTATTAAAAACAAATGATGTCATCCGAGATATTGTTATTTCAATATTTAAAAAAGATGTTGTCCATGATACATTATATTTTTAATTTATAATTAAATCACTTTTTTCTAAAAAATATATTAGCAACACATTTATTTATTTTTTTAAGAAAAAAATCCATCCTGCAGCATTTATTTAGTGTGTGTATGTATATACTAGACGAGGGACCACACTATTTTTCTTATAAAATATTTAGGTGTTGCAAGTGTGTTTTGTTTTTTTTTTTAAAAACCCAATAATCTGAGTTATAGTCCCAACAAGCAAAAAAAAACTAATTTTTTTTTTAATCAGACAAAGAAAAGCAACGATAGCAAACAAACAAACAATATATATATATATAAAGATAACGATAACTTGCGAAAAAAAAAACCTTTATACAAGAGCGGAAAAACAATGTTGTTCAATTTTTAACCAATTAAATATGAAAAATGATGAAATAAGATAAAAAAGAACAAAACAATCGGTGTGAGTCAACTAGAGCTAACATGATAGACATGTAATTTGGGCATTAAAGGGCAAGTCAATTCAGGTTAACTCGTCAGACTCGCATCCTAATTCATAAGATTAGGATAACTCGATAGAAAAATTCTTGAAGAAAACCATAGAACAATTTTTTCTAAAAAAGAAAACTAATGTCAAAGGAAGAAATGGGAAAAGAAAATAAGCAAAAAAAAAAAAAAGAAAGAAAAAAGAATGTCAATCTTATGAATTTTTCAATCCCTTGACCATGATCATCAAACTAGAAGTACCATACATGAAAAAAATACGAAGCCCAATCCTCAAGAAATAAAATGTTGAAGGATGAAATAAAATAAATAAATAAATTACACTAAAATATTCAAATTAAAAATAGTAATTAAACAAATAAGAGTTAAAATAAAAAATAAATTTGGGGGCAACAATAAATTTTTAATAAATGGAAAAGATAATAACATTAACAAAATGATAAAATAAAATCAAAAGAATCATGATCAAATTGTAAGAAATTATGTACCACAAATTTGGATTGAATGATGAAATTAAAAATTAATAAAACTTTTATAAAATGATTGAGGAAAAAAATAAAAAAAATATAGATTAAATTGAAAAATAATATATGATAAATTGGGATTGAAATATAAAACTGAAAACAAATAAATTTTTTATAAAAGGCTAACAACAAAAAATAAAAATAAAAATAAAAATACAACAAGGATTAAAGTTGAAATAGCAAGAGAAATGACAAACTAGAAATTCTTAGGAGGGGTTGAGAGAGAATAAGAAAAAAAATATAAAGGTCTCTAGGATACAAACACTTTTTTCTTTGTCTTTAGCCGCATCACAAGAAGAGGATGCGATGATGCATTTATCGACATGATAAAAGGGAAATTTTGATCACCAGAAAGCACCGTACGTGTAGTCCAGAGTGTGCAACGCCTTCCAGTTATTAGCTCATGCACCACACGCACTACCTATTTAAAAAATAATTAATAAAAATGCCTTTAATGATGTGGAATTCAAAAAAAAAATTGAAAAGACTAAAAATGCTCCTCTATGCATGGCTTAATCTTTTGTTTTTTAATTCTAGGAATAGATTTTTTATTTTATTTTATTTTAAAAATAAAAATACTAAAATAACCCTCTTTAAGTAGCTTCAGAGTTTTTAATCTAGAAAATAATTAGAATATTCTACTAAACTAAAAAAAAGTTAAAAAGACAATTATACGCACGCGCAAAGTTTTTGCCGCTTTAGACACGGCACATATCCATCAAATTCGAAGCTCATGATTGCGTGTCACACAGGCAGCCATTCTTGTCCTTATTACCATGACTAATTTTGTCGTTCCCATGAGCTGGCATTAGAATATGCTGACTATGCAAGCTGTACTTCAAGGTCAAGAAAGTTCAAGAGAAGAAAGAGGGCCCTACCCTACCACATCTGAAGTTGAACTCCTCTTCACGCCCCTGTTTCAAAGAACTACGAGAGATGAGGATAAATTTCCCAATTAGCATACAAAATAAAAAGAAATTGTAAATTATTACCGTGTTGTTTGAAATTATATTTCATGAAAATTTATTTATTTTTATTTAAAATTATTGTTAATTTATTTTTAGATTATTTTAACGTATTGATATTAAAAATAAATTTTATGTATTTATGAGTAAAAAACACTTTGAAAAATAATCGTTACCATACTACCTAACACCCCTATATCAATAAAAAGTTTAAGTAAAATAGCATGTTTTTGGATATAACAGTTCTAAATTGTGATATTTAATTGATGTCACAGTTCAGAAATATAAAATTTAATTAAATATCGTGATTATGAACCGTGATACCGATTAAATTTTAGCCTTCCAGAAACAAATTTCTCCAACATCTAAATCTAACAAAAAAGGTTTCTTATGAGATTTATTATTTAGTTTGTTAATCTGTATTTAAATTATTTAATAATTTTAAAGAGTTATTTTTTTTAATTTTAACAAAAATTTGGCAGTGTTTCCCTATATAATTATACCCAAAATTATGTCATACTTAAAAAACCTTGCAAATAATCACAATATCCAAACTCAACAAATTATCACATTTCATAAATCACAAATAGCCCTAGAAATGTAAATAAAAAAAACATATATACATGGAAAATGAATCTCAAATACTTAAATAATACAACATTCTAGTAATTTAGATTCCAAAATATATCAACATAACTCATCTATCTATCTATCTATCTACGTCTATGTTGTCTATTAGATGATATGGACTCATCAATAACACAACTGGATTTAGCTCCTGCACTGCTTGAGTGAGCTTGTTCTCTGCTATGACATTATCAAGAGTTAACCTCTCTCCAAAGATTTTAAATCCAATGCGTGCGACAAACATTGAACCACACGGACGCATATATGTATCATTTGTTTTTTTCCGTCAATATTACAAAGTATAGATGCAACCTCTCCACCCTCCCGTAGCATAGAGTCAACTTTATATTAATAAAACATTATTGTTAAATTAAAAAATCAATAAATAAAACCCGATGTTTACCATATATTAATTATAAAAAGATTTGATTACTTGTGATATTTTGAATTTGCTGAGCATGTTGCTCACATTGCATATATCCAGGTGAAGGAACTTGCTCGGGATACTGAGTAATGACCCGACGCGTGGTACTCATATACCAAATCAAATACTTTTCATATGTAATCACATGATGCATATCTATAAATATATCATTCTTCCTTGTCTTCCAATGTGATACATAAGCTTTATTATGGCTTAACTATATGTAGTTATTATTTTTACACTAATAATTTATTGCGTGCAAAGCATTACTCATATCAATGTCGATTGAAATGTGTTGTCTTTAGCCAAACTCTATAATTTTATCCAAGTCCATAATAAATAATTTCTTTAATTTCTACATATGACATATCTAAATTATCATTTAACAATAAACTGTTTCTGCTATTATTTGTGCTATTACTGTTCACATAAAAAACAATAATGACTTAATATAAATATGTTATAAGACATTCTCTCTCTCTCTCTCTCTATATATATAACAAATTGAATTCTGGTCAATTGGACATAATCTTAACTAAATTGCATTCTCTCAACCCTAATTAACAAATTT
>Ga0307517_10011687_pt1 | contig 12145 bp, 14 predicted proteins | sample 23_EM_MG_FD_194515 | JGI IMG/M metagenome (GOLD analysis project Ga0307517, IMG submission 194515) | Populus trichocarpa ectomycorrhiza microbial communities from riparian zone in the Pacific Northwest, United States - 23_EM | ecosystem: Host-associated > Plants > Roots > Unclassified | place...
CTAGAAATCGTTCGAGAACTAGGAAAGCAGATCGAATTGCGTGACTTTGTACCATCATGAGATATTCCGGCTAGACTTCTGCATCCGCTTTACACGACTGTCGATCGTTGTTCTCAGTTGTCCCAGATTTGAAGGGGGGTTCATCTGAGCGTCGGCAGCTATGAGCACCTGATCGATGAGGGCGTATGGCAGCCAGGTGGATGCGCCTTTTACGGCACCCCGAGCCTGTTGTTTATCAGACTGAAGGAAAGATAAGACACTAAGAATCTAGCATTCGCCTTATATCCTTACCTTCAGGACCAGGGAGTAAGCATAATTTACGGCATCTGCGATGTTTTCGTATCGCAGGCTGATTCGAACCAGATATTCGGGGTGATGTTTCTGTAAGCTTGATCAGCTGGATGCAAGCTTAAGAAGGCGGCGGATGAGATTACCTCCAGAGTGTCAATCAGCCATGGCGGCGATGATAGCGATCGTCCTAGACTAAGGATTGTCTCCAGTGAGGCCTTCGCATATTTGTGGTCGTTGTCAGCGCTGTCATGGCGCTTCAAGGACTCTTGAAGATAGCGCCATCCTCGATCCGATGGTGTCCCCCGCCAAGATGCCGCGCTGTCAGTAAGAAGCCATCCAGAGGTATCTTCTTCCCTGAAATATTAGACGGTGAGATAATGACCAAAAAAGATCGCCAAGGATTCCTTACAAAATAGACCCAGGGTTGCGAGAGAGGCGGATACACTGGTTTGTAAGATGAATAAAAACATCTGTCATGTCCACTTTCAAACTACGAGCTGTCGCCATCGCCTGACTGTATTGGCTTGCTTGTGCTAGTCTCATGACAATGAGGGAGGGAGGAAGGAGATATTCTGGGAGGGCAGAAGCTACGTTAAAATGAAAAAGTTATAACATAATGCAAGATTGGCGTACCCGGAGATGAAAGAATCGTTGGTTCTCGTTTGATGCTGTCTATCTGGGCTCGAAGAAGTGCGGATTCGTATTCCATATCGAATAGTTGGATGATGTCGGCGTCATATTTGCTTGAAATGTACTTGGACTCCGGAATATGCTTGGAAAGTTTTTGGCGTTTCCGGAACTATCAAAATAACATTTTGAGTAATGATAATAAATACCATCACAAGGATTGCGTACCGGATCTGGAACCAGTGGCATTAGTATCCAGGCCGTGTTTTCATCCACTAGATATAAAGCGTTGATAGCGACCGAAAGAGCTTCCAACCGATCTTCAGCAAGCGAAACGAATGATGCTGCATCGGTAACAATATCTTGTAGCTTTCGTGCACGCTGGTACATTGTCAACGACGCTGCGAAACCTTCGCTTTAGTAAGATACTTTCGACAGATTTAGCTACGCTTACCATTGCGGTAATCCCCTCTCCGAGTATACCAAGTGTACAATATCCTGGAGTAACAAGGCCGAAGACGTGGGTCAGCGTTGCGGGCTTTGAAAGCCAGAGCTGATTCGATTTCGCTAGCGACTCCGGCAAAGTCGAAGGTCATGAGCTTTGCGACTGCGTTGTCTTCACACATGCGAAGGGCAAGGTGGCTTGCGCATTCCTTTTTCCTGCGCGAAAACATTGAGCATGAATCAATGCTACAAAAGAAATGGCGAACTGTTTCTCGAATGGCATCGCCATTACTGCAGCGTAAGCATCTTCATACAATGCTAGATCCGTCAAACCCTTTACTACCGCATGCCAGAGTTGTATCGTTTCACCACCATGAGGGGCAACTTGGATGGCGAGCTGCGAGAAATGGATTTCTTGGGGGATGTTATGATTCCGGAATAGGTCTACCACAAATAAATAGAACGCAAATTGGGAACTCATTGGTTGGGCGGACGGAAGTACCGATGCTAACGCATCAGAATCCTCCAAAGTTAGGTTATTAACGCCTGCGGCTCCTTGAGCATCGATGGACAAAGTGTGTATATATGACATACCGAAGCAACCAGATAGTTTCTCCAGTAACTGAGAGGCATCGTCAACCCTCCCATGCACCAGCATGACTTGAGACTGCAGGAAAGTCGCAGCAGGCGTCCGAGGAAGCCATGACAGCAACTCCCTGGTAGTGTCACAAAACCCAAGCGTTCTCACTCTGTTGCAAAACAGAATTTCGTACTTCGTGACGTGTGCTGGTGATAAGGACTGTAAGACTCCAGTTGAATCCAAGAAGTTGTGCGCAACTGAAGCAATATCATCAGAAGCGCTTGGTGGGGGTATAAGGTGGTATATTAGGGAAGATTTCGAAGCGACGTGTGGCTTGCTATTCGACACATTCATGTTGCGCATTTGAGTGATAACATCATCTGATGAGGGCGATGTGTTTTGATGGGTTGCTTTGCCTTCCGCGGGTTGATCGACGACAAATCGCAACATTGCTAGTCCCCGGAAGACCGCAAATATCTCGGCAAGTAGAGATGAATCCCATGCCTGGAGGTCTTCTGAAAGAAAGAAAAGTAAGATGATCAAACAGAGACAAAGGTCATATCTTGCTTCGATGGTGATCGCGGCATATGCTGCTGCTTGGCATCGGAGCCATTCGGATGATGGAGGAGAAGTAAGGGGTTCGGAATCGGATTCTTCCCTCTTGACCGACAAATCAAAAGCCCCGATAGAATCAAGAGCGTTGCGAGTCGTAGTATCAAAATCGAGAATGTTTTGTAGTCGTTCAAGGAATGAGTTTAAAACAGCGCTGTCCAGGCTATCTTTGAACTTGATGCGGTGCGACTGGTCTTGAAGGATTTCAGCGAAAGAAAACGCGATTTCTTGATGCATAATCTCGACGACTCTGCTCTCCAGACTAGAAAGCATGCGAGGGCCTAATTGTGAACGTAGGGTCCATACTGCCGCAAGGAGTTCGAACTGGGTGTGTAGGGGTTGGTCTTGCTTCAACATCCGATGGAGGCAAACTGGAATGTCTTCGAGGACAAGAGACCCAACCCTTTCACGCTCGACCACAAGAACTCCATTCTGACCTTGAGATATTGAAAGAGGCCATCGGGCGCTGCGCTCCACTTCTCGGCATCTTGCAACAAAGCCTTCCCAATCCCTTTTCAATGCCGTCCAATAGTTTGCATGCTGAAACCCCCCAGTTTGATGGTCACGATTCAGCGTGACTGTGCATCCCACAACCGCGGCGATATTTTCGGTAAGGGTACTGTAACTGCTGAGAAGCTGTGGCGGTGGTGGGCCCGGGAGGGATAGGCAGGCATCAACGTACTTGTCCAATGCTGTACGGAGGGTCAGGGTCGAGAAAATACCAGGCTTCATGATGGCATTGAGGAACTTCTCGGTAAGTGATCCTGGAGAAAGGAGTTGCTCCTCCATATATGCTGGAGTCAATTCAGGTTCCTGGGCATATTGGGAGGTCTTCCAGATCGGGAACTGGATGTCGTTGTTCTTTAACTGCACGACGTCGATCTCCGTCCTTTCTACCAATGACTGGCCTTGACGGTCCCAAAGGACATATATTGTGTTGCCGCTCACCAAAAAGTCTTGAAGGTGACTGCGGGCTGTGTGCTTGGGGCATTCAATAATTCCAATTTCGACAAAGTGGTCGGTCGAAGTGTCGATGAGGCAGAAAAACCCGCCTGAGGTAGATAAAGGCGTTGGGATAAAGACAAGCGCGTAAATATCCACTCTGTCCATATCTTCTGACGTGAGGGAGAAAACCTTGACGAGATTCTGTTGTTCGGCATCTAAAAGCAAGTATTTCGCGGTGGAAGAGGCACTGGCTGACAGTTCTTGAAAGCTCGGCGTAGCGGGTAACGTTTTCGAGGCAATACACCCAAGCTTTGCCTTCCATAAGCGCAAGGTACGATCCCGAGAAAGTGTCCATATATTGGTGATATCTGTGGGCCATGGGTGCGATGCCAAAGAAATTATAGCCGATGAGTTGGGGATCCCGGAGTGTCCGGGAAGGAAAGATGTCAACGATGAGAAGAATGAGCCATGGTGGAATATAGATTCAATCCATTCTTTTTCCAGGAGTGGAGACGTGGGTTGAAGGTCAAACTTCATTTACAAATAAAATTAACGCACCTTCATCACCATCATAACCAAGAGAATCCGCCTCGAGCCTCAACAGAACGCCATTAGGCAGACTAACGGCCACGCAATGTGTTCCCTGCACATGGACCATACACTCCTTCGCCTGTTCAACGGGGAGGTTCCGAATAGAATATTCTCGGGGCCAAATGTTCTTGATTTGGTCCTGCCACAGGTTGAGACCATCAATTGGAATAACTATGCGGTACAATGAGCCAATGTCTGTGACCAGCAACAAATGGAGTTCTGAGCCCTCCCAGAGAAACAAAGATGGAGTAGGAAGGACCGCAGCTGGGAAGACCAACCGGATCGATGGCACGGGTGTGGACAAGGAAATGAGTTCGGCAATCAGTCCGCCATGGATGACGCGCAAAAGAATGGTTCCAACTTGGGGTGTTGTGAGCACGAAGCTACAGGTTGCGTGGTCGATGGGAAGGTCATTATCTTGCATGCCTGACGGTAAGGGTGCGTTTTGTTGAGCAGTTTCGACGACAATTGTAGATGCTGGCAGAGAACAGAGTGCTGAGATATGGCTTGAAACCAGAAAGTGGTTGGCCATTTCGGATCGAGGTTATGGATGCGCCTAGCTCTATGTAAGAGGAGTGACGAAACAAGACGCGTCAAAAACAATGATCGCGTTCTGCAAATTCGCACACATATCCCATAATCTCAAACAATTATCTTTTCACTGATTAGCTCTAAGCTCTAGGGCACGGAATGCTCTCAAACTCAACTCAAAATCCCATTAAAATATCAATGAAACGTGCTACGGTTTTATCACTCCTCAGGCTGTTCTTCGATCCTGGCCACCCTATAAAGCTAGTAGATGCAACTTGCAAAGCAATTGCAAAGAGTTGGATATATGTTTTTTTATTTTTTATTATATACTTATAAAGTCAGATTGGGATTAATATATTGAGTTAGATACGAGAGTGACCACAAAACGGTGTTGTCCAATCAAGGATATCAGCTTATTCAGTGAAAGGAAAAGGAGGATAAGTAATGCAATAATACTATTACTATGCAGGAGCTTTGGCAGACGAACGATCAACACAGCTGTAGCTTTCAAGAAACGTAAACACCACGAGATAATTTGTAAAACCCCGTTTGTTGTTTTCAACTCAGAGAATTCGAACAGACACCTGAGAGCAAGTAATGTCGCCGGTGGTAGTTAGTGGTCGCGGATATGAGACAAAGACAGCAAAGAACGGAAGGTGTATCAAGTGAACTTCGCAATTCCTCGGAGGCCGTCGTCGAGACTATTCAAATTACCTCTGGTCCCCACCTGGCTCGTAGTCACCAAAGGTTAATGGACGCTTGCTGGTCCTTTCCAACCCAGCGGTTGTGGTGGTGCGGGCCAGAACTATCCGACCATCTGGCTTCCATGGCGGGTGTGAAGTATTTATCTGGAGTCCCAAGTCCAAAAAGAAATTTGAGGTTTGAATTAAATAAATTTAAGTTCAGCGTTCGACCGTTTCAGCTTTAATGAAAGAGGTGGACTCTGCCTTCGCCTGTCAAGGCGACCTCGAGGGGGCACTTACGCCAATGCCCCGTCCAATGGTGCAGCCAAAAGAAGAGGGAGCGATCCGCTACAAGGGACGAAAGAACAAGCCGGGATAAGGGCCAGGCGTATCGAATCTTCGGCGTGGGGGACACTGACGAATTTGAAAGACAAGATACTCACAATTGGCCAGTGGAAGCTAAACGCGAGCCTCGAGGTACTGTAAGGGTGCACATCCGATCTTTAAAGAAAAGCGTGGCCGGACATTCCGTTTAATATAATCTTCATTGGGCGATGGACAGATTCGCAGAGTCATACGCTTGGTCCACGCCTAGATGGCACGGGCGATAAAAAAAGGGTTCCTGACATATGACTATTCATATCAAGTGTTTCCGTTTCACATTATCTTGCGATCCACCAGACAGAAGATTACGAGGGGTTTGCGGCTTCGTCCACAGTTTCTGATTCCGCCCGAGATGAAGCAGTAATCCTGCGATGGAGGGAGAAGCAAGGAGCAGTGCCAGAATTAAGGGTACAAGTTGCTGGATCGTTCCAAAAGCTTGCCTAAAAATCAGCTTAATTTCACATAGTCCGGCGGTATTAGAGATGATCAAGACTACGGTATGCCCTGTGTTGACTCCTGAATATATATTTTAGCATAATTTCGTGCCTGCAGTTCGCCGTACAGAAATGTCGCCGAGAAATTCCGCGAGTACTGGGAGTAAAAATCACTTGTTGGACTATTGGCCACTATTAACCAGCGTTTGTCTTCTGGAAAAAACCACAGTGGACAGCCTGAGCCAAGATGAAAATTTTCTGGTCGGGGCCGTCCAGAATAGGAGGATTTGGCGTTAGCCAAGCTGTGGCGGGCGGTGAATAATTGGCCTGCCCCAAATTCGTTTTAGTTGATGATCTTAAGACTTCAACGTGACTCATCTTGACACGACCACCGACTCCACTCGATCTGAGTGCTGCATATGTTTTTCTCCATGCAAGTCTGGATCGCCTGGCACTACCCTGCTGCATCTACTCATCAATGAAATTCGTTTTGGTTCTGAAGCACCCCTTCCCGAGTTGAATTGCGACCCTGCTTGAGTAGCCTGGGATGCAGCTCGCGCCCACAGAGATTACCCCGTGGCTGCTAGACCATTCAAACCATTTGTCTGTGTATGGGCGGCACCGTGTCTCTTAGTCATCCCAATGGAACTAGGTCTATTCGATCCTCGTGCAATTGAAAATGATTACCTGTTACAATGGCTTTTTACCAGTGTCGATCGAGAAGCAGCACACGGTCCTCATTGCCTACCAGTATGAATCCTTATAAGAGGAGGGAACGATATGATTTGTTTTTCACTATCGTCCTTGTTTCTTTCCTCTTTACATTCGAGTTCTAATAAAAGAACTTTATAATTTTGAGACCGCGTTTTCTCTACCCAATTCTTACTCCGTTTTACGCTACTTGTGAGCAATAACTCTTTCGTTTCGTTCATAATTTTATGCTCACTGTTCGTCAACCAGCCTTTATTTCTCAATGGATGACTTTAATTCCTATGATGCTATTCTTTTCCCATCGGATGGTATACACCAACCTGCATTTCTCCCAAACCACGTCGCTGACTCCGCTTTCGGTTCACCAGGACGCCCGCCTTCCGTTGTACAACTAATGACTAGGTATTTCTCATTTCTTATTTCTCATCTAGACGAAGCCGACTACTCACAATTTACAGCCCTATGTCAAACCACCACACGTCGTATACGACTTCGCCGTCCCGCATGCCTCATCCAGAGGTATATATGGACTACGTATGTAATCCGGATCTTATCGCCCCTTAACATCGAATTTCTTAAGTTAAGATTTTAGATTGCCGAAGGCCTTGGTTCCAGGGCCTGGAAATATCAGGTTAGCCTTTCGGAACTTGGCATGAATTTGTTCCGTCTCTAACAATATACTTTTGCAGCTCGTAGAAGCGCTCGACGGCATGAACCGGAAGTTCGCTAATCCTTATATCATATTTTACCCAACTGTATCTCGTGACGGGATGCCATTTCCAATCAACAAGACCATCAAGGACATTCAAGGCCGTGCGTTCAAGGAGGAATATGCATGGCGTGGTAATATTATCGTCGCGAAATATCGCGATAGTCCTTTCACCTCTATGATCGATGCTGCCATGTCTGATTTCCCGATCCTGAAAAATTACTTCCTCACCCATGGTTGTTCTCGACAAGTAAGCTTAAATTCCCAAATCTATATTTGACTTCGCTGATCAGAATGAAGGCCTGAGTCCCCCCCTCTTTTTTTTTCACTCCTCAAAAAGTATCTCTATTTACCTTCCTTTCTACCGATATTTATATTACCTATTTATACTTGGACACCATATGTACTCCGTACAGCACTGCTTACATTTATGCCCATTATGATACATGAATTTAGATAATAGTAGGCCAATGAGCAATGCAATCACAGCTCATCATGAGGATCTTCAGCTTTCTTGCGTTTTTTTTTCTCCGCCTCTTCTTGAGCCACTTTGGCTTTCTTGGGATCACAGTGCTCTGGTATCGGACTAGATGGGTCAATAGGTGGGTGGTTGACCTTTCCAACTTTGATATAATCCTTGTGTTCCGCATAAAATTTCTTCCAGTGTTGAAGACTCTAAACAATACAAACTTGTGTCAATATAACCAACGTGAATTCAGATATCCGGTGCCGTACATTCATTTCTTGTTCGCTTAATCCCCGGATATCATGTGTGCGATGGGCTTGGAAGCAGCCAGTAGCGAAGGCGCGCGCAGCATCAATACCAACACTAGAGGCCGGAAATTAACTTAAATGAAAAAAGGAATAATACGGCACGTACAAATGATGATAAGATCCGCCTAGCTGGTATGGTTTGCCCTTAGAAACGTCGTAAACATCTCCATCGATCTGTGGAACCAGTGTCATTAATAAAATTAGACTGGCATGTAGAGTCGTCAGGGTCGTAAACATACCGCCAGGAATGTGGGTTTAACTCCCTCTCCATTATATTCCGCTAACCAGCCCTCAGAGAATATGCGTTGATTTTGCTAAACCGGGATTTCGTTACCATTCAGACAAAGTCATACATATTGAACTCACAGGCCAATATGTTTTGAGCTGCAGCCACCGACTTTGATAGTCCCAGGTATAACTCCCGGTGAGGAATTTGCCGGCAAGACAAATACACAGTAGCACAATAACAAGGAACTTAAGGAGACCCAGAACTCCGACCTCTTCCACAGCGGTAGGGTCCGGTTCAAGGGGTCCAACCTTCTCGCCTCGAGCAATCTTCTCATCGCGTGCTTTCCTCTTCTCCACCCAGGCGTTATGCAAGGCCTCCTGCTGGTCGCGATACTCCTTATAGCTTTATTCGACATGACAAATTTGTCAATAAGACCCTTTTCCTTTAAGGTAATGACACGTACGCAAGGAACGGCCTGTTTGCAGATTTGTTGGACACCATTCTGCCAGGAATGTTAGGGTCCTCGACTTTGTCGGTAGAGTCATCAACATAACGCGGAGGAGGGGCACCACCGGCTAATTCTCCGATCCAGGACATGTTAAGTGGCGAACGAGGAGACTGAAAGTCGGCTTCAACTGTAAGTACAGCCTGAGAGAATCAGAGAGACTAGTCACTATCATCAATGTGGAAGACATCACGTGCGGCGGCCAAAATCTCCGAGTCCCAATGCCATACGGTGTAAAATTTATATATAGTACAATACGTGGAGAACAGCAAAGGGGAACATATTATTATTGTGCTTTCTCTGCAGAGCAGGTGGGATATACATACAGTGAGGTAAATAAAGTACCGACATCGAGGTAGGTGTGACATTAGTGGCAGATCAGCCCCAGCACTCTGAGTAAAGAGGGGGACAGGTTAAGGTAGGATTACAAATAAGGGGAGTGAGCAGAGGAGAAAAGAAAAGATGATATGTGACGAGGGGGTGTTGGGTGAGATCTCAAACAAAGAGTACGACAAAAAAAGAAAAAAAGGTCCTCCGGGGAAATAACACACTACCAGGTTGTCAAAGAACGTGAATACTAGATTATTAAGGGGGGATCGAATGCGTTAAAAGATGTGTAAACATATGGCTGTGTAAAATTGCATGTGTAGAAGGCCAAAGTCTTGAAAGATAAAGGCTCCGGGAGTGTCGGAAAAAGGTCCAATAAATCGAAACCGGCAGTATTGTTATGATGCGGACGAGGAGGTTGTTGTAGTACTGGTAGCTGCCTCTGCGACTGCTTGCCGATGTTCTCGTTCACTTGCCTGTTGTGAAACGGTCATATATGCACCGCCGACCTCGTCCGAGGGACCATTGAGCCCAGGAGGTGAGGCAGGCCCAACCGAGAGGAGATGGATGTCGTTCTCCGTTGGGTCGAAGTCTTCGACCCAGTTACGCATGGCGAGGAACTTTGGAGTCTTGATAAACTGGGGGGAACAAGCATGAACGAGGTAGAAAGGTAATGGTGACAGAAAACTCACTTTGGGAACGGAATCCGTGGCCATCAGACGGAAAATATGCATTTGAATACGCTCGTACAATCGAATCATGGTCTGCAGCTGAGTGGCATTGAAGGCGTTCGCTTGCTCTGGTTCCACGCGTCCCTGGAAGGCCTTTCCGGTCAAGCTTGTAACGACCTCTTCAAGATATTTGACGAGTTCGTTGCGCAGACCATGGTCGATGTTCAGTTCGCACTGGCTTGAAGGTGCAAGATAAGTGTTGTAAATCACAAAGGCTGTATTTATAAGCGATTCGTGATGCCTTTCCATCGCGGCCTGTCCAGGCGTGTTTCGATTTCCGGGGCGGGTAACTGGGGATACAGCCATGGCGCTTGAGGTGATATTGAACTTCTTTTTGAAGTCCTGCACGTCGACCCAGAAAGATAAATTTTCTTCCGAGAAATTTCCTCGCAGGAATTCGCGGAATAAAGAACGAAGGCCAGGTTCCTCGAGAATATATCGCAAGCGATCAGTGTTGCTCTGATGAGAGTTCTTCTTCTCTACCGAATCATAGTTTGAGTTCAACTTTTCTGCCAACGATATACGACGATGGATCTTGGCGTCAGCGTTAGACTTCTTGGCGTCGCTCGGACCACTATCCAGGGACCCATCAACCGAAACACGGTCGTGAAGATTGGTTGTCGAAGTGCTGGGCGAATCCTGAATCCCAAGTGGTCGAGCATTATCCCAATGAGCCAGACGACGACCTTCGTCAGTAACCTTGTAGATGGCCTTCGCAGTACAGCGGAATTCTCCTTGTTGCTGTAACGAACGTAAGAATCACATCAAGAAAAAAGGTATGGAAACCAACACACGCTGACAGGGGAATTGCCACCAGGGGCGGAGCCGCGAACAGTGAAGATGATGGCGGAGTCGTTGTTCTTGCGTTTGTCACTGACCAGGGTAATGAGACCAAAGCGCACGAACTGAGCTGCCATTTCCGCAGCCTCCTCCCTGCCAACAACGGATGTAAAATCGCACAACCACTCGAGAGCGGTGACGGCCGCGAAGCAGTGCTTATGGACTTGTGCTAGCTTGCCCTGGAGAGGTTGAGCGCGCTCCGTCATATCGCTGAGAGAGATGCCTTTGGAACGTTCGTTGTATTTTTGGAAAACATCCAGAGGCTTATCGATTGGTGGGGAATAGTTGGCAGCGCGGCCAACAAAGCGGCGGAACAAGGCAGTGATGACAGACTGAGTGACGATGATCTCGTCGTCTGATGAACGGCGTTCCAGATGGAGGAGTTTGATGCAAATCGGTTGTGAGCTGAACACAGGTTGGAGGTGGTCTGAATTGATGCCGTTCTTGGAGATGAATCGTTCCAAAACATGGAGGCCCTTGGGAGTGAGTATATACGTCCCACGGTCCTTGAACAGGTTTGAACTGGGATCTGTTGCATTCTCGATGAGTCGGGCATCCATGAAGTGCTGGCACATCGCTTTCGCCATATCACGGGTCATCGAAAACGTGGTGGTGGTAGTCGTCGTAACAACTCGCGAAGGCTCCCTGGGATCTGGCCCGCGATTGGATTGAGAAAATTTAAGAGAAGCCAAATTCTGCGCTGCCTCATCTCTTTGGAAAGGGGTGAGGGTATGCATACAGTGTCATGATGTGGGACTCACGTGGAGAAGGAATGGGGAAAGGTCCTAAAGAACTGCTTATGGGGACCAAGCTGTAGAGAGACAACGAGAGTGGCAAACAAATCCAAGGTATCCTGTGTTGAGACGAATGAGAATGGAACTGGTGCGGCAAGGGCCTAGTTACGCACCTTAAGGAATGGCCTGCCGCGTTTTGTTGTCTTCATCATGTGAGACGAGGTAGACTGCGGGTCGGCATCTGCGAGAGCGGCCATTGTGTGGAACGGGAGGCTAGCAAAGGAAAAAGAGAAAAAAAAAGAGGAAGAGGAGGAAGGAAGAGCGCCGTTGCCAATCACAACAATATTTCCCACGAGGATCCGCCTCATTGCTTCCCCTGTTTGGGCCTGACCCGACGAAGATAACGATTGGACTCTATCCGATAATGCCGAGTTTTCTCGTCGAGATGGCGGCTTACAAGAAT